>Ga0209300_1000985_pt1 | contig 12211 bp, 32 predicted proteins | sample Shrwel_input2_RT_FD_187535 | JGI IMG/M metagenome (GOLD analysis project Ga0209300, IMG submission 187535) | Subsurface microbial communities from deep shales in Ohio, USA - Utica-3 well 1 S input2 RT (SPAdes) (version 2) ... | reverse complement strand
TTCTGTTAAGCGAGAGACTTCTTTTTGTAATTCCTCATAATTAATATCTCCGCTAACATAAGCGCATTTTGCTTGTGTTGGGAATATGTGTACAATATCCCCATTTTCTTTTATTTTAGTATGTACATTAAAAGCGACAACTAGTTTATATAATTCTTTATTACGGTTATAAACAAGTTTTGCTTTTGCTAGTGTATTAAATGCATTGCTTAACATAGGAGCTCCTTTTTAGTGTATGCGTGTATTATAGTCTCTTTTTGCTTTTTGGACAAGTTGTATTTTGAACACAGTCTGTTTGGCGGGTTATTTGGAAGTGCCGGGGTCTGTGGCTTTTAGAACACAGATTCTTTGTAGGGTCTTCGGTTGACGTAATGGTAAAACCACTGTATAATCAATACATGGACGCAACAAACACTATCCGCAAAAAGCGCACAGACCGCAATCATATAATATATGAGCTGGTCGTGAATGGCAAGAACTACATTGGGGTCACAGCTAAGACTGAGTCTACTGTTAACAAGAGCGTTTTATCACGTGCCGCAAAGCACTTCTATCGCGCTAAGACAGAGACTAAGAACTGGCTTTTGTGTGCAGAGCTTCGTAAGTTGGCTGACAAGTCAGAGATCGAAGTATATGTACACGAAGTGATCCGCGGCAAGGCAGCCGCCCATAAGAGAGAAGTTGAGCTTCGCCGTAAGCTCAAGCCCATGTTAAACACTGACGTAAGAGGAGATTGATATGCAGACACCTATGCCAACAGAACAGCCTAAAGAAGGCTATGAGTGGGTTTGGAACATGATGAGCCGTGTTTGGGTCCAGCAAGAGAAGGACACTCCCTGGGCTTGCCGTGTTGATTCAGAATCTTATTGGAGTTCTTGATATGATCAAATGGGAATGTCAGATGTTCTACGGTAAGAAGCTATACACGGGCCATTATTGGACGGATGAGCTGAGTTTGGCCCGTGCCCGTCGTAAAGTTGCAGAATTACAACGGTATCACCCCAGTATGCGATTTGTGTTGACAGACTGGGAAAAAGGTAGTATAATTGACTTACACACTAACACTAAGGAGCTGGCATGAGCATTCAAACAGTTAACGCAGAGATCCTGCAGGGCAACTTTACCAACGATCAGTTGTCATCGATCATTGATTCAGTTAAGTATGCTCGATCAAGACTGACTCGACACACTATCCGCAGTCTGCAAGTAGGCGACAATGTCAACTTCGACAGCACTAAGTTGGGTCGTAACGTCACTGGTGTAGTCACAAAGATCGCTATTAAGTATGTCACAGTTCGAACAGTCAGCGGACTTTGGAAAGTGCCTGCGAACATGCTGACATTGATTGAAGACAAGGAGTACGCATAATGACTAAACACTACGACGAAATTGACTGTTTTGATCGCGATGGTCTTACTATTATCGTAGATAAGACCTGGGAAGACATCAGTGTTGCAGATTGCTTTGATGACTCTTGCTTTGATATCAAAGAGATGAACGAAAAGATCGAGTGCGGTCAACTTGATTGGTTCATGTTGCGAGTACGCATCATGGTTGACGAGTACGAGTTGGCCAGTGAGTACTTGGGCGGTTGCTTGTACGAGAATGCTCGTGAAGTACTCACAGACGGAACAGCAGAAGACTTAATCAGTGAAGCTATGATCACAGCTAAACGTGAAGTCTACCGCATGTATAAGCGATTCCAAGACATCAGCTGGGAACACGATGCTCAAGGAGCTCTATGAGCTATAGATACGTAGATGAAGTACTACAGTGGGTCGGAGCGGTATTAATTGTAGCGGGTCACGCACTCAACGCCATTGGGCCTGCGGTCTATCCCTACAATATTGCAGTCTTTGCTCTGGGCACTGTAGCGTTCTTAGCCTGGGCCTATCGTGTGGGAAATAAGCCACAGATGGCTGTAAACGTTGTATCAATAGCCATAGGGCTTGTAGGGTTATATAAAGCTGTTGGTTGACAAAGTGGTAAAACCTTGCTATAATTAGCACATGGACAGTTAGAAAAGAGTTAGAGGTTACCTACACCGTTAGGTACTTAAGGCGAGGACAGTAGCGACGGTTACGCTCAATCTAAGTATATGAAATAGGGACTTAGGTCCTGGAGATGCGGCGGAGTATGTAGGAAATAATGACCGTGCAGGCCCTTGACGGAGACGTTCCCCTGGGTAGACATAGATGCACAATGGTTCCTTTAATTCTTTTCTAACTGTCCATTAGGGGTTGACAGGTTGGTAAAACCATGTTATAATACACACATACACTAACAAGGAGCAACTATGCGAGCACTACAAGAGTTCATTGCACAGAAGAATCACTGGAACAGCTTCTTCAAAGGCGAGCAATACGAGATTCAAACAGCCAAAGGTCGTCAGCGTGTCGCAGACATGATTGATGCGGCCCTTAGCCCTGAGAACTTGACCTGCGATGGGGAACTTCCTCGCGCAGAGGTCAATCGGAGATATAAGGAGCTGATGACTGCGGCTAAGCAGTTGAAGAAGCTGGACCCTGCTGTTAAGTTCTACGAATACGAAACGGAGATCTAATATGAAAGTTCTTGTAACGACTATCCTAAGGCAAGAGTTGGAAGTGCCGGATAACTGGGAGAAGGCTCATGTCTTGGACTTCCTTGCAGAGTATCAATCGTTCCGTACAGCCTTTCAAGGTGTCAGCAACGAAGACCAAACAGCCCGTATCATCGACATTGGTGTCGTTGATGAAGAGATTGCAGAACTTTCAGAAGGACCTTACTAATGCCTAATTGGTGCAACAACTCGGTAGAGATCTACCACGATGACCCTAAGATGCTCGAGCGTGTTCGCTCTGCGTTTAACGGTGAAGGCTTGCTAGGAGAGTTCATCCCAGTGCCTAAAGAGTTAAGTGATACTGTATCCGGATCGTTTGGTGATACAGACGAGCAGGCCAAACTTCTAGAGAAGACCAAAGCCAACATCGAGAAATACGGTTATGGCAATTGGTATGACTTCTGTGTCAACGAGTGGGGCACTAAGTGGGAGATTGGTGCAGACGGCAACCCTGCACAGGACATCCCAGGTGGATTGATGTTGGGCTTTGACAGTGCGTGGTCACCTCCGATTGCTGCCTATGAAAAGTTACAGGCTATGGGCTTCCGTATCCGTGCAATGTATTGTGAGTCAGGTATGGCCTTTGCAGGCATTTGGGACAACGGTGATGACGACTACTACGAATACGGTGACTTGAGTAGTGTTGAGATTGCTGAAACATTGCCTGTGGAGTTAGATGAAGCGTTTGGCATCAGTGAGAGTGCCGCAGAGTGGGAAGCAGATAACGAAGAAGATGACGAGAACATCGACATTGATCTAGACGGCGGGCTGAGTGCTACTAACGAATAACCCTTCGGTTGACAGGGTTTTGTTTTGATGTTATAATACACACATAGACACTAAGGAGCAAGCGATGCAAACAGTAATTTTTAACACAAGCGGTAACGGACTTTGGAGCAACACCAAAGGCTCAGTGGAGATCACTGATATGCAGGTGACCTATGTCAATGATGAGCGAGACTTTGGTGAGCTGTGCGTGTATTTTAACGACGGTCATTGGGATGTCAACATCGACGGTTTGATCTACACTGACAAGGGCTTCCTAGATGAGTTGCGTATGTTTTTAGAACAGCACGGCCTGCCCGGCGCAGACGTTCACTACAGCGAGCAGGGTATGCAAGGCGACGACTTTGTTAGCTTTGACATCGGCAAGAAGTTTCTCACAGCGTGGGACGCTAAGTTTGCGGTTGTTGCATAAAAACAACACCCTACTAGCTGTAGGGTCTTTGGTTGACAAAGTGGTAAAACCTTGCTATAATAGACACATACACTAACAAGGAGCAGACATGGACAGAGACGAATACCTAACAAAGCTAGACGAAGTTGTTGAGCTGTTAGATCGTGCCGCTACTATCGTCTACAACCTCGAAGGCGATCGTTGTCAGACAGCCTACGAGCGTTTAGAGGAGATCATCAACGATCTGACCGCTGAAGTCAACGACTGCGAGGAAGACGGCCAGCCCGACGAAGCCCAAGAGTGGGAATCGTTTGACCCAGACTGTTAATAAGGAGCAACTATGATCACAGCAGACACTATCGAAGTTCTAACTTCGTATTCACCGCAGTATCTAACCAGAGCCGCACAGTTGTCAGGCTACAAGGGTCCAAACTTCTTGGCCTGCAAGTTCCTAGGCATTACCAACGGCGGACAGTTCTGCTATCAAGCGGTCTTTCCTGTCAAGGACGGTACTGATAGTACTAAAGTATTCCTCAGCTATGACCACGATGAGGATAGGGTTATTGCTGACTATCAGTTGACAGAATGGTAAAACCGTGTTATAATTAACACTTACACAAACACACTAGGAGCATAAAATGGGAACACGAAGCACTATCGCATTGGAATTCGCAGACGGTACAGTACAGCAAGTCTATTGCCACTGGGACGGCTATCTCGAACACAACGGCAAGATCTTGTTTGAGAACTACAGCAACCCGTTCATCTTGCGTGACTTGATTGACTTGGGCGACCTGTCTAGCCTGCGTCCTACAATTGGTACCAAGCACGCCTTTAGCCAGTTTGACTTGCCTAAGGAAGAAGTTGAAGCTTTCGTTAAGCTGACTGAAGATATGTGTACCTTCTACGGACGCGATCGCGGTGAGAACGGTGCAAGTGCCAAGAAGTTTAAGGACTTCGAGGACTACAAAGCCAACCACCAGTATGAGGAATACGAATACATCCTGCGCAACGTCAACGGTGTTGCAACTTGGTTCGTATCTAAGCATGACGGCCCATATGTATCGTTGGAAGAAGCGTTGGCAACTATTTTGAAAATTGAACAAGAGGAAACAGTATGAGCGTGATGAAAGACCTAAGCTACGACATTCAAGAACTGTACATTGAGGGCTTCAACAGCCGTGCAATCGCAGAAGAACTAGGGTGCCCCATTGAGATTGTTTTGGGTGCATTGGAAGCTATGAGTGTGGCAGATGCGCCACAGGAGGATGAGGTATACAGTCCATACTACGGCGCCTAATTCAAAAAAATGGTTGACAACCAACCAAAATGGTTGTATAATTAAAATATGGACAGCGCGGTGCTGCTCATATTACACACAGACATTCACATAAGGAGATTATATGTCTAAATCATTTACCCACGCTGGTGTTTCTAAGTTGGACGGTGAGTTCAAAGTTCGTTTCGCTAATGATGCGATGCGTACTAAGGTCTTGATCAAGAACGGTCATACAGACATTGATATCATCGAACTAAAACACGCTATGAGCAAAGAAGACGCTCTTGCCTACTTGATGAGCATCGACTTCGCCAATGGCAATGCTGAGGTGCAGGCTGCACTCGAAGCTGAAGTGACCAAGCGCAGTGATACGCCTAAGGCTGCTAACAAGAGCCCTGCTAAGAAGGAAGCTAAGAAGCCTAAGAAGGCACCAGCTCCTAAGCCTACACTGGAAGGCATCCGTGCCAAGGCAACTGTAAGCAAAGCTGAAGTCGTAGCCCAGTTGGCTGACTTGGAAGACGCTCCTTACTGATCAACGAGGGGCAGTGCCAATAAGTCCCCTCTAACACTATACCGGAGTAGATATGAAATTAATTACAGTGGCAATGGAAGTTAATCCTAAAGGTGAAGTCATTCGAGAAGCGTTTACTATGGTTCATCGTTCTGTTAAGAGCGCTGAGTCTTACGCTAAGTCTTTGCCTAGGGCTTTTTCTAACAGAACATACAAAACTCGTTGGGAAGCTCCAAGGGTAAAGGTTGCTGACTCTGTTATCAAACGTGGTAACAGTTTAGAGTTCAAGTCTTATTTGTTTTAAGGCTTATCATGAGCAGATTACAATTATTTGGAAGACAGTGGGTCGTATTCGACGCACAGAACAAAGACCATCGCAAGTGGTTTGCCAACTTCAACAAGACAGGTGCTTGGGGTCGTTGCCCAGTTCGATTCGTAGTCAATGATGATCACGGTGATCTCATTACCCAAATTCAACGCGAACTCATCGCTCATTACGTGGGCAAAGAGTTTGGCAAAATTAATAGTTGACCTTATAGGTTATCCTTGCTATACTAGTAGCAACTGTTAAGAAACAGAACTTATAAGGAAAACAAAATGAAACATTTCAATCCAGAAACAAAGACATTCAAGTTGTTCAACGCAATGTACCACGGTGAAGCCGTTACTGCCAGTGCCGCTCAAAAGCGTTTTGGCATCAAGAACATCAGCGCTGAAGTAAGCCGCATCCGTCAGAACGGTTATGCAGTCTACGCTAACACTCGTATCGCTGGCAACAATGCCAAGGTCACAGAGTATGTGATCGGTAAGCCAAGCCGTGCAATCGTTGCCGCTGGTTACAAGGCTATGTCTTTAGGTCTAGTTTAATAGATCGCTCCGAAGTCCTGGGGGTAGTGTCCCAGGCAAACCCCCGAACCCCGCCCATCGTGAGATGCGTGGGGTTCACCTTTGTTGTAAAAATACAACAACAAAATGGTTGACAAAGTGGTAAAACCTTGCTATAATAGAGACATACTAAGGAGCAAACACAATGGCTAAACTGTTAATCCAAACCCAAACATACGAAAACTACGGCGACATCGCCCAGCCCTATTGGAAGCCCAAAGGCGGTTCGGATTATGTGGTTAAGAAGTTCAAAGACTTCGGTAAGGTCACAGAGACCGTGATGGCCCTCCGCTCGCAGATCGAGTGCGACAACGAGTACTACAAAGAGAGCATCATCGGTTGGGAGATCGTTGCCGATGACTTCCTTACAGAGTTCGAACAGTCGCAGTTAGACTACGAGGGTCAGATCCGCTTCCCTGCTAAAGAGTTGGTTTGGTAATAACCCTAGTGGTTGACAGGACTTTAAAATCCTGTTATAATACAGACATACACTAACAAGGAGCAGGACATGGGATACAAGGTACTAGCAGACAGAGTTGAGATGGACCAGATGCGTGTCAAGTATGGTCCACGCAAGGGCCTAGAAGGTCCGTTCAACTTCTCCGGTCGTGTGTTGTATTATGACAACAAAGAAGGTCAGTACTACGATCCTAAGACAGACTTCTATGTTGAGCAGTCCGAGATGGACATGATCAACCAATCACTGATGAACCGATTCTTTCAAGACTAAACAAGGAGCAAAGATGCTAGAAGCAATTACACAACACGGTTTCTATGATGAGCGTCACGGTGGTCCATATGACCGTGGCACGGCAGACAGCTACTACATGAGAGAGTTCAATCCTCACTATTATGTAGGCGATACCTACAAGAGCCCAAAGATTGAGCTGGCGCAGATGACAGCCGCAGAGATCGTAGCCTACACCGCAGGCTATACCAACAACGAAGCCAACGGCGATCACAAGGAGTATTGATATGGAAATCCAATTCCGCACAGACGAGCAGAAGCGCATTGCAGACCTTATGTGGGCCTGCCAGACCAACGAAGAAGTCAATGTGCTACTCCGTGCCTTTGGCGTAGAAGCTTACATTGTGCGGGAGATGCTGATTGCCGCTACCTACGATGAAGTAGAAGATGTGGCTTTTGCACAACAAGTCCTAAAACCCTTTAGGTTGACAGGTCTTTAATTCTTTGCTATAATACGTACACACTAACACAAAAGGGAGCGCAACATGTCTAAAGTAAATTATGATTCTTTCTCCAGCTTCGACATTAACGAATGCTGTGACCACTTTGATTCTGAGAAGCAGAGCAACTGGAAGAAGATCGGCAAGTTCATCGTTGCAGATGGACAGGAGTACAATGAGGTCATGCTCAAAGACTTCGACTACGACGAGGTCAATGAGGGCGAGTGGGAGGCCTTCCACGCAGGTGTTAAGTATGCCTTGTCTAAGATGAACATTGCCTTAGATGCCGCAGACCTGCCCTTAGAGATAGCAGAAGTAGACTTGGTAGAGAGCTTTGGCTATATGTTAGTACGCACTGACGACACGCCCGAGAGCTTCGTCAAGCGGGTTATGAAGAAGCCCGTTGTTATGGTAGAGAGCTGGGTAGACTAATTGCCAGAGTGCCGGCCCCTGCCACTAGACCCTGCAACTCGCCTGGGTACTTCGCAGGGGTTGACACCGCGGCTTTTCTGTGCTATAATACACACATAAACAAACAAGGACACACAATGACACAGAAATCAATTCCGAGCTCCACAGGTGGAGTCATCACTTACACAAAGACTGGCTTGATCCACACCGCTGGTAAAGCCTACTCCGGCAAGATTGCCGCTCAAGAAGCTAAACAGAAAGGCAAATAAAATGAACAAGTATCAGAAACAAGCACTCCTAGATTTCGGTAAGGTCACATTGGTAGTGATCGCAGGTAGTTTGGCTGTGGCCGCAGTTACCTACATGGGCGTATCAGCAGGTGATCTAGTCGGCGCTCTAAGCCTGATTGCCATTTGCTATTGTGTCTACCAATTGTACCTCCTCCGTGTAGCACAATTGGAAAGCCTGGACCGCTTGAACGACATGGAACGCAAATAACCTTACTGGTTGACAGGGCTTTGAAAAGACGTTATAATACATACTTACAAACACTAAACAGGAGCGAAAGATGACAGTAGCATTTGATTTGGACAAGGTACAAGACGCTTGCAACGCCGCTGAGATGGCCGCTCGTACAGCCGCTAAACAAACCTATGCCGCATTGGGCGGTGACAAGGGTGCCTGTGGCTTTGCTTGGGTCAACGTTTGGGGTGTGCGTTCTAACAGCAAGTTGGGCAACGCATTGAAGGCCGCAGGCTTCCGCAAAGACTACACAGGTGCATTGAGCCTGTGGAATCCCAGCAAGGCCGCAGTCCAGAGTTTGGACATCTTGGAAGCTGGCGCCTATGCCTATGCAGAGGTGCTGAAAGAGAAGCTAGGACTTGAGAAGGTCTACGCTGGTTCAAGAATGGACTAATTAGAAGTTGACAGGGCTCCGGCCCTGTGCTATAATACAATTTTAAACACTAAAGGACACACTATGGCAGCCACTAAAGCAAAGCCCAGCAAAGGTACTACAGTACTAGAGTTCGATACAGATGCTATCAAGCGTCGTGAAAAGGAAGTAGCCAAAGAGTCAGATCAAGAGATCCTGGCCCGCTTGGGCGAGCGTTTTGAGATCTTGGACGAGATGACCAAGGCTGTCAAGCAAGGCGATGTCCGTGCTATGATCGTCAGTGGCCCTCCAGGCGTTGGTAAGAGTTTCGGTGTTGAGAGCATCCTGCAAAAGGACGGCTTGTTTGACACATTGGCAGAGCGTAAGCCCAAGTATGAAGTGGTTAAAGGTGCTATGAGCTCAATTGGCTTGTACGCTAAACTCTACGAGTTTGCCAAAGCAGGCAATGTTGTAGTGTTTGATGACTGTGACAGCATCTTGATGGAAGACCTGAGCTTGAACATCCTCAAGGGTGCCTTGGACAGTTCCGCTCGTCGTTTCATTAGCTGGAACACGGACAGCCGCTTGCTCCGTAGTGAAGGTATCCCCGACCGCTTTGAGTTCTGCGGTGCGGCTATCTTTATTACCAACATCAAGTTCGAGCACGTGAGATCTAAGAAGCTTCGTGACCACTTGGATGCACTGGAAAGCCGTTGCCACTACATTGACCTGCAAATGGACACGAATCGTGAGAAGATCCTCCGTATCAAGCAGGTAGTTGGCAAGGGTGAGATGCTGGCCAAGTATGAGTTCCCAGAGTGCGTCAAGGACGAGCTCATTGAGTTCATCGACGCTAACCAGGACAAGCTTCGTGAGCTGAGCCTGCGTATGGTCCTGAAGATCGCTGATCTGCGTAAGGCTTTCCCAACAAGCTGGACAGCTATGGTTAAGACTACTTGTATGAAGCGAGCATGACCATGCGTAATGTACAGCGTATCGCGGCTCTGGCTGCTATGTGGGCCGTGCTGTGGTACCTGTACTCAGACACGGACGTAGACTACGCTTGGGCAGTATGGTGTGTATGGGGTATTGCTCTAGTACTAGAACATCTAAGCCATCAAGCGGGCATTGCATTTGGCATAGAAGTCTACAGGGCTATGAGTGCAGAGCAGAAGGACAGCATCAACAAGATCATGGACGGTGAGCAATGACTACATGTACATACATAGGAGCAGTAGAAGACTACAGTGTACTCAAGCCTACATGCTGTAACCCTACAGTGCCAGGGCGTAGCTATTGTGCTGATCACTTGTTTGTAGTCTACAAGCAGGGCACAGCCGTTAACCGCCGCAAGGATAAGAGGATCGCTGAGCAGGTTTGGAACATCCAGGACGCATTCAACGAGGCTATAGCAGAGTTAGAAGCAGAGGGCTTCGACTGCTACGGTGACTCGGAGAGGCTGGAGGCCTGAGGGGCACCTGGGGTGGGGGGCATGTAAACTTGCAAGTTAGTAAGCGCTAACTTGCAAGCATGCCAAATAATCACCCCCAGTTAGACTAGATCACCAGGGGCCGAGATCTCTTCCCCTATTTTTAACTGCGCGGCAATTTTTGCCCTAGTGTAGACCCCTCGGGCTGTTCTTCATCGTTCAACTGTGCTACCACACTGTCAAAGCTGTCTTCAGCTTCCCAGGTTCCGTGTGGTGGACAGTGTAGGAATGTCACTGGTTCCACAGTTCCGTCATCTCTCACTATAGTATTGTGGTGTACGCTGACCACTAGATCTCTGCGTATAGCCAAGGGTGTGCCTTTATGTGCCGGCGTGGCATTGGTTAATTTAATGTACATAGTTGTTACAGTGTACACTATAAAACTACCACTGTATATACATTTTGGTGGTTTAAAATTTTTTTAGAAATTTTTTTTGTGTTGTATATAGAATTCTTGACATTTTGTATAAGTATGTATATAATTGTTTTCAGTACTCAACACCATGCTACACACTATCACCACACTCAACGATCCACTACTAGCCTTGATCAAGGATGATCCAGTACGCCCGGACATTCCTCCAGAGTTTAGAGTATCAGAACGTTGTTCAGTGTATGTGTTACTAGATGATGAATATAGTAAGCCACAGGCTGTGGTCTGCGTAGCACGTAAGAGTTCAGTGCCCAAAGATGTCTTAGAGTTAGCCAGTGAGGACTTAGAATTACCCACTGTGGCTGTATTCTATACTATATGGTCCTACAGTCCGGGAGCAGGGCGTCGACTCATTCAAGAAGCCCAAAAGAGCATACGTGTTGAATACAAGGATATCAAGACTTTTGTTACATTATCGCCACCCACTGAAATGGCACGTATATTCCATTTAAAGAACGGTGCTGGTATTTTATCAGTTAATCCGGACACAGTTAATTACATATATCAATGAATACATTTTATCTAGACATGGACGGAGTTGTCGCAGATTGGGACACTGCCGCTAGTAAATTCCTAGGCCGTCCACAACGAGCTCCCAATGATCTCACACACTATAAGAACACTCCCGAAGAGTGGTCACGTATTAAGACGCAACTGCGATTTTATCGTGATCTACCCTTGATGCCCAGATGTGCGGAACTAGTGGATCTAGCTCGACGTTATAGAGACGGGCTAGGTTGGGAATTGCTGTTTCTAACTGCTGTGCCCAAAGAAGATGACGTGCCCTGGGCCTACTACGACAAGGTACTATGGGCTGGGGAGCACTTTCCCGATATACCTGTACACTTTGGACCGCATAGTTGGGACAAGTATAAACACTGTAAACCTGGTGATATCCTAGTAGACGATCGACCTGATAACTGTTCTAGCTGGATTGAGGCAGGAGGCCTGGCTGTCAAAGTAGACGGCAACGATCTAGGTGCGGCTATTACCCAAGTTGGCTTCGACTTTAACCGACGTATGAGTCTACGTAGCATGGCTAGTCTAAACGCCATGGCTGACGCTATTGTGGCCAACGGTGGCTTTAAAGTTGGTACTTAATAGGCTCTGAAATTTCTTTTTTACCGCTGGCGCTTCGCGCTGGCTTCGGGCCGTTCTCCTCCCTGATCTGCGTCAAGAAAAAACCCGGGGTTTTACGCTCGGGTTTCTCTGTACTTGGCCAATGCCAGTTGTCTAGCCAGCCATAATCTAAACTTCACACGATCTGATAATTCGTCGCTGTCTTCGACTAGTTTACCAAACCGTTCAGCTACTCGATTACGGCCCCAGGTGAGTTCGTCATCGACTTCATACTCACCTTCT
>Ga0209300_1000984_pt1 | contig 12213 bp, 13 predicted proteins | sample Shrwel_input2_RT_FD_187535 | JGI IMG/M metagenome (GOLD analysis project Ga0209300, IMG submission 187535) | Subsurface microbial communities from deep shales in Ohio, USA - Utica-3 well 1 S input2 RT (SPAdes) (version 2) ... | reverse complement strand
ATTCATCATTTTTATTTTGTATTCGATTAACAAGGTCAGCTAAGTCTAACTTGAGAACAGCTTCTTTCTTTCTTAGATCATCGATGGTCAAAGATAAACGAAAAGTTGGTTCATTTTTAATGTCTTCGAGCTGGCTCTCAGTCTCCGAAAGCCTCCGCGTGAGCTCTTGGTTCTTCTCTATTTCACGCTCTAAGGCAAGCTTTGTTTTTCGGCCAAACACAAGTAGTCCTCAGGAAGAGTCGTTATTTTTATTAACTGTTGATCGATTCCGCATTCTGAAGTTGATCTTCGATCGTCCGCTGCAAGGCATCACGTATCATAGGAACCTCCTGACACGAGTTATCGAGGATCCCAGCACCCACACCGGCACTGTCCCCGCTGAGCTTGCCCATGGACGCACTTTTTTCAAGCCGCTCGGTATAGGTGCTACGTTTAAGTGTGTTCATAAGGCCAGGGAAAAAAGCATCTCCAGCTCGATCGATATATTTCTCCACAGCCTCAGCACGATAATTACCAACAGAGCAGTGGTCAGAAAGGACGTAATACTCCACCCATTGCTCGAACGACCGATCAAACATAAACCTCGCGTCAGTCCTTCTTGCTTCTACGCTTGTGAAATTGGGCACGGGCCCCATTTGACGGCTCACGCACTGCTGAAATGCCGACACACCATTTTCAAGCCCTGTTACAGTGAAGAGGTTAGTCGCGCCAATTGTCCCGGAATCAAGGTTGCGTACAAATGCTTCAACATTGTGAGCGCCTCCCGTAATCAAACTGAGCTCCCGGTCGTCTTGAAGCATCGACCGATGCTGTACAAACCAGATGACTTTGTGTACGAAAAAATCCATTTCACCTGAATGCACTTGAAAAACGCTGAGTTCAAAATCCAGGTCGTCAAAGGAATCCCCGTCGAAGTAAGGCTCCATAGTGCTCTTCTTGACGGTAGGAGAAATCCAGAGTTGCCATGTATCATCCATGTAATTGGTCGAAAGGGTGACATTCCGGTCACTCTCCGTTGTTATGTTCAAGTGACAGGAGTCCCGCTCTGAATCTTCTTCAAAGCTAGATTGAACAACGGCTTCAGGAGGCTCTGCTAAAGCAGTCGGGACCATTGAAGCAAATGCGATTATGGTCACGGCTGTCGCTATCACACCACCAGTCCTGTTTGTAACTGACATACGTCTCCCTTCGTGCTTTACTAATCCCGTTTTCCGGACGAGGTCCAATTACCCAGGGCATCCTGTCGCCAAACAGTACCATCATCGCCACGGTATCGTCCCAGAGAGTCTTTCCTGAAGGTCGTGCCCTCGCTACTCTCGATGTTTCCGAGCGGCGTTTTCCGGTAGGTGGTCTCTGACTCGCTATCCTGCCAGTAGCCGAGTGAATCCTGCCGGAGTTGCCCTATCTTATCACCCTCACAGCGGTATTCTTTATTACCCAGCGCATTTTCGCGTACAAGGCATTCAGCTGTTGCGCTGACTCCCGCTATCCCGTGTATCACAGCGATCGCCGAAATTGCTTTAATAAATCGCTTCGAACCAGAGAGGCAACGGCTGCGCCAGGATACTAAGGTCATAGCGGTCACTCCGTCCCAAGTTGACCCAACCATTCAGTTGGTCACTATTTGAAAAACTATAGCACCTCACAAACAGGCACCCTTTTTCCAGCTTCCAGTACGGCGTCCCGTCGTCAATTACTTTAAGGGGTCTCTGATTGGGCTTGATAGCAAGCTTGCGTATATCCGATGCATTTACAGCCAACTCTGACATTGTGTTCCCCTATCAACTGTCCTGCTGTGTTAGACAAGAGAAATCTTAAAGCTTGCACCACGGTGAGTTGGCCATAATTTGTGTTCACCAAGCCCAAGGACAATGCAACCGTGGAGTCATTCAACGGCAGACTCCGCCAGGGATGTCTGAACGAGAACTGGTTTCTGTCACTGACAGACTACGCAGACACCGAGCAGAAAAATGAAGCCTGGAGAACGTTCTATAATTAAGTCAGACACCACTCCGCGTTGGAGTGGCCGACACCCCCTGACTACACCCGAAAACATGCAGATTCACAAAGAACAATAGAAGCAATTGGAGCCGGATTTTTCCAACTCTCGGAAAACCGAATACGGAATCAACGACAGTACAGAAACGGGGTCAGTGTCAATGGGTCAATTAAACCAGGTTTCATAGATACAAAGACCAGTGACACTAACGATTAGTCCGATGATAACTTCTGCCGTATGCCTCCTTACGATACCGACCAGCCAACGAAGAACGAAAGCTGTCCAGTGATATTGAGGATTATCTGGTTCATCGAAACCTTCGTCTCGCCGATAAACACTGGTTGTTTTCCGGAGCCTCTGTCGTTTTGACTCTCCCCCGTACCACCATAGCTTTACCGAGTGGCCGAACCCATGTTTAGCCATTTGGATATTAGCCTCCTGCGCCCCTTCGCCTGTCTCTCTTTGACTATAACGTCCGCCATACACGCTCCCTCGAAAGGTACTTCCGGTGGAGGACAAAGCGGACATTTGATCGCCTTGTTAACCCAGGCATAAAATTATTCTTAACCCGCTTTTCGTGTTGATTTTATTTCTTTCTCTAAAGCTTTAGTCTTTTCCAGTATCCGAGAGACGTCATATTCCACGGTATCTGTTTTTTCGTACATTTTCGCAATTGAAAACAGCAGAACAAAAACAAAAATCCCTTGAATTGCTAAGGCCAGCCCGGCAGTGAGGCCTATGATATTCTGGGAAAACTCGGACAGAACAACGCCCCCCGAGCCTATGCTAGCTATGACAATTACCCAGGCAAAGATTCTAAGAATCAACGGCAAATTGCTTCCGTCGTAAGTGGCCATTCAATATCTCCTCACCTTTTTCAGCGGTTGTCTTGTACTGTCACCGAATTTGATGCCAGCAACTAATAAAAACTATCGTATCCATCCAGCATTTGGCTAACAAGCTAGTCAAAAACAGTTAACGATGCTGTGTAAAACCCGCGACCTTTTTCAAAGTAAAGATCCAAAATAAATTGCGGAAGTATCTTCGATGATGATGGCTCCGGATTTTAAAAAAGGAACCCATTGTAATTCATTGATTGATCAATATCGGGTCATGAAATGGCCTGATTTTTTTCTACAGCCTCATCGCTTGCAGCGTGCTCGCCTAGGAATGGAGCTGAAGGCGCGCGATAATGGGCGTCTCTGTGCCTACGTTGGATTGCAATTATTTGAGGTCAGCCTTGTCAACCTTAAGTACTGATTGATAAGTCTCATTGAGATAACTGCGCAGGCCTTTAAGAATTTTACCAGTCCAACCGTCGGAGGTTACATCGCCACTGAAGCCAATATCTTTAGATCCTTCAATAATTACTTTGACCTGAGTATCCTTCTCGCGTTCGCGGAAATAGACCCCACCTATTACATTCCAATCATGCCTGGTCATACCGTGCTCACCGATCACCATGCCCTTGGAGAGATCTGCAACTCTCAACGAGAAGCCAGCGTTTCCCAAGCCAACCTTCGCGGCTTCATAAACCTGTTCCGCGTTGTAGCCTCGGAAAGTCTCGACGTGCTCGTACTGTGACCAGCCAGTCTTGCCCTCAGGCGCATCAAATCGGACCTCAGAAACATTTTTTGGAAGCATGCTCACGGTAGCGCAACCAGAGAGCATCAAGAACAAAGCAATTACTACCATCAGCCGCATAATACTGAAATCCTCTAATTTTCAAGATTTTGGGCATTCGACACAACCCTGCCAAATTTCTCACGACGTTTTGAAATATCTACCATTTTCTGAAAATTCAACGGTATTAATGGCCAAAGCCTTTCTATCAATAACTCGATTGCCTGCCAGTCTCCTCTTGAGATGGCATGACTGCCATTTGGAATTGGATATCGTAATTCATAGAAGCGATCTAGTGACAAAATGATATCCCGGTACATCCCTTCTCCCTTTCGCATCTTTGCGCCCGGAAATTCCGCAGCGACCAAACCTAAAAGAACCTCCAGACTATGAGTTTCTGGAAACGTAGCATTACGATGGAGCAAAAGGGCTTTGAGAAGCAGTTCAACGCCGAGTTGAGCGAGATAGCCAGCCGAGTCAAGGTGTTCTGGGTGTTCGTCTTTAAACAAAGCTTTTGAAGCAGACAGATGATCGAATGCACCAGTCAGTAGATCGCAAACCGTAAACCCATCCTCCGCCGAATATTGTTTTGCCATATAGATCTCCAGTTTCAAAAAAATGCCAACGCCAAAATTTATCCAAGGCCTTTGTTTAGCGAAGCGGAGAAAAGGCCGTCCGGTGAAGCCTCATAAGGGCCGAAGCAGGCTGCAGTGAATAGCTAAGCATCAAAATGCAAGATTCGACTTACTGAATTAATGCCTACCATGATCGAGTCATCCCTCGTCACAGCTCGAAATGGAAGGCAAACTGCATAACCCGCTCCAGCAAGCACAGTAGCCGTAACCAACTGATTGCCTTACCCATAGTATGGGTCTATCGATTCGCCGACCTTGCCCACCATTTCTTTACCGTAGTGTCGGTGCTCTAGCTTAAAACCTCTTGGCTCAGGAATCGAACCATGCACGAACTCAGCGATGCTTTTCAGGTCGCTTTCAGCCTCGTCGGCACTATGAACATTCAGTGGTAAAAAGAACTTCATAAAACTCTCCTTCGTGATGGCGACTTGTATTGTTAGACAGCAAAGGAAGTTTTTTGTACCGAATACCAAAAAATCTACTGGTATCTTCGAACTGCTTACGCGAAGCACAGCGGCGGCCATAGGCTGCGTAATGCTGCGTCTTGTTGGATGACTTACCATGGTCGGTTACCCAGTTTCTCTTCAATGTGATCAGCGGTGATTTCATCTAGTTTGTTCGCCAGTCGCTCAGCAAATTCTCTCCACGAAACCAACGTTTGCTTCCTAACTATTCGAGAGCCGCCATGTGCAAGTTGATTCCGGGCTTTGGACAGCTTTCGTAATTTTTCTTGGACTTTAAAGTTGGAGCACTTCTTCCAGCGTAACTTCTGATGAGACATAACCCATGGTATTCCCAGATAGAAAAACAGCGTATTAACCTGATGGACATTGGCGTTGTTGTTCTTCTGGCTGGTGTGGGACTTCAGTTCTTTTCTATCTGCCTCTGGGATCGACTGATAAAGCTCATCGACCGCGAGTTCATAGATTTCCTCTAAGAAGCCCTCAAAAAGTGCCGACAATAGAACGGTTCCCCCTGAGATCACAGCGGCACCCTTTTGCTGGGCCGGGCGTCCAGCACCATTGGGACAAATTGCGTCCCTTGCAGCAATGATCTCATCGACCTCTTTCAGGCGATGCTTGAACTTTTTGAATGGGTCGGAGGGCATAGTTACATCCAACAGCTCGTTCAACGACAAATACCATATGTCCCGTACTCCGCTTTAATCCCTCAGCGGAAAAGGTATCAATGGCTGGCTTATTGTTTGTTATCAGGGATCTAAGAGTACAGCTTAGAACACATTGAATCGGGATATCCGCAGATTGCCGTTTTCTCGCGAACCCGACAGGTCGCATAAGCCAATATCATTTCTTGCCACTATCGCAGAACTTTCATGGGCTTGTAAGCACTAGAGTATTCGACGAACGATTTTTTCAAAGATTGTCGTGCGGTAGTTCCCCGAAAAACATTTGTGGTCGAAAAATGGCGTCCAAGGACAGAATTTGATCCGCGAGCGTGGGAACAGGGCTCTGCCCTCTCGCCGCATGCGGCGATTCACCCGAGGTATTTGACGACCAGCGATGATCCGCTAAAATCAGACTGCGGTACAGGCTGAGGAGCCGATGGCTGCGACCGGCGATGAGGGGGCAGCGCTGTATCAGCCAACCCCCGAATCCCTTTTCCTCTCTACCAGTAACTCCCTCAAAAAACTCGCTCGCCGATTCGCATTGCTTCCCGATTTCGTAATTGCCGCGAAATCGCTAGCTTGCCCAACAATATGGATTTCTGCCTCGGCGCGGGTAATCGCTGTGTAAAGCCACGCTCGGTCGGAAATACGGCCCTTCTGGACTACCACGATAATTCTTGGAAACTGGCTACCTTGAGCCTTGTGGAGCGTGATCGCATAGCCAAGTTCCATGCAGTCGAACACGTCTTCGGTGATGTTTATCTCCTCTCCGGTATCCAGGGTTACAACACCGAATGTTTCCTGGTCATCTTGAGTATTGCGCTCTGCGGAGGATAGGACACCAAGAGATCCGTTCTGGATGCCGATACTGTAGTTGTTCCTGGTGAATAGAATCGGGTCGCCCACCCTCAGATCGATAAAAAAATAGTCCCCGTGCAATTTGAACTCCAGCCTCTGGCCGCCTGGATTGATGAGCCGTTGACATTCCAGATTCAGTTCGCCAACCAGGGCCTTCGTTGCAACGATGATCTGGGTATTGTGAGCAGATTCGGCATACAGGCTCTTGCACTTATCGACAACACGCTCCGGAAGCGTCTCGTGGAACGTAATTGCACCAAACGATAACGATGGAGGAACTTTGCCTCGGTTGATGGTGGCAGAGTATTCAGGGATGCCCGTTGAGCCTTCCTGACGCTTCACGATGTTCAGCGCAACATTGGAAATTGCGCCAGATTCGACTACGTCTGAGAGGACTTTGCCACAGCCAATCGGCGGCAGTTGGTTTGGGTCCCCCGCCAGGATAATACGTACCGACGGATCAAGGTGCGTGACGATCCTATACATCGTCGGCAGGTCGATCATACTGCTTTCGTCGATAACCAAAAGATGCTTGGGCTGAACCAATGAGGGTGAGATAGGCTCTTCCCGCAAAAGGCGAGCAATCGTCATCGTAAAAAAACCGATGCTTTCGTGCAGCCGCATAGCCGCCCGCCCGGACAAAGCCACGGCGTGTATTTCATAGCCCAGTGAAGCATAAGCCTTTAGCACAGTCCGAAGTACTGTGGTTTTTCCAGTACCGGCTCCGCCGGTAATGCAGGACACACCTTTGGTAAGACTGGATTCGACCGCCTTCAGTTGCTGACCAGTAAGATCGTAAGGCAGCTCCAGGGCCGATTCGGTCATCGCTTTGAAGACGGATTCATCTTGATCCGTGATGGTTGCCAGTGTTTTGAGCCGCTTGGCGACGACCGACTCCATCACTATCTGAGCGGTCGGATGATAGGTGCCGGTCTGCGGCCTGAGAATGAACTGGCCATTGATATAGCCATTGGCAAAGACCTCGGCAACCAGGTCTTTATCCCCCAGAAGCTTTATGATCTCGGGCCTTAAAACTTGATGCGTTGCGTAGGTGTGACCTTTTTCGACCTGCCTGCGGATTGCGCTTTCCAGGGCAGCTGCGAGCCTCACCGGAGCTGATTTCTCAAATCCCAATTGCTCGGACATCGCATCGATGTCGGCGAACGGCATCCCAAAGCCCAGCAGAACCCAGGGATTGGCTTTTAGGATATCGACAGTGCGCTCATCGTGATATTTGAGAATACGCTGCTGAATACGCAGCGGAATGCCCAGTGAAGCGAGCCAGTTCGCGTGTGCGAGATTCCGATACTTGGCGTAGCCGTTATACAGGGCTTCAATTGAGGCGTCGCTAAGAACCTTTCTCAGACGCTCTCTGTGCTCTTCCGTGTCCGATTGGAGCAACTGGTGCAGGTCGCTCCCGAAGGCTTCCCAGAGGGCGCGAGCTTTCGACTCACCAATTCCAGTGAAGTCTTTCTCGGTAGCGATGAAGCGAATGAGCGCTTCACCCGTTTCCGGCAGCGTGCATTCCATCTCAGCCGGATCGTTATACAGATGCTGCTGAAGCTCATAATCGCCCGCCTGGACGGCCTCAAGGGTCCGCTGGCCGCGAACCCGCCACTGCTGCCCCACCGACGGCTGGATCGGTAGAGACTGGTTTTCGCATCGGATGCTGACAATGTATTTGCCCGAATTGATTTTGTAACTGTCGGCTTTGAGGGGGATGCCTGTGAAGATCGTATACTTTGAGCCACTGTGTTGGCAGCTGGTAACACGGAAATAGTCTTCATGCATCGGGCGCTACCCCGAACTCGGTGAGGACCTCCGATAGCTCGCCGTAACGCTTGAGCTTGGCTTCGAGGGTTGCCACACGAGCTTTCAGCTCGATGTTTTCCTGCTCCAGTGCCGAGAGACGCCGGGACTCCAAAGCTTTCTGGTTGACCGTGGGATCATAGCGTTTAGGTTGAGACCTCTGAACCGAAGCCTCCTGAGTGAGTGGTGGCAGTACACCCCGCTCACGTAGACCTTGCTCTAACGTTTCCAAGGCCTCCTTGATGGCTGGATTCTGACGCAGAGCGCTTTTGCCGATGCCAATCGCTTTCGCTACCTCGCCACGGTTTAACTGGCCCCGGTGAACGATTTGCTCAAAATCCTCGTCCGTTTGCGTGGCCGCCCAGCGTTGGAAGCCAACGAGGTTCTGGCGAGCTTTTTCTTGTCCATTAGACATGCTTTAAACTCAGCACTTTTTCAATGATGTCAACGAAGCCATTACGGAAGATCACCTTGCCGTTTTGGTCCTTGATACTTCCACGTTCCCCTCGAACCCAACCCTGTCGCATCAGGAACTCATCAGAAATCGCTTCCTTCAGCGCGTCCAACTCATGACTCAGGAAACTTGGAAGTTGCGATTCAACCGCAGCTTCCGAACCGGAACGGCAGTCAATTTCCAGCTTTTTGATCGACGCAAACCCCTTATTTTCGGCTCTCAGGTGACGCACTTGCGCAATCAAATCGAGGACAAGGTAACGGTGAGTCGGGTTTCCCAGATCATCCACCCAATCATATTTCCCAGACGGCGTGATGCGACCTTTAACTTCTTTTTTTCTCTGATCGCCTAGCTCCTGCCAGGCGTCAATAACGGCTCGATACGGTTGCCCCGTTTTATTCCGAATCGTTTGAGCACTCGGAACCCCACGGTTAGCGCCCAACTTGGCAATCGTAGCGATTCTAAAATCAGCGGCACCAGAACTGTGATGCTCCTTACAGACCTCATGTATCGCTTCAAGAGATTTTCTTGAACGAGAACTTTTCAGCTGGTTCAGGACTGCTTCGTAAACTTCGTTGGGATCACTCATTGCACTTCTCGATTCCTAGCGGGAATTTGAGAGTTCCATTCATGGCTGATTCAATCTCTTTACGTATGTCGCCCAACCTCAAGGGCTCAGCCAGGTCTTCCAGCAAAATTTGACCGTTGACCAACTGATCAACAAGGTGCCAGTCGTTCTGAGTTGTCTTCATAAGCAGTTGAACAACTTGATTGGCAACCTTTAGTTGCTGATCTTCGGTAAGTCGAAATATCGCCGGAGCGATCCCGTTAGAGTCCGCAAGCTTATCCAGCATCTGACTGAGCAAAGGCTGTGCCCTAGAAGCACTGGCGCTTTCGTAAATTTCGGCGTTCGCACAAATTTCCGCTAAAAGCCTGAAATCACTCTGCTGCTCCTCCAAGTGCATGCCCATTTCCACGTAGCTGCCGCTTACAATCAATTGATGATTCTCGGTCTCAGTCACATTTAAAAGTTCAGTAGACTGTATGATCAACTGGTATAAGTGCTGGAGATCGCAGGCCAACATATCGAGTTTTTTGGCTTTTTCCTCATATGCTGAGGTGACCTTTTTGAGATTCCTCTCATTTACGAAGGGCTTCCCGACGCACTCTGCATCGTATCGTTCGTCATCAAGAACCTGTCTCTTTTCCTCAAGCTCGTGGTATTCCTTGCGGGTGACGTTAATTTCGAGAATGATTTCGTTGGCGATTGCAGATAAGCCCCCAAGGAATGCCGGGCCTGTAATGAAAAAACGGCAACGTGGGCAGTTTCTTATGCCAAGATAGCCGCTGGGAACTGGCGCAAAACGCGCCTCTGTTTTTCGCTCAACCAACGCTTCACCACCCTCATCACATTTCGCCCCGCTCATTGGGCAGATGCCGATACTCATTAACTGAAAGGCAGCCGCCGGCCAGTCTGAGGTCAGGCATTGGTCCATGAAGGTTCTGTCGGTGGCAATTAATTCTGGCCGCGCCTCATCAATTTTCTTCTGGATAATTAGGTCCTGGTAGCGGTCCTGACTCTGCTCAAGGGCTCGTTTCTCGGCTGCCGCCAATTCCCTTTTCATGTGAGCATGGCCAACTTTCGTGTAGTAAATGGTCATCACCAGGGATGCGTGACCTACCAGCTTAGAAATCACGGTGATGGGCATTCCCCCATCAACAATGTAGGCTGTGATCAAACTGACTCGGAGGGCGTGCGGGGTAAACTGACTTTTGTATTGCACGCTGTTTTTCTTCTTAATCTTCTCCGCCAGATCCTCACCCTGCCTCTGGATCTGGAACAGCAAGGCAGGCAATGTGCGCGTAAATGCCGTTGTAGTAAACATTGGCGATACCTTTTCTTCACATGCCAATGAAGCCGGATCCCGGAACAGAAACGCCTGTTTACCCCGTCGTTTGAGAATGTCTTTGTTGATTTTTTGCCGAAGTGAGATTTTGGACCATGATGTCAATTCGTCGATAGGATTGTACTTGGACTGCCAATCCCTCAGTTGAATCACCCAGTAAGCCAGATCGTCCGGCATATATGGAACACTGTAGCCGCCCAGTTTCTTTCCGGTTTTATTTGTTGTAATGAAGGAGCTCAGTTCGTCATCACTACTGCCTCGTCGAACAAAACCTTCATTGCGTTTCGGAGTGGCAAGGCGGCCGGTGTTTTTGACCCAGCAAACCCTCCCATCACGCCAAACAGGAAGGATCTCATCCCCCTCACCGCTGTCCAGCCAGCAGATTTGTTGGCCTCTCAATGGTATAGATAATAACGTGTAGTTAGCGACAACCTTGACCGGCGACCACAGCTCGAAAGCGTCTTCAAAGTACCGCTCACCATTCGAATTCTTTCGATCCTTAGTTACCATTCGATAGACGCAATTGGGATCGTTTTTATCAATCAGATCGGGATCGACCTCAAACCAACAATCCTCCAAGAACGAGTGCAACTGGTAAAGATCTCGAAACGATATAGCGCTTTGCGGAATCAGATGCTTTTTTGCACGCAGGATTGCGTCCATGGGAAGCGGCGGTTTGTTGGACTCGCTACGCCGGTAGCTGGGCAACTGGTCCAGCAAACCCTTGAGCACAGTCCGCAAGGGGTTACGATATCCTGGCAGGGCAATAAGCAGCCCCTCATCATCCTCATCAGAACAATAAGAATCCAAAACCCAATCAAAAAAATCGGCACAAACGTTGTGTCTATTTCTTTTCTGGGTATCCCCCGTAGCATGGACAAACGTTTCATAGGCCGTTTCGTTGAACGGTATGCTCTTCGACAGAATCACCCCTGGATCATCGATCAGCTTTTGCGTCGCCACGTAGTCTTTGAGAAATGCTCTCAGATGCGTGTATTTCGCTGACTGGCCTGTGCAGGAATCTACATAGCGCTGAATGGCAGCCCAAAACCTCGGGTAAACGGTCAATAATTCGGGGTCAAACGCGCTTTCGTTTCCCAGAAATTTAGGCCAGCTCACCCAATCGGGGTATGTATTATAGGGCGCTCCCGGTAGCTTCGGGTCTTGCTGGTAGCCCCTTTTATATTGCTCCATTGTCCTAAAGTCCAGCTGTTGTGCGGCCTCACTGGCTTCGGCGAGCGTAGCGTATCTTTCAGGCGGACGTTCGGTACCGAGGAAGTCGTACCAGTCCAACCAGTCTTTTCCATAAACTGTTCCTGGTTTTCCCGGCAGTTTCGGGTCTTGCTGATAGCCCTTTTTGTATTCCTCGGAAGAGTTAAAGCCCAGCCGTTGTGCTGCCTCACTGGCTTCGGCGAGCGTGGCGTATCTCTCTGCCGGACGGTCGGTACCCAGAAAGTCGTACCAGTCTACCCAATCATTTTGATAGGTCTGATTGGGATTAGAAGTCAGCAAGGGATCTTGCTGATAACCCTTTTTGTATTCTTCGGAAGAGCTAAAGCCCAGCCGTTGTGCTGCCTCACTGGCTTCGGCGAAAGTAGCGTATCTCTCAGGCGGGCGTTCGGTACCCAGAAAATCGTACCAGTCCCACCACTCTTCTGAGTAAAATTCACGAGGCGAGGAAGATAGTTGGGGGTCTTGCTGATAGCCCTTTTTGTATTCTTCGGAAGACTTAAAACCCAGCCGCTGGGCGGCCTCACTGGCTTCGGCGTAAGTGGCATATCTCTCAGGCGGACGTTCTTTAC
>Ga0209300_1000983_pt1 | contig 12229 bp, 10 predicted proteins | sample Shrwel_input2_RT_FD_187535 | JGI IMG/M metagenome (GOLD analysis project Ga0209300, IMG submission 187535) | Subsurface microbial communities from deep shales in Ohio, USA - Utica-3 well 1 S input2 RT (SPAdes) (version 2) ... | reverse complement strand
GTATTTGTATTATGTTGATACTTTATAGATGTTTAAAAGTAAATGATGAAGTGATATGTTGAGTGAATTTAAGATCAAATATGAACCTAAAAGCATAACAGGACTGCTGATTGCTGCTGGAATTATGTTTGTAGGAATTGGATCCATGACCGGAATCACTGATGTGACGGAATATGGGAACTTCTTCTTGTTGTTAGGGATCGCTTCTTGGTTTTATCATCTTGATAAATATAAGAAAAAGTCAGTGAAGAGGAAGCCATTGAAAAGGCCAAGGAGATAATGGTTGGTGATACTTGTGGAACGTGAAGAAAGTTATATGTTGGACTCATTTAAAATGAGCCAGCAACTCTTTCCCTTCTTCTGAGGCTGCCAGAACTTCAATCAGTTTCGGCATAATCTTTTCATGCGACTGAATTTCATCGAGGGCTTCCCTGTCCAGGACAAGGGAACATTGTGAACAGAACTTGTCTGTAGGCCGCAGGACGTTGTTGCACCGGGGGCAATTTTTCAGGGTCACCTGATGTTTGTCTTCGGTTTTGAGCCCGCATTTCTCGTATATTCTATCATTGATCTCCTGATCTGTGAAATTGGCATATACCTTGAACATCCTGGTAGATCCTTTGGACCATCCGGCTCTGTGCTTAATCTCCTGTTCATTGTAACCATTAAGGATCCACTGAGTAACGGCCATGTGTCTGAACCCATGAGGATGAACACGCTTCTTTATTCCTGCATCTTTTCCTCTCTTTTTCACAGTACGCAGAAGGCTTTGATAACTCATGGGTTCCATGTTCTTGTTACGTGTGATCCAGAGGGAGCGTCCTGATCTTCTTTCAAAGGATGTACAGCCAACCATTGGTTAAGGTATCCTGTGGACCATGTGAGAGGGATACCTTTTGCTGATGTGGTCTTATTAGCCAGGCCGGTTTTTGATAGATAGAGTATTGCACCGTACTGGTTAAATTCTACACTCTTTATCCTGCATGAAGCAAGAGCTCCTACCCGGATCCCACTATCTGCTAGTACTGCAATCAGGGCCTTATCCCGTGGATGCCTGCACGCTTCCATGAGATTGTCAAATTCCTTCTGTGTGAGTATATCTGACGGTTGCACAGGTGTATCTATGGTTTTAAGTTTAAGGTTCTGAACCCATTTCGGAGACTCACCTGAGGTAACTACACGGAAGAACTTTTTTGTTACTTTCTTGTAAGTCCGAAGACTCGTGGACTTCAAACCGTGTTCGTTCTGCAGGTGAACGAGGAGACGATTAAAATCATCTTCTGTTAGAGTATTCAGGGGTTTATCTATCCCCAGTTCCTTGAGTCGCTGCACCATTCTTGTAATGTAGTTGAGATATCCCACCAGAGTACCTTTTGCAAGCCCCTCTATCTGACATTTAACGATAAAATTCTCAATCAGATCTTTGTTTTCTTGGGAGATCTCAGCGTTCCTGAGCCTTTCCTTGGCCCTTAAAAATCCAGTATCAAAGGAGTGTACATCATCTACTGAGTGAGTCATCACATAATAGAATGAACTTTAGGACTATATACTTTGAGGAAATAGCCCGTGCCGGGCTACTAAATTTTTTTGCTAGATTTTTAAGTATTTGTTTTATTGCCATATAACTAATCGTAAGTGCAACATATAAATATATACAATAGATACTGAAATATTAATGATACTTAAGTAATCTCCAATATACGATGTGTTGGAGGCAATAACATCAAGAATACGGAGGATAACCCGAATACAAAATGTGTCGAAGCTGCATTAAGAAAGCGGACACATGATCTGGAAGAGCGGATCAAGGAACTAGACTGCCTCTACCAGATATCCAGAATTGTTGAAAGGGGACGCAATCTGGATACAATTTTACAGGAAATAGTGGACTTCATTCCTTCTGCCTGGCAATACCCGTACATAGCTTGCTCAAGGCTTGCCCTGAAAGAAAATACATTTACAAGCCCCCATTTTCAGGAAAGCCAGTGGAAACAGGCCGCCCCCCTAATAGTTGAAAACAAAAATGCAGGTTGCCTCGAAGTTTTTTATCTTGAAGAAAAGCCACATGCTTATGAGGGTCCTTTCCTAAGGGAAGAGCGCAAGCTGATTGATGCCCTGGCGGAAAGGATAGGAGACGCCATCGAACTGATGCGTGTAGAAAAAGAACTCAGCAACTACCGCAAGAACCTGGAAGAAATCGTAGAAAAACGTACTTCTGAACTAACCTTTGTCAACCAGCAACTACAGAAGGAAATTGCTGAACGGGAACGTGCTGAAAAGTCCCTCCGTGAATTTGAAGATATGAGGATTAAAGAAATTCATCACAGGGTAAAGAACAATCTGCAGGTTGTCTCCGGACTGCTGTATCTTGAATCGACGAATTTTAACCATAATGAAGTAGTAGAAGCTTTCAAACAAAGTGAAAATCGGGTGCGTTCGATAGCTCTTATACACGAAAAGTTATATCAGTCCAGCGACTGCAAAAACCTCGACTTTTTGGATTATGTTAATGAGCTTATGGAATATCTTATGCATTCTTATGATCTTGATAATAACAAAGTGATTGTAAACGTCAATGTGGATAAAATCCATCTTGAAATGGACAGGGCCGTACCCCTTGGAATCATAATCAATGAGCTGGTTTCCAATGCCCTGCAACATGCTTTTAATGAAGGACAGGATGGTGTAATCGAAATTCATTTCGCTAAAGAAAATAGTGGTTATAGCCTGATTGTGAATGACAGTGGTGACTTTCCCAAAGAAATAGATTTCAAGAATACAGAATCTCTTGGACTGCAACTTGTAACCAATCTTGTTTCCCAGATAGACGGTACAATAGACCTGAACACAGCTGAAGGTACTACTTTTACGATACACTTCTGAATACAGGAAAAAATCATATCTGACCTAAAAAGTAATGATAGCAACCCCGGAAAAGGTTGCTGAAATGTTTTCATTTCCCAATACTTTTCTCGGTTTCCATCACCTTGAGATATATTTTGAGTATCGAATCTGGATTCAGAGAAATGGAATCAATGCCCTTTTGCACAAGGAATTCAGCAAATTCCGGGAAATCACTTGGGGCCTGACCACAGATCCCGCTGTGCTTATTATTTCTTTTTGCACCTTTTATTGCCATGGATACCATCGCTTTTACAGCCTCATCCCTCTCATCAAAGGTTGAAGCCAGGATCTCAGAATCCCGATCAACCCCCAATGTTAGTTGTGTCAGATCATTGGACCCGATCGAAAAACCATCGAAGTATTTGCTGAATTCATCGATCAGGAGTGCATTACTGGGAATCTCACACATCATATATACCTGCAGGTTATTTTCACCCTTTTTAAGGCCGTGTTTGTCCATTTCTTCGATAACTTTGCGGGCTTCCTCCACACGTCTGCAGAAAGGAATCATTAGAATAAGGTTGGTAAGCCCCATTTCATCCCTAACCTTTTTCATCGCCCTGCATTCAAGAGCAAACCCTTCCCTGTACCTTTCATCATAATAACGTGAAGCTCCCCGGAAACCAAGCATGGGATTATTTTCCTTTACTTCAAAATCTTCTCCACCCAGCAGGGTTGCATATTCATTGGATTTGAAATCGCTCATGCGCACAACTACTGGCTTTGGGTAGAATGCAGCTGTGATTGTCGCGACACCTTCAGCAAGCCTTTCCACAAAGTAATCCCCTTTATCTGAATAACCCTGTGTCAATTTTTCAATCTGATTGACCGCACCCTGATCTTTGACTTTTTCCGTATGAACCAGCGCCATCGGATGAATCCCTATATAACTGTTTATGATAAACTCAAGTCGAGCCAGCCCGATTCCATCATTTGGTATCCGGGACAGTGCAAAAGCCTCTTCAGGATTTCCCAGATTCATCATTATTTCTGTTTGGGTCTTGCTGACATCTTCCAGCTCTGTGGTTTCCTTATGGAATGCAAGTTGGCCTTCATAGACCCTGCCTGTGTCCCCTTCAGCACAGCTTACAGTAACTTGACTACCCGTTTCAAGGATTTCTGTGCTGTCATCCGCCCCCACAACTGCGGGAATGTCAAGCTCACGACTGACAATAGCTGCATGACAGGTCCTGCCTCCTTTATTGGTAATGATGGCTGCTGCATTTTTCATCACAGGTTCCCAATCCGGAGTGGTTGTATCTGCCACCAGGATTTCCCCGGGTTTGAAGGAAGACAAACCAGAGACATCTTTGATAACATGCACCCTGCCCGAGGCTATCCTGGACCCAACACTTCTGCCTGTGACAAGCACCTTGCCTTTTTCATCCATGTAGTAGGTTTCAAGCACATCCTTCCTTTTCTGGGATTGTACTGTCTCCGGTCTTGCCTGAACGATGAATAATTTTCCTGTATCACCATCCTTTGCCCATTCTATATCCATAGGCATTGCCTTATTCGATTTCCCGGAATAGTGTTTCTCAATTGTGACAGCATATCTGGCAAGCTGCAGTACCTCCTCATTGTTGATACAGAAGTCTTTTCTGTCACTTTCAGGAACATCCACATTACGCGTAAGTACTCTGGAATCTCCCCGGCCGTAGATCATCTTAATCTCTTTGCTGCCGACCTTTTTGCGGATAATGGGCTTATAGCCTTCTTCAAGGGTCGGCTTGAATACGTAGAACTCATCCGGATTTACCAGTCCCTGTACGATATTCTCACCTAACCCATATGATCCGGTGATAAAGACTACATCCTCAAAGCCAGTTTCTGTATCGATGGTGAACATCACTCCGCTTGATGCAAGGTCAGAACGCACCATTTTCATTATACCAATCGACAGGCCTACATCAAAATGATCGAATTTGTTATTTATCCTGTAGGAAATGGCCCGGTCGGTGAACAAAGAGGCAAAACAGCGGCTGCATGCATCATTCAGGGCGTGATAGCCGTGAATGTTGAGATACGTTTCCTGCTGGCCTGCAAAAGATGCATTTGGCAGGTCTTCAGCAGTGGCTGAACTGCGTACTGCAACATCGGTATCTGCACCATACTGTTCACACAGTTTGTCATATGCAGTTTTAATTTCATCCCATAGATCTTCAGGAATAGGTGCATCCAGGATTGTGTGCCGTGCCCTTTTGCCTATATCAGCAAGGTTACTGAGAGTCTTCGTGTCCAACTCATCCAGAATCCTTCGTAGGTCTTCCAGCACACCTGCCGAATTCAGCACATGCCAGTAGGCCTCAGCAGTGATAGCAAAACCATTAGGAATACAGATGTCCTTATCCGTAAGTTCCCTGTACATTTCACCCAATGATGCATTTTTCCCTCCCACCAGGGACACATCATCAATAGTAATCTCTTCAAACCATCGTATGTATTTGTTATCGCTCATTGTAACCCCACTACTATTTTCAATTAGTTGGTTATATGATTCCGGAATGTATTATATGTTCCTGTGGATACTAAAAATCCATAATTGAACAAACTGCGATACTTTTAATAACTATTAAGAACAAATAGGTAAGGAAGTTATGAGGTTAAATTATCTGGGGGGCCAAATTAATTTCATACTGGTTAACCACAGGTATAACTGATTGCTATGACGTGTTTCTGCTTAGAAAGAATTAATCCTGTAAAGTATTATTATTGGGTTATCCCGGCGGGCCTATCCAACTATACATCAAGAGGAGAGAAAAGGTGTAGGACAGTAATACCACATTCAGAGAAATTGAAAATGAATGGATAATCATGCCTGATGGCTGCAAACTTGCAGCCAAAATATGGTTACCAGAAGGTACGGAGGAAAAGCCCGTACCTGCTGTTCTTGAATACATTCCCTATAGGAAACGTGATTTCAAAGCGATTCGTGATTCCAAAATACATAGATATTTTGCCCAAAATGGTTACGCTGCTATAAGAGTGGACATGCGTGGCAGCGGGGGTTCAGATGGGGTACTGGAAGATGAATATCTGCCTCAGGAACTCAATGATGGTGCCGAGATCATCGAATGGATTGCCTCGCAATCCTGGTGCACTGGCAATGTAGGAATGATAGGTATTTCCTGGGGTGGTTTCAATGCCCTTCAGATAGCAGCAAAGGACACACCCCATCTAAAAGCGATAATTACAGTTTCATCATCCGATGACCGTTATGCAGATGATGTTCATTACATGGGAGGTTGCATGTTAACGGACAACCTTTCATGGGCCTCGACAATGTTTTCCTATAACTCTCTTCCACCAGACCCTGCTATTGTAGGGGATAAATGGAAAGAGATGTGGCTGGACAGACTGGAAGGAAGCGGTCTGTGGCTTAAGAAATGGCTTCAGCACCAGAGAAGAGATGAATACTGGAAACATGCTTCAGTTGCAGAAAATTATGAAGCGATTTCCTGCCCTGTTTTTGCAGTAAGTGGGTGGGCGGACGGATATTCCAACACTGTATTCAGGCTCATGGAAAACCTGCAGGTCCCACGCAAGGCCCTTATCGGAGGATGGGGCCATAAATATCCTAATTTTGGGGGGGAGGGGATTGGAATTGACTTTTTAAGAGAAGCCACACGCTGGTGGGATAGATGGCTTAAAAAGATCGATAATGGAGTAGATGAAGAACCCAGGTTACGCCTCTGGATGCAGGATAGTGTCTCTCCCCTGATTTCAAGTTGTCCAGGCAGATGGATAGCAGAAAAGAATTGGCCTTCTGCCAAAATTGAAAATCAAGAATTTTACTTATCGAAAGGCAGGATCCATCTTGAAGAAGATGAAATCAAAAATGAAGATATGAGGATCAGAAGTCCCTTAAGTGTCGGACTTTTTGCAGGTAAATGGTACTCCTACTCAGAGTCAACCGACCTTCCCCATGACCAGAGTGAAGAAGATGGTGGAGCCCTTGTTTTTGACACACCTGAATTAGAGGAAGATATTGAGATACTTGGATCTCCGGAAGTAGAGCTCGAATTAGAATCAGACCAGCCCATAGCTATGATTGCCCTGCGATTAAACGACGTATGCCGGGAAGGGACCTCCACAAGAGTTACTTATGGACTACTTAATCTTGCACACAGGGATGGTAATGAAAATCCCTCTGTACTTGAAGTTGGTAATACGTACAGGATCTGGATAAAAATGAATTACGTGGCACAAAATTTCCCCGCGGGCAATAAAATACGTTTGTCTATTTCAACGTCGTACTGGCCGTTTGCATGGCCAAGTCCTGAGCCTGCAGCTTTGACTATAAAGAGCAAGGGTAAACTCATACTACCTGTAAGACCAAAAAACAAAGAAGATGACAAATTACCAGATATAGGAGAACCGGTCTTATCAGAACCAATTCGCTCCACACTTCTGGAGCCTGCAAAGAGAGAATGGACAGTTCAACATAATCTTGCAACAAATGAAGTGAAACAACAGATTATCAATAATGATGCCTTCTTACGGCTGGATGATATCAATCTGGAAATTGGAAAAGAGACAACTGAAGTTTATTCTTATTTGAATAACAATTACAATACAGTTAGAGGAGAAGTGGAAAGTACAAGAAGTCTGGCGCGTGGAGATTGGAAGATTGAAACCCTGACAAGAACAGTACTTACATCCACACCGACTCATTTTCAAATTCGGGCAATCCTTGATGCTTATGAGGGTGATACACGGATTTTTAGCAAAAGCTGGGACGATTTGATTCCACGTGATATGATGTGAGGAAGATAAATGAAGAAAAATATTTTTGTTGTAGGAATGGATTCCTTCAACCTGGAAAAACTTAGAAAAGTGCCGGCCGCCAAAGAATGTGTATTTCATTCAGCTATTGACATTGATGAGATGCGGCATGTGGATAAATTTGATGTAGAGAAACTGTTATCAGTTGCGGAAAACAGAATGAGGGCTGTTGAAGGTGGACCAGCCGGTGTAATTACATATTTTGATTTCCCTGCACAGGACATGGTTCCAATTCTGGCATCAAGAATGGGTTTACCGGGCCCAAGTTTTGAAAGTGTCCTTAAATGTGAACACAAATACTGGAGCCGGTTAGAGCAGCAAAAAGTAATCTCAAAACACATACCCGCATTCTGTGCCTTTAATCCTTTTGATGAAGATATATTTGATTCTATAAATCTGCCTTTTCCTTTCTGGATAAAGCCTTTCAGGTCATTCCGTTCATTCCTTGCTTTCGAAATAGAAAATCGCGGACAATTCGAGGCAACACTGGAACAAATACGTGAAAGTATTGATTTCATTCACAAACCGTTTATGCAACTTTTACAGAACCAGAATCTTCCTGCAGATATAACTCAAATGAAAGAGAGCTGTATCGCAGAAACACCTCTTTACGGAAGGCAATGTACCCTGGAAGGATATGTGTACAAGGGAAAAGTAAAGGTGTATGGTGTTGTGGATTCTATCAGGGACCAGCATTTTTCTTCATTCTCACGTTATGAATATCCTTCATCATTACCAAAATGGGTCCAGAAAAAAATGATGAAAGTTTGCAAACGATTCATAAGATCCATTGGACTTGATAATTCGGCTTTCAATGTCGAATTTTTTTATGATCCATTCCATAAACAGGTATATTTACTGGAAATAAACACCAGGATATCCCAGTCTCATGCTGACCTTTTTGAAAAAGTCCATGGTGTTTCACATCATCAAATCATGCTACAACTTGCCCTTGGAGACAAACCAAAACCTCTGGGCAATAAGGGCAAATTCCGGTACGCAGCAAAATTCATGCTCAGGACATTTGATTCCGGTAAAGTGGTTGCAGTTCCGTCAGATGAAGAAATTGCTTCGGTTATGAATGAAATGCCGGGTACAATAGTCAAAGTGCTGGTTAAAGAAGGACAGCAACTATCAAAGATGGAGTTGCAGGACAGTTATAGTTATGAACTTGCGGATATTTTTATAGGAGCAAATAAACGGTCTGAACTTGTGGATAAATATGACAGGGTTATTGAAATGATAACTTTCAGTATAAAGAAGGATATCTAATAATTTAAAAGAAATACATACTTATTAGTAAATCAGGAAGCAGGGCAGTGTATTCTGTTTAAGCTTCCAATCCAGCCATAACAAATAACTTTTTAAGCGTCTGGATAGATATAGATAGTTAGAGCATCACCTAGCTGGAAATAGTTAATATGAATACTAAGTGGAGGATTACATGTTAGAAGTAAAGGACCTTACTGTTGAGGTTGGTGGAAAAGAGCTGCTAAAAGATGTCAACCTCAAAGTGGAAAAGGGTTATACAAATATCATTCTGGGGCCAAATGGTGCAGGAAAAACTGCTCTTTTGATGACATTGATGGGATTTAGTGGTTACAAGATAGTAAGCGGGCAGATATTATTCAAAGGTGAGGACATAACTCATATGTCTATTGATGAAAGGGCAACAAGGGGAATTGGAATTATGACCCAGCGCCCCCCAAACATGACTGGAGTCAAACTGAAAAATCTCTTAAAACTGATAGCAGGGGATAAAGATATGGAGCAGATGGCTGAATCCCTTGATATGATTAGATTCATGGAAAGAGATATCAACGTGGGATTTTCAGGCGGAGAAATCAAAAGATCCGAATTATTACAACTTGCTGCACAAAGTCCATGTATCTATTTGTTTGATGAACCCGAATCTGGTGTAGACCTTATGAGCATTGACATTATCGGAAGCACAATAAATGATCTGGTCCATGGTGATTCAACCTGCCCGGGTGACCGTAAAGGTCATGGAAAGTCAGCTTTAATAATTACACATACAGGTAAGATTTTGGATTACATCGAAGCAGACCGTGCTTATGTCCTCTGCAACGGAACAATAATGTGCGAGGGGAATCCCAGGGAGATGCTTCAGGAAATCAAAGAAAACGGTTATGAGGAGTGTATTACATGCAAACTGAAGAAAGCCTGAAAAAAAGGGCTAAAGCAGCACTACGAAAGGAAGCTGCATACGGAGAGAAATTTGATCTGGATGAGTATTCGATTGCTCCAAAAGAAACTAAATACACTGATAACCTGAATGAACTCGATGAGAAATCCCAGAGAACTCTTCTCAATGTAGGAGTTGTTCCCAGCGGGGAAGGCAGAGGTGGCAGCCTTGTAATGGTTGATAATGCCATATCTCATTCCTCAGTTTCCGATAAAGGAATTGAATTGATGCCTCTTCACTTCGCAATGCAAAAACATGATTGGTTGAAAGATTATTCCTGGAATTTGGTGCCTGTGGATGCAGATAAATACACTGCGACCAGCTATCTGGAAAACGCCAATGGTTATTTTATAAGAGCCCCGAAGGGAGTCAAAACAAAATTACCCATCCAAACCTGTCTGCTAATGGGTTCAAAAGACGTCTCTCAGACAGTCCACAACATTGTAATCGTAGAAGAAGACGCCAGATTGGATGTAATTACTGGCTGCTCTACAAGTAGCGATGTGGACAAAGCTATGCATCTGGGAATTTCGGAAATGTATGTTAAGAAGGGTGGTACTCTAAATTTCACCATGATCCATAATTGGGCTGAACAAATTGGGGTGCGCCCCAGAACAGTAATTCATCTGGAAGAAGGTGCTACTTTCATTAACAATTATGTTACGCTCAAGGCGGTAAAATCCATTCAGAGCTATCCGACAGCTCGCCTTACCGGCAAGGGAGCCTTTGCCAGGTTCAATACCATTGCTGTGGCACATCCCGGTTCTGAATTGGATCTTGGTAGTCGTGTTATATTTGATGCACCCGACACAAAAGCAGAGCTTGTCTCCAGAACGATCACAACCGGTGGGACTGTTATTGCAAGAGGAGAAATGATAGGAAATGCAGTCCAGTCAAAGGGGCATTTAGAATGCCACGGACTTGTCCTGAACAGTAAGGGAACACAGAGGGCAATCCCCATCCTTGAAGCAAACGTGGATGATATTGAACTGACACACGAAGCAGCGGTTGGCAGGATTGCAAGGGAACAGGTAGAATACCTTATGGCGCGTGGTCTTTCTGAAGAAGAGGCTGTAGGAATGATAGTGCGCGGTTTCCTTGATGTAGGTATCTCCGGGATCCCGGATGAGCTCCAGAAAGATATTGATGAAACAATCGCACAGATTGGCAAAAGTGCAATGTGATGCAATAGGCATCACATATTCTCTATTTTCAGATCAGTCACTTACCATTTTTGCAGCTTCATCCAGTTCCTTTAGTTTTGTAGGGATGGGATTGTCCCTCAGAAGTTTTGCCATATAAGCAAGATTGTTTACCATATACCTGACAGTCCTGTTTGTGTAGAGGTGTTTGTCTCCTCCTGCATCAATATAGCTTGGACCCGGACCTGCATCACCCACCCAGTAACAATCAGCATTCGGAGGAATTGTACAACCAAGATGGGTCAGATTGAAAAGTGTGTTTGCAGAAACATTGTGTGCTCCATCCTCATTGCCCGTCACAATAACTCCGGCTACCTTGCCATAAAGTGGATATTGCCCTGTTAGGGGTTCAGCATCTCCATAAGATCCATCCAATCTTTCAAGTACCATCTGTGCCACTGCAGATCTTACTCCAAACCATATTGGGGATCCTATTACGAGTATATCACAGGCTTTTATTTTTTCGAGAATCTGTGGCCATTCATCATCGCCTCCTTCATCCGAGGAAACCCCAAAAGCTATGTTGTGGTCTACAATGCGTATTACCTCACTATCTACACCAAGATCCTGAAACAGTTCAGCTGCTTTATCAATAAGGGCTTTTGTATGCGATACTTCAGGTGATTTTTTCAGTGTACAGTTTAAAAAGAGCGCTTTCAATGACATAATGAATATGTTGGTCAGTTGTGACATATAACCTTATCCTATAATGAAATCGACACTGTTCAGTAAAAACATCTTTCCCATTGATAAGGCGTATATGAATTTAAATTTTGATGATTTCTGATGTAATTATGGTAAGCGATAAACATATTGATCCAACTATTGATATATTGGACCAATCCCTCTTTATGTGGGAAATATTTATCGAACACCTTAATCCTCCTTTTTACAGATTTGAACCATCGCTCGATATAATTTCTGATATCCCCGGATATTATTAATCCCGGGTTTCTCCATAACAGTGTACCATGGTCCCCCATCTACAACTGCCCTCTTTGGCATTTTTCCATATATTCGTTTCAAATCCTTAAAGAAAGATTTTGTAGTTAGGTAGTTCCTTGTAGGGTATATCTTGGCATAGATTATTCTTTTAGAATCGGGATTTATAGCCGCGTATAAGAACCAGTAC
>Ga0209300_1000982_pt1 | contig 12271 bp, 10 predicted proteins | sample Shrwel_input2_RT_FD_187535 | JGI IMG/M metagenome (GOLD analysis project Ga0209300, IMG submission 187535) | Subsurface microbial communities from deep shales in Ohio, USA - Utica-3 well 1 S input2 RT (SPAdes) (version 2) ... | reverse complement strand
GCACTCGAAATTGATGCCAACCGCGCACAGTTTCTTCCGCCCGTAGCTCAGCTGGATAGAGCGTCGCCCTCCGGAGGCGAAGGTCTCAGGTTCGAATCCTGACGGGCGGGCCATATTCCACAAAAAAGCCCCGCCAAGTGCGGGGCTTTTTTGTGGAACTCTGACCAAGTTAAGCCGCTATGCATTCAGGTACAACTCGGACATTCCATCCAGCCGCGCTTTTACATCCTCCCAGTCAGGCATATTGCGCTTGAGCAACCGATAAAACTCATTGCTATGGTTATGCTCCTTGAGATGACAAAGCTCGTGCAGGATGACGTAATCCATGCAGCGAGTCGGCGTCTTCACCAGATGAGGGTTGAGAAGAATGGTGCCCCTGGGAGAACAACTGCCCCATTGGGTTTTCATTTCGCGCATAGCCCACGGAGGCGTCTTGTCCACCCAGGAAAGAGGAGCACTTACAGACGACAACCGTCGAGCGAAAACCTCTTCAGCGCGCCCTCGGTACCAGCCAACCAATAAAGCCTTTACTGCTAACGGCCCTGTGTCGTGAGTCGTCACACGAAGCTGGCCCCGAAGCATCTTAACGTGTTGTTCGGCGTCAGACCGAATCACCTTCAGCGTATAACGGCGGCCCATATAGAAGACCGTTTCGCCACTCACATATTGGCGTTCCAGCACGGCCGCGTTGCGCTCCTCAATCTCTCTCAAGTGTCGCGTCACCCAGCGGGCACGCTTCAGCAGTGCTTTTTTCGCGTCAGTCAGGCAGGCCGACACCGGCGTCTCCACTTCCACCTGGCCGTTGGGATACACGTGGATCCGCGCCTTGCTGCCAGCGAGCGCCCGTGGCCGCCAACTGAACTCCAAACACTGATCGCCATAACGCACCGAGTAGATTGTTCCGGGCGCAGCTCGGATGTCAGTCACTGTTCAGCCCTACTTTGACGATATGGACAATGTCATCCAGCATCCGGTTGGCCTTATCCAGGCCGAAACGTTTGAACAAATCCGGCAGAAGCGCCTTGCGAATCCCAGCATCAATTCCGCCCGGGTTGAGGGTATTCTCGGCCACAACATCGTTAACCGTTTTGTCGATGGTAAACGCAAGCCCAATAAGGGCATCTGGCGTTTTATCCATTTGGGCATCGACCGTTTCATCGCCCATGACTAACCGAAAAATACCAAAGTAGGCCTTGGCGTGAGGGTGGCCGGCCAGTTCATCGGGGATACCTGGTGTCCGCCGATCGTCGACCTTTTCCTCAAGATCTTTTAACAGGGCATACTGCTTGCCAGGGTAGTCGAACAGCGCATCGGCTTCCTCAATCGCCCTTCTCAGTAGTTCAGAAAACACTTTTTGCGCATAAGGATCAGAGCGTAGGTCCTGTTCGATGGTTTTTCGTGTCCGGCTGCGAATGGTGTCTGCCTCATTACGAGTCTTCTGGTCGTCCCACTCTTCAGGGTGATCTCCCAGCTTATCCACGACATAAAGACCTTCGCTTTCCTTGACCTCCACACCGACCACATCCCGATCAACCAGCTTACGGATCTGTTTCTCGTAGGCGCTGTAATCCACGGTTTCCTGGGCATCCTGCCGGGCGACCTGGCGCAGCTCGATAAAGAACTTCAGGTCGCGCTTGTAGGTACTGATCATTTCTTCGGTGAAGAACCTGTCTTCAAAAAATGAACGGGATGAGCGCGCCACCTGCAAGCACATACCAAAATCCGTCAGAGCCTGGTAAAAGTCCTCTCGCAGCTTCTGGTTGCTGTCGTACTCCTGGCCATCTTCGTCGGTTCTGTAGCGCGGCATCAGCACCTGACGAAATGCCTGCATATCCCGGGTGTTTTTCACATCCCCGAAGAAAGACCACAATTCCCGGTGCAACCGGGGCAGTTGTTTGTACTCCGTATCAACGTTCCGGTATAGACCGTCGATATCATCAATGTCATACCCGCCCTGGGTGTGTTCTTCCAGGTCCTGATAGGTCTTGATGGCAGTATCCAGTTCCGCAAGGATGCCCCGGTAATCAATCAACAGGCCGAAAGCCTTTTCCTCATGCAGACGGTTAACCCGGGCGATGGCCTGAATCAGGTTGTGGCCTTTGAGTGGCTTGTCGATGTACAGCACCGCGTTACGAGGCTCATCGAAACCGGTCAGCAATTTATCAACCACAATCAGTAGGTCCGGCGCACCTTCCATGCCAAAGTGCTCAATAGTCTGGCGCTCATACTCGTGAGGGTTATCCTGGACATTATCAGCCCACCATTGCTGCACCTCCGGCTGCTCCGCTTCGTCCACCTCACTGTGGCCTTCGCGGGTGTCTGGCGCCGATATAACCACCCGGGAGCTCACCAGCCCGGTTTCATCGAGATATTTCTTGTAGCGAATGGCCGAGAGCTTGCTGTCACAGGCCACCTGGCCCTTGAGCGACTTACCCAGCTCCTTGAAGTTCTTGCTGAAATGTAGGGCGATATCCCACGCAATCAGGCGGATACGATTTTCCGCGCCATAGACCGCACCACGCTTGGCGTACTTGCGCTTGAGATCGGCTTTCTGCTGATCGCTCAGCCCGTGCGTAATACGCTCAAACCAGTTGTCGATGGCCTTATGATTGACGTCTAACGACGGACGTCGCTCCTCGTAGAGCAAGGGGGCGACCGTGCCATCCTCAACAGCGCGGCGCATGGTGTACGCATGGACAATCGGCCCGAACGTATCCACCGTCTCTTCACGATCTTTTTTCAGCAGCGGTGTGCCGGTAAAAGCAATATAGCCAGCGTTGGGCAGCGCCTTGCGCATGCGCTGGTGGTTTTCGCCTCCGTGACTGCGGTGGCCCTCATCCACCAGCACCAACAGATTTTCACTGGGGTTGTAGCACTCTTTGTACTTGATGGCAGACAGGAATTTCTGCACCAGCGTAAAAACCACCCGCTGCTCGCCCTGGCCGATCTGTCGGGCCAGTTCACGCCCGGAGCCCATTCGAGCCTTCCCCGCCTCGCCGGTGCTTACTGACGTCAAACCCAACGCGCCCGCGGCGGCAAAGGTGCGTGAAAGCTGTTTTTCCAGATCCAGGCGGTCGGTCACCGCTACCAGCCGGCAGTGCTTCAGTGATTCATGCAGTACCAGCAGCTTGCTGAGAAACACCATGGTGAAAGACTTGCCCGAACCGGTGGTGTGCCAAATCACGCCACCCTGCCGGGCACCGTCGGCACCCACCTGGCTCACCTTATCCAGCAACGCCTCAATACCGAAGAACTGCTGGTAACGGGCGATAATCTTGTCGTTCTTGTAGTAGAGAATGTAATAACGCAACAATGCCAGCAGCCTTTGTGGGCTGAGGATGCCAATCAGCAATTCGTCCTGCTCCGTGGGCAAAACCGGCCCGGACCAGAGATCCTCAAAATAGGCGCGCACCCGCGGTGGTCGGTCTGTAAAAAGCTGCGCTGTCTGTTCTTCGGTCAACCGTCGGTTCTTGATGGCTTGGCGCTCGTGCTCGCTGATCCGCTCTTCTTCCCAAATTGACCAGAACTTTCGCGGTGTCCGTGTCGTGCCGTAGCGTCCCTGACTCTGGCTAACGGCTAACAGCACCTGGGCAAAGGCAAACAGGTAAGGGATCTCCTGTACGCCCTGGTTACGCAACATCTGGCTGATGCTTTCATCAATCATGGACTTATTGGGATTACCGGAAGCCGCGCGCTTGGCCTCGACCACCACGACCGGAATGCCGTTAAGAAAGCCCACCAGGTCCGGCCGGCGGTGCCCCGTAGCCGAGGCGTTTTGCACTTCCATTTCCTCGGTGACCAGAAAACTGTTGTTTTCGGGATCCTTCCATTCCACCAACGGCACGGTCGTAGCATGGCGTTTGCCGTCCGGCATGAATTCGTTGACCGTAATGCCAAGCGTGAGCATGTCGTGCACGGCCTCATTGGCGGACATCAATCCTTCGGCGAGCCCCGGCGCAGCCAGGGTCGTGAGCACCTGCTGGATGCCATCGCTGGAGAGCGGATAGGGCTCGCCCTTGTACTCGAACCGGTGCTGGCGCAGAAAATCAATCAGCACTGGGCGCAGCAGCACCTCCCGGGTGGAGCCCCCTCGCCACTCCATCACCTGAGCAGGAGACCGATAGCCCCAGCCGAGTTTCATTAATGTAACCAGGGCGGGGATGTGTGAGGCGTATAGCTCACTGGAGTTGGGAGTGGCACTACTCACTTGTTGTTCTCCTTGCCGTTATCAGGCCCATAGCGGATGAACCTTCCAGTCAGAGGGCATTCCCATGGCGATCCGGTATCTGTCTTTGCAAGCGAAAGTGTCGAGCAAATCGTTACAACTTGCCGCCCAGTGGTCACCGTTATGATTGCTTCTGAGCAATACGCGCAAAATCAGCAAAACGTAGAATAATCGGTCATGGCGGGGGGTAATCGGCGGTTTCCACTCTGGGTCACTTACCTGTTCCGGCTTGATAGCCAAGCTCCGATTCCAGAGGCGGCTGTGGTGGGCACAAATATTTCGGACATAAGTCAGCGTGTGCAGCCAGTCTTTCAGGCGCTTATGGTGAACGCCAAGCTGTTTTGCGATGTACTTCTTGTCCAGATTTTTCAGGCCCTTGTAGCAAAAGGACAATGAACCCAGCGACATCACCTCTGTTGACATCCAGATTGGCAACGTCGGAAACCCGGTGTACTTGCCCTTGTAATGCTCTACGAAAGCGTCTTTCGACTGGAGCGCTTCAGCCTCCAGCTTAGCCAGCCATTTGGCATGATCGAAATTGGGGTGAAAATTGGCCGGATCGATATGCCCGAAAGGCCCGTACTGGTGGCCAAGGTGGTAAGTCACCAGGGTGCGGATATGCACTTCGACCCGCTCGATGGCGTCCATCACCAGAAGCCTCAGGCGCCGGTCGAATTCGTACAGCTGGACAATCTGGTCAAAGCTGGTGCCGGCCTCGAACGAGCCTTTCACTTGCCCCTGAGCATCGCGCTGTTTGAAGGGGTACCAGTAGGCGCTCAGTCGGTAGTAGCTGATAGAACTGAGCTGGCGTAACGCCAACGCTCGGTCAGGAACCGTCAACCCGCGATCTTCAAGAAGCTGCAACTGGTCAGCGAAGGTAAGTGGAGGCTTGGTATAGGGTGTCAACATTGGACGCCCCGTTCGCCATCGGCGGAAAACAGATAGGCATAAAAAAGCCACCAAGGTTGCGCGACACCCTCAAAGAGGGCACTAAGCGTGGTGGCTGTGTTATCCAAACTATAACCAATCCCCGAGACCAAGCGCAAGCCGTTATTCCGTTTGCGCCGGAAAACAGCCGATCGATCCGAGGCGCGGGAGCTGGTGGTTTTGGCGATCAGCTCGTTGGGCAATGTACTCTCCAATCGTTGGTCGCTCATGGCTCAGGCGGTGGCCGGTTCGGATTCAGCCGTCTTTACGCGACGTTTACCGGTGAGAAGCTGTTGCATTAGAGCCCGTTTTTCGGACCGTAGTTTTTCAAGTGATTGTTTGAGCAACTTTTCTTCTCTTTCCGAGAGCTGGATTACCCTACTAATCGCTTTTTGTTCTTCCAAGTTCGGCAAAGGCACTTTGATGTTTGAAAACTGCTTCCAACGCAAGCTGCCTCTCCTATCCACCGAAGCCGAGGTCGACGCGGCAAAAACCTGTCGGTAATGGTCAGTTTTCAGCATCTTGTAAAGGAACAATTTATCCACCCTTTCAGAATCAACCCGAAAAACAACATATATTGGGCTCACAATCCCTCTTTCGTAAGTTGACTGAAGTCCTATCGAGCCTTCCTCCACATGATTCGCCGGGAATCCGAATTCGCCTCTGCGGATAACCTTGTAGTTCGAGGTATCGCTGCTGTAGACCTTTTTCTTGAAGTACTTTAAAGAATCGACAAAACCGTCATATTTAGAACAGGACAGAACGGGACTTTCCTCACGCTCCGTATTTCTTTCAGCAACCTCCTCTGCGAAATCACCAATTCGTTCATATGCCCAACCATCGGGGAGAGTTTTTTGGCGAAACCCGCCTGACCCTGATTGGCCAAACTCCGGCAACCGCATCTTCCCCGTCAACAACTGCTGCGTCAGAGTTTTTTTCTGCTGTTCGCTATTGGCCAGCAGCTGCTCTGTGGTCGCAATGGCGTCGTCCCAGGCGGAGAGGATGTTGGCGATCTTATGTTGTTCAACAAGCGGCGGAATATTCACCTTATGTTTTTTAAGATCTCCAAGATTGATTCGCTTTTGGGCTGAACCAATAGCCTGCTCTTTTAGTCGATCGTTAATAAAAGGTGACTTCAGATATTCACAGAAATAATAAGGATCAACTCCCTCATTGAGTCGGATAACTGCGAGTGCTCGATTAACATTCCAGCCTTTGCATAAATCCGGGACAACCATGCCTCGGCCGACGGTACCCATTACGGAAAACAGAACCTCTCCTCCTTCTAGGGAAGTCCTACTATACTCTTGATGAAGCTCTTGACTTACTCTCAGAACCTTAGTGTTCGACATACCATTTTCAGCAATATCAACAGTCCTTAGCATCGGTACGCCACCTTCGACATCATCGCCAGGCTGAAGAATTCCATAAGCCATCGACTTTTTGTCTCGTAGACATTCGGCAATGGTCTTCTCCTCCCAGCCCTCAGGAACCATAACCCAGCTCCTTTAGATAACCATCCATCTCCTGCTCCAGCGTAGCCAGTTTCTCCTTGAGCTGCTTACGCTCGGCCCGCACCGCCATCAGGTCAATCTCCTCCTCCTCCTCGAAGGTATCCACATAGCGGGGAATGTTCAGGTTGAAATCGTTCTCGGCGATTTCCTCCGGGGTAGCCAGATGGGCGTACTTGTCTACATCGGCGCGGGCGGTATAGGTCTCGACAATCTTGCGTATATCGTCGTTGGACAGCGCATTCTGGTTCTTGCCCGGTTGGAATTCCCTGCTGGCGTCGATAAAGAGTACGTTGTCATCAGACTTTTCCCGGCGAAACACCAGGATGGCCGCCGGAATGCCGGTACCGAAGAACAGCTTCTCCGGCAGACCGATCACCGCATCCAGCAGGTTTTCCTCGATCAGTTGCTTGCGGATCCGACCCTCGCTGGAGCCCCGGAAAAGCACGCCGTGGGGCACCACAACGCCCATTCGCCCGGTCTTGGGCTTCAGTGTTTCAATCATGTGCAGGATAAAGGCGTAGTCACCCTTGGTTTTTGGCGGCACGCCCCGGTGGAAACGGCCATAGGGGTCGTGTTCTGCCCCTTCATGGCCCCACTTGTCCAGTGAGAACGGCGGATTGGCAGCCACCACGTCGAACAGCTTCAACCGCCCCTTGTCATCCAACAACTTTGGGTTGCGCAGGGTGTCGCCCCACTCGATTTTATGGTTGTCCACGCCATGCAGGAACATGTTCATCTTCGCCAGCGCCCAAGTGCTGCCGATGGCCTCTTGTCCATACAGGGCGAAGCGCTTGGAGCCATTATGGGCGTTCTTTACCTGGTTCGCGCATTTCAGCAGCAGCGAGCCGGACCCGCAGGCGGGATCACAGATTTCGTCGCCCTCTTTTGGCGCCAGCAACTCAGCAATCAGCTCCGAGACTTCCCCCGGCGTGTAGAACTCGCCGGCCTTCTTGCCGGAGGTGGCCGCAAACTGAGCGATCAGGTACTCATAGGCATTGCCGATAATATCCAGCCGCCCGATCCGGCTGGGCCGCAGGTTCAGCTCCGGGCGATGAAAATCCTCCAGCAGCGCTTTCAGGATTTCGTTCTTCTGCTTCTCGTCACCCAACTTATTGGAGTTGAAGCTGATGTCCTGGAACACATCGCTCAGCTTCTGGATATTGGTTTCCTCGATGGCGTGCAATGCCTTGTCGATCCGCTCGCCATTGCCCGGCTCATGCCTTCGCTGGTACAAATCGTAGAAATTGGCCGCCGGCGGCAGCACAAAGCGTTCATTCTTCATCAATTCCCGGATCAATTCCGGGTGGTCGCCATGCTCACGCAGGTATTCTTCCCAGTGATCCTGCCAGACATCCGACAGGTACTTCACAAAGAGCATGGTGAGCACATAGTCTTTATAGATGCTCGGGTCCACGGTGCCCCGGAATGTGTCACATGCGCGCCATACGGCTTTATTGATATTGCTCTGATCAACCTTTTCGCTCACTGAACTGCTCCGGATAGTAATTGCTGTACGGCACCCTGCACCTGTTTTTCCCGGTTTGCCAGCACGGCTTCTGTTACCAGGCGCTCCTGTTCCAATAGGGCATCCAGGTGCAGGATCTGTTTCTGAATTTGCATGGGTGGGAGCGGGATGGAGAGCGCTCCCAACGCTTTTTTACTGATGGAGAATATGCTGGTTCCCGACTGAAACTCCGCCATGCGCCGCTGGGTCGCCGGATAGTTCAGAATCCAGCAAAGAAATTCAGGGGCGAGGCAGTCTTCCATTTTTACCGACAAAACGAGGAACTGATTAGAGGGTATGACTTTACGCTCCTGGTCCAAAAACAGAGCCGCCCGGTTATAGTTGCCCTTGGCCGCAAACACCACTTCCCCAGGCTGCAGCGCGGGTAACTCATCTTTACCCTGCCAGACAATACTGGAGAGACGGTCGGGATCGATGACAGTTGAATCCCTGATATCACGGATATGTAAACCGAGGACTTCACTTGTTTCTTTGCTAGCAGTCGGCTCGCGGAACGTGTAACCGGTTCTGATGTTGGCGATTTCTCGAATCGGTACTGTTTTCATTATATTCCTGCGTTGGTTAAAAGGCGCCGTCCATGGCGCCGACATGATCAGGCGGCCTGCCGCTCCAGTAGGCTTTTTAGGTAAGAACCGACCTCGGCGTCAATGCCATGCCAGGCGGCCTCACTCCGCAAACGAGTGACCAGAATTCCGTCGTCCTGGTCCATCACCCCTAGCAGGTAGTCCCTGACTTGGGTCGCACTCTCTTGAGTAGCAATCACCCACGTAGATTCCAATGGGCGGCACCAGACCTGATAGCTTCTGAGCCGCTCATAGAGGGCCTGATAGCTGCCCTTATTACGTAGATCGTAGTCGATCTGATATACTGCCATAGCTTTAATTCCTCTTGCCTAGAATGGTATTGAAGCACTTGCGGCAGGTGGCGGCCTGCCGCGCCTTTACAAACTCACCGAACCTCAATTTCGCTATAGAAGCCCTACTGCACGGCGAGCAACTTCAAAGCTACGGCAATTGAACGCCCAAGTCAACTATCAGGACAGTAGACATTCTACTGTGGAATATCGGACCATATAAGGACGAGAGTAGGTGTCGCTCGCCTTTTTGCGAAAAAGCCCCGCAAAGTGCGGGGCTTTTTATGGAGCTCTGGTTTTCGAATTAGCGGTGAGTAAAACCAATCTATTCCTGTGTCATACCGTCCATGGAGTCCATACGCCCCATAGACATCCCCTGATTAAGATGCTCCATGGTCACCTCCTGAAACGCGAGGACATCTCCACCATACTCCCCGGCGAAGGCGGTGGCATCGTCCTGGCTGGCAAACGAAGCCAGAGTTGGCCCCATGGCGCCGGTCTTTTCCGAGCCCACCACGTACCAGGCTTCCCGGGCATCAATCAGATGCCGGTCGTCCGGCTGGTTCCAGTCCGCCCGGGCCATATCATGCACGTACAGGGTGTGGTCCCGGTTTTTGTTCTCCGGCTGTAACAGCCAGGCGAACATGTCCCGGGTGGAGCAAAACTTGTGAACTTTCTCACTACCCTCCGGGAAGGCTTCTCCCTTGGGGCCGGGGAAGCGGGTGATCGCCATGCCACAGACATGGCACTCGTCCCCGGACTCCATCTGAACCGGGTCGGGGCGGGCAGCGGTTTCTGCCGATTCCTGGGTACAGCCAGCCAGCAATAATGCGGCCAGCGCCAGCCCGAAACCTCGCTTTAAAATAGACACCATGGTTATGTTCCTCTCAGATTCGACGATTACGGAAAAGCAGCAAGGCGGCCGCCAATGGCAGCGCACACCACATCACCAGGGCCAGCCACAGGCCGGCTTGGCCGACCGGGAGATCTGAACCCAGGCTCAGTACACCGCTCAACGGCTCACTGCCACTGAAGGCCACAATGTTGAGCAGGCGGTAGATATCCGTGGGGTTAAGCATCAGCAGCCAGGGCATGAGTTCGGGGTTCAGGGTCCCTTCGCTGGCCACCAGCCCGCCCAACAGCATGAGATCGAAGATGAGCACGAAGAAAAACCAGATGGCCAGGGCCAGGCCCGCCGCCACTGGTTTCTCGCTCACCCGGACACTGATCAGATAGGCCAGCGCAATAAACCCCAGCCCCAACAGGATGGTGGAGCCGATGAACCGCCCCATGGCCGTCGCCAGGCTGACAATCGCCACATCCTCCACCAACAGGGCGATGGCCGCCCCGGCCACGCCAAAACCGATCACCGTGGCTAGGGCCAGGGTCAGGCCGTGGCCCAGGAACTTGCCCAGCAGCAGTTGGCTGCGGCTGAGCGGATAAGTCATCAGCAACAGGAGCGTGCCGCCTTCCTCTTCGCCCACGATGGCGTCGTAGGCCAGCAACAGGGCGATCAGCGGTATCAGGAAAATACCCAGGCTGGCCAGGCTGGCAATGGTGGCCGGCGTGGAGGCGTAGCCAACCTGCCCGGCCGCCGCCGCGCCAAACCAGGCAATGCCCAGCGCCAGGGTGGCGAACACCAGGGATATGGCGACCAGCCAACGGTTACGGAGGCTGTCGCTCAACTCTTTTCGGGCAATGGTCCATACAGCGTTCATTGGGCCCCTCCCCGGTGGGCAAGGCCGCCAGCACCAATAAAGTGTACGTACACATCCTCCAGGCTCGGCTGGTGGATAGAAAGATCCGCAACCTCTCCAGAAGGAAGCAATGCCTGCAATAACGGCATTTTTTCCTGCGGGGTCACATTCACCATCACTTGTCCGTCCTGCCGCCGTGCCATGGCGCCCCGCCCTTGGATGGCCGTATTCACAGCATCTTCCAGAAGGCTGACATCTCCGGTTGGAGTCAGGTCCAGCGTCACCGGCATGTTTGCCTGCCGGCGCAGTGACGGCAGGTCACCAACTGCTTGCAGGGCGCCAGCGGTCAGAATGGCCGCGCGGTCAATATAGGGTTCAACCCCGGGCAGTACGTGAGAGCACAACACAATGCCGGAGCCCTCGTCCCGCAGTTGTCGCAGCAGCCGATAGAGATCGGCTGTCGCCACCGGGTCCAGCCCGACCGTGGGTTCGTCCAGCATCAACAACCGGGGCTTCCCCAGTAGTGCCTGGGCCAGGCCGAGGCGCTGTCGCATCCCCTTGGAGTAAGTCCGGGTTCGGGCATCCATCGCATCCGCCAGCCCCACCTGTGCCAGCAGTTCCGGCACCTGGGCGGGCGACGCGCCTTTGAGGCGGGCAAAATGCGCCAGGATCTCCCGGCCGGTCAGTTGCGGATAGAACATGACGTTCTCGGGCAAGTAGCCAATATGCTGGCTCACCTTCGGGTCACCCGCTTCGCCGCCCAGCACGGACAGCCGGCCCGCACTGGGCTTCATCAGGCCCAGGATCAGTTTGATGGTGGTGGTCTTGCCGGCGCCGTTATGGCCAAAAAGCCCCAGGATTTCTCCGGGGTTCAATTGGAGCGTCACATCCTTCAGGACGGTCTCCCGGTCATAGCTGTGGCTGATTTCATCCAGCTCAAAACAGTTCATCGGATCTCCGATTGCAGAGGTTCGGGAATGCGCATCAGGGGGTGTGGGTCACTGACGCCGGCCGCTTTGACAACAGGAAACGCCTCCTGCACCCAGCGCAGGGTATCCACCGCCGGGCTGAACATCAGGACTTTGGCCTCCGGGTATTTCCAGAGCAGCCGGTCGACGTTGTCGTTGGGTTCGTAGGGCACATCACCAATGCCATCCTGGTCCCGGTCCCAGCCCAGGTAGTCGCTCCAGTAGTTGCCTGAATCCTCCTTGGCCCAGCTCTGGGTCCGGGTGGCAACGTATTTGACCTGCCGCTGGTTATTCACGAAGGCGTTACCAAACACCTCGTTATCCTCGGAGCCGGCGGTCAGGTGAATGCCAATATTGCTGTTGGCGAAGAGATTGCCCTCGAAGGTGTTGTAAAGGGAGTTGTAGATAAACACGGCCTTGCCCTCGGCGCCCTCGATGGAAACCCCGGCGGACTGGCCCTGGGACACCCCGGTCACCACATTGCCCCGCAGTTCCGACTGGGTGATGAAATTCATCAGGATGCCGTAATTCTCATCATTCTCGGACCGATTGTTGATCACCC
>Ga0209300_1000976_pt1 | contig 12332 bp, 8 predicted proteins | sample Shrwel_input2_RT_FD_187535 | JGI IMG/M metagenome (GOLD analysis project Ga0209300, IMG submission 187535) | Subsurface microbial communities from deep shales in Ohio, USA - Utica-3 well 1 S input2 RT (SPAdes) (version 2) ... | reverse complement strand
CAAAAATGTACTAGAGACTCCTGCAGAATGCTTTCTATAAGAGGCCTTTAGCCTTGATAAGTAAACTATGTCACCTTGTATTGAGCACATCAATTGAAGGGCCCAATCAAGGTTTATAACATTTTTAAATTTATCAAAGTCATCATTAGGAATAGTATTCCTGAACATTATTGTTTGTGTAGGAATAAACCACTCATCTATGATGTTTTTTGTAGAGAATTTCTGCTCATTAGCTATTTTTAATGGTGACGCAGATTGCAATCTAGAGTTTTCATCTACTATATTTGAGTCGTGGAAAACCAACTGTACACTTCGATTCGCATCTAAAAATGTCACTTGTTTCTGCAGTTTATCTGTACTAACCCAAAAATCATCCCCTTCACATATAGCTATATACTCTCCTTTGCAGTAACTAAATGGCACTTTGAATATATTATATGTGTCCTTTTTGAACATATTATCTATTTGATAAACTGCATTTATTATAGTAGGGTATTTATTAGCGTAATCTTCTATAATTTCCCTGCTAGAGTCAGTGGATGCATCATCATGAATAATAACTTCAAAGGCAAAATCTGTTTCTTGCATTAAAAAGCTTTCTATAGCTTGCTTTATATATGTTTCATGGTTAAAGCAAATACAAGCAACACTGACTTTAAGGTCACTTTTATTTTTCCAGCCTTCCATTATCTCTTTTTCTGATTTTAATGCTTTATTCATAAATCCTATTTGCCTACTCTAAATATTTTCTCGTTACAATATTCGAACACAAAACTTACAACAACCAACTACCAAACCTACAAGCTAAAGTTCATAACGCTTTAACTTAGTAATATTTCCAATTAAAGTAGAAGCTTTAGAGCGAAGTACATTAGAAGCTCCAATCGCAGTACAAAAGGTTAAAAATGCTATGAATCCCACAAAAAATAAACTTTCACTTCTCGTATAAAAACTAATATCTTTAAAGCAAAGACTACTCAAGGCTGGAATTGCATAAGAAGGAACTATAATTTTTAGCACGTCACTCAAGAGCCACTTTTTATGAAGCTTTGGCTCCAATTTGTGATGAACATAAGCAACCCAACCAAAAAGAAATAACACATTTAAAACCAGCCAAACGTAACCGGCCCCAACCCCGCCATTTGCATTTGCAGCAAATACAATACCGGGTATAAGCACAATCACTAAACCAATATTACCTCTTAAATGATATCGTAAGTCACCTTTTGCATATTGTAAGTAGTATGAAAAAGCAGCAACACATAAAAACAAATTTCCTGCTGCATATAGTTGCAGAATCGGCCCTGCTTGCTTAGCAATATCTCTCTGACCTGTCCACGCATACAAAAGAGGCTCTGCGGTAATTATAAGCGTTATTGCTGATGAACCAGCAATAACAGCTACAAATTGAGTTGACTTTCTATAAATAGAAATCATTTCAGTAAGTTTTTGTTCGGCATTCAAGCGAGCCATTCTTGGCATAAGTGCACTACTAATTGGCCCACTTATCATCATAACTCCATTTGCTACTAAAACAGCTAAAGTAAAATGCCCATAATCTGTCAAGTTGAGAATACCTGACAGAACCAACTTATCTGTTTGTGTAACAAAGACCCAAACAGCCGCTGTAAATGCAATCGTTAAAGAAAATTTTAAAACGGGTTTTACTGGTTTGAACGACCAACCAATGCTTGCATCTAAACTTTTTTTTGGTGGTAATAAGCTACTTGCTTTAATTACGAGGGAAGTTACTTCCACTATTGCAACCAATAACTGATGAATAAAAAAGACTAGCGGAGTAAACCCAAAAAAATTCATACTTATGAACACGCCAATAAAGCGTAAAGTTGCTATGATCACATTGAATACACTTAACCAAACCAACTTTTCTGAGCCCGTAACAACCCCTCTAAATAATCCACAGAGCCAACGAAGCCCAACACTTATAATCATAACATTTAAAGCTATAATTACATCTTGTAATGGTAACTCCTCAAACCCTAACCACTTTGTTGCTAGCAACTCTGAGAGTAATAACAATGCACTACAGCCAACTAATGCAATGATCAAAAAAAACATTAACAGCGCACGAAATAACCTTCTAAAATCAACATCTGAAATAATTTTAGCTCTAAACCTTGCGGTTTCTCGGCTTATGGTTGGAGTTAACCCAAGGTCTAAAATACCAAACCAAGCTTGCAACATTGCAAAAAAACCAACAAGCCCATAGGCTTCGCTCCCCAAATATTTTAGGTAAAGAGGAAGCAACAAAATTCCTACCAAAGCAACATATATTTGGCTGAAATAATTTGCAGTAATATTTTTTCGTAATAAAGACAAGGTTATTACTCTGCTTTCAATGCTAATTTGACGTAAATTTTGTTACCTTTATCATCTATAAAGTAAGCATTATTAAATTCACCATGTGTCAATGCTCTTAATAGATCAATATGCTCGGCTAAAGTAGCCTTATTTTTTAAATCCAAATTGACTAGCTCTCTGAAGTCTCGGATGCTGTTGTAATTTCCCTCTACTTCCATTGTTTTACAGCTATAATTTTCAACCACTAAATCAATCAGGTGTTCTTTTATCAATGTTTTTTCTGCGTTTACTACTCTTTGATAAACATCTAAAGATGTATCCCAAGAATTAATTTTCACTTGTTTTTGATAGATAATAGCTCCATGATCTATTTTGCTATCCATTAAGTGGATAGTACAACCGATTGGCTTTTTATTAAGTATAGAAAAGACCTGTGGAAACCATCCTCTATTATGAGGGTTTAGCCCTGGATGAATATTAAGACAACGAATTGATTCAACCAGCGTTTTGGGGAAAATTTGCTTACAATGAGCAGAAATTACTAAATCATAGTTTGAAATAATAGATTTTACGTCATGTCCTGACTTCATATTAACAACAAACATGCCCATTTCTTTCAATGCTTCTGGTGATTTGTTAACCTCACTATAACAGTAATCAAACTCTGCAAGCTCCGGTGAGATTGTTCTAGCAATAGTCTTGAAGTAAGTCACAAGCTCTACATTATCTGAAACTATTAAAACTTTTTTCACTTTAATACCTTTCTAATTATGGTCGTTATGAAAGTAATATCAGCAACAGTCATAAAGTTATGTAATGGTAAACAAATAACCCCACCTGCTATCTGTTGGCTGTTAGCGCAACCAAAGCTTTTTTGTTGGTTATAGGCTAAATCAAGTGAGGGTGAAAAATAACGTCGGCACTGAATATTATTTTTAGTCAAAGCCTGCAAAACACCTTGCTGTTTTTGTACACTCTCGATATAAATAGGCATATAAGCACCATTTAAACTTGCTTGCGCGTGCCATTGTGGTAATTCAACCACATTTTTCAATTCATCTGTGTAGGTATTAAATAATGCTGCTCGGTGCTTTATTACATTTTCAATATCATCAAGTAGTGTTAAGCCTACGGCACATTGATACTCGTTAAGCTTGGCATTAATACCAGGTTCGCCCAATGAACCATCTGCATGAAGACCAAAATTAATCAGTAACTTAGCTTTTTCAAAATCGGCCTTATGCTTAAAGATTATGGCGCCGCCTTCAACGGTATGAAACACCTTAGTGGCGTGGAAGCTTAATGTGCTTGCATCACCAAAGTTAAGTACTGATTCTGTACCAACTTTCACATCAAAAGCATGTGCAGCATCATACACTACTTTTTTATTATACTTATTAGTAACATCAGCAATACCATGGACATTACATGGGTTACCGTAAACATGCGTCGCAACAATGCCATCGTAGTTATTATCTTGTGATAACGCTTTATCAAGTGCTATTGGACATAAGTTATAACTTTGTCTATTGATGTCACTAAACGCAGTATCAATACCTTGCCATAGGAGTGAACTAGTTGTCGCAACAAAACTAAAAGGTGTTGTAATCGCTGAGTTAATATTTAACGCTTTGCAAGCAACCTGTATCGCGAGTGTGCCATTTGAAACTAGCAATAAATTTTGAACACCTAGATATTCTTCTAAGCGTTTAGTAAGTTGCTGATGTAATGGGCCAAAATTTGTATACCAGCCACTCTCATTAACTTGCGCTAAGTACGCTGTTAGCTTTGTTAGATCTGGAGTAAGCGGTTTGTTGAGTACGATCATAATTTAATCTTTAATTAATTCCATTAGGTATTGACCATAGCTATTTTTTAAAAATGGTTTTGCTAGTTCTTTAAGTTCTTGTTTACTTAACCAACCATTATTGAAAGCAATTTCTTCTAAACAAGCAATTTTATACCCTTGGCGCTTTTCGATTGTTTCAACAAACTGTGCAGCTTCAAGCAAGCTTTCATGAGTGCCCGTGTCCAGCCACGCAAAACCACGACCAAGCATTTCTACATTAAGTTTACCTTGCTCTAAATACATTTCGTTTAAACAGGTAATTTCAAGTTCGCCTCTATATGATGGTTCAACTTGCTTTGCCATTTTAACAACTGAGTTATCATAGAAATATAACCCTGTTACTGCAAATTGTGACTTTGGATTACTTGGTTTTTCTTCAATAGAAATCGCTTTTAGATTTTCGTCAAATTCGACCACGCCAAAGCGTTCTGGATCTTTTACTTGATAACCAAATACAGTAGCACCTTGGTCATTTTTAGCATTTTCAACAGCATGCTTTAACTTAGGTGTAAAACCTTGGCCGTAGAAAATATTATCACCTAGGACTAAACATACATCGTCGTCGCCAATGAACTCTTCACCTAAAATAAACGCTTGAGCTAAGCCATCAGGGCTTGGTTGTATGGTATAACTAAGCTCAATACCAAACTGTAAACCATCACCCAATAAGCGTTTAAACGCTTCTTGGTCTTCCGGTGTCGTAATAATTAATATTTCACGTATACCGGCAAGCATTAATACCGAAAGCGGATAATAAATCATCGGTTTATCGTAAATAGGTAATAATTGCTTTGAAACACCCATAGTAATGGGGTAAAGGCGTGTACCAGAGCCTCCTGCGAGGATAATTCCCTTGGTACTGCGTAATGATGAATTTTTAGTGTTTAATTTTGAATTATTCATGTCATTAAACCCTACCTGTAAAGCTTGAAGTATGAGGTGTGAAGCGAAAAGTGTGAGGTGTTAAGTGTTAAGTGTGAAGTGCGAAGTGTTTTTACTCTTCCCTCTTCACTCACCTTAATTTCGACTTTAGTGTTAAATATCATTATTCTTACCTTGCTTTTAAGCTGTTAATTAACCCACCCAATTGAGCAAAGGTGTTTTCTATTAATTCTAATGTTGTTTGGTTTAATGGTGCAAATCCGAGACTGCTGGCAATTTGTAATTGGGTTTGCACTTCACTTAACGAACCTCTAGCTATATATAAAAAACGTATAAATTCAGCATCACTACCTCTAGCTCCGCCCTCAGCTATATTACTAGGTACAGAGACTGCAGCTCTTCGCAACTGATTAATTAAACCAAACCGCTCTTCACTTGGATAGGTACCTGTTTCTTTATAAATAACTTCGACTAAATCCATACTATATTGCCAAGCTCTTAAATTTTCGTGAGTGCGCATAGCTCCTCTCTTCACTTTTGATTGTGAGGTGCGAAGTGTGGTGTTTCCCCCTTCACTCTTAACCCTTTACACTTACCTCTTAACTATCTATCCCCAATCGCTCACGTTGATACGAACCATCCTGCACATTGTTAGACCACTTTTGATTTTCCAGGTACCACTTAACTGTTTTACGTAAACCAGTCTCAAAGGTCTCCTCTGGTTTCCAACCTAGCTCTCTCTGCATTTTTGATGAGTCTATTGCATAGCGGCGGTCGTGGCCAGGGCGATCTGTTACGAAAGTTATTTGCTCTGAATACTTAGACTCTTTAGGTACTAACTCATCTAGAATACTACAAATAGTTTGCACTACTTCAATATTTTGCTTTTCGTTGTGGCCACCAATATTGTAGGTTTCGCCAACTTTGCCTTCGGTTACTACTTTGTAAAGCGCACGTGCATGGTCTTCTACATATAACCAGTCACGTATTTGGTCGCCTTTACCATAAATTGGTAAATTTTTACCTTCGAGTGCATTAAGGATGACTAGCGGAATTAGCTTCTCAGGAAAGTGATAAGGACCATAATTGTTAGAGCAGTTAGTAACAAGAGTCGGAAAACCATAAGTACGTAGCCAAGCTCGAACCAAGTGGTCACTTGATGCTTTACTTGCCGAATAAGGACTACTTGGAGCATACGATGTTTGCTCTGTGAAAAGTGGTAAACCTTGTGAGTTGTTAAGTGCTAAGTGTGAAGTGCCTGGTTCACCCTTCACTTCACTCTTTTCCCCTTCACTTTTAACATCTGCTGGGTGAGGCAAATCTCCATATACTTCATCTGTTGAAATGTGATGAAACCGAAAAGTGAACTTTGCGCTATCTTCGAGTGAATTCCAATACTCGCGAGCTGCTTCTAGAAGAATATAAGTGCCAACAATATTTGTTTGAATAAACTCTGCAGAGCCGGTTATAGAACGGTCTACATGGCTTTCCGCTGCTAAATGCATTACTGCGTCTGGCTTATGAGTTTTGAAAACACGATCAAGCTCTTCACGGTTACAAATATCGACCTGCTCGAATGCATACCTGTCATTACAGTCTACTGACTTTAATGACTCTAAATTTCCTGCATAGGTAAGTTTATCAAGATTAATAACTGCGTCGGTTGTATTTTCAATAATATGACGCACAACAGCTGAGCCGATAAAGCCAGCACCACCAGTTACTAGTATTTTCAAAATAATGCCTTTATATTTTAGATTATTTAATGTAGGAGCTTCTTGAATTAGAAGCCTTCAGAATGAATTTATTCTTAGAAACATCTCAGGCTTCAAATTATAACCTGAGACACTTTTTCCATTTGAGACAGTCAATTTAGACTATCTCTTTGTAATTGCTTGTTATTATACTTTTTATAAAAAGTGCCCAATAGGCCTTCTAGAAATAGGTTCTAGGATTTAGAGTTACCTACATAGTGTCTGATCAATACTATCATTACACTTAGCATTCCACCTAAAAGTACGCCAAGCACACAAATTAGAGCGCGCTTAGGTTTAAACTTTTCTTCTGGTACTAATGCGGCGTCAATGGTTTTAAATACGTATTCGTCGCGTACTTTAGCAAACATAATGGTTTTAGTTTGCTCTTCAACTAATTTGTAAAGCACTGCACGTATATCAGCAATTTTAGTTTGTTCTAGCTGCTGCGTTAAAAACTCGGTACTTTTTAATGCTTCTAACACATCGCGCTGCTTCATAGTTTTATTTATATCTTGTATTAACCATTCAACCCATTGCTGTGCAACATAAGGGGATACATGCTCTATTGAGATTTTAACCATACCGCTTTCTTTATCAGTACTGGCAGCTAAAATTTCACTAAACTCTTTATATGCTTCTTGCATTGACGGTTTTGGCTTAAAAGGTGCATCAACCTCACGCACCCATTTATCGTTTTGAGCATCGTATATTTCGCTGTCATATACAACAGTATTCGTTTGCATATCCCACGTTTTAGCAGCCATTAAGTCTGGTAAGATGTTATGCTTTTGAATAAAGTCGCTGGTAAATTGGCGTGACTTTAACACCTCAATGGCTAATTGTGCCTTATTACTCGAACCACCACCTAAGTTAACACCTGCTAAGCTTAAACCACCGAACTGACCAGCTAAGCCCGCCAAACCACCAGAACCTTCTTGCTCTGCAGGCGCTAACAATGCTTCTGATTTATAGATATTAGGCTGGTTAATTGCATAAACAACTGATGCAACTGCGAACAGTGCTGTAATTGCTATTATTAACCATTTTCCTTGCCAAATCACGGCAAAGAGTTCACGCAAGTCGATTTCGTCGTCAGCGATGTTGGGGTTTTGCATTGGTGTATTATTTTGCATTGGCTCGTTGTATTGTTGAGTGCTTGGGTTGTTCATATGGGTCTCGTGGTTCTAGTAAGTGGCTTCGGGCCGCGAGCTATCAGCTATCAGCTATCAGCTATCAGCTATCAGCTATCAGCTATCAGCTATCAGCTATCAGCTATCAGCTATCAGCTATCAGCTATCAGCTATCAGCTATCAGCTATCAGCTATCAGCTATCAAAAATTGAATAACGAGAACATTAGGTCAAGTTATTGTTTTAGGTTTTAGGAACCTTAGCTCGTTCCTCATAACACCAAACCTGCTACATTTACGCTACATAAAGCCCCGTCTACAAAACTATTTTGAACCACAGAGTACACCGAGGCGCTGCGCGCTTCACTGAGAAGAAAAGCTTATATTGATAAAAGCCTTTACCTTTAATCTCTTCCACTGTGTTCTCTTTACCCTCTGTGGTGAATAAAATCACTAACAGACGTTTCGAGCTTCGAGCTTCAGGCACGCTCCACGTTCTAGTTCGTCGCAGAGCTCCTCTCGCTCCAGCTTGAAAGCAAAACTATTTGCTTGTCTAGCCCTTCGGGCACGCTTCCGCCCCTAGGTTGCAGTTCCTACGGTCTGATAAAAAATAGGTTTTAGGTCCTAGGTTTTAGGTTTTAGGTTTTAGGTTTTAGGTTTTAGGTTCATAGTCTTTAAGTAAACACCTGCGGGCGTAAAGCCCCGCTTTAAAAATCATTTTTGAACCACAGAGTGCACTGAGGCGCTGCGCGCTACACTGAGAAGATTAGCCTGCTGACAGCTAATAACTGCTCTTTTCCTCTGTGTTCTCTTTACCTCTGTGGTAAATAAAATCACCTTAACGCGACATAAAGTCGCTGCTACCTTTGCGAGGCGTAAAGCCCCGCCTACAAAAAACTAGGTTCTAGGGTTTAGGTTCTAGGTCTTCCTCGTACCTAGAGCCTAATACCTATTTATTCCTTGCGCCTATTACCTATATTACAAACTACCTATAGCAGCTACTGCTACGCCTAGTTGGTAAAGTATTTGCGTTGCAGTGCTCCACAGCGTTAGCTTGTCCATATGGCCTGCATCCATTGGCACTACTATGGTATCGCCTGGTTCTAACATTTGCTTATTACCAGGAGCAAACCAATTACCTGAGTTAGGTATACTTACTGCGCCGCTGGCTTTTATAATGTAAATACGATCGTCGTCGGCGCGCTCTTTTAAGCCGCCGCTTAGCTCTAGGTAGTCGTCTAGGCTAACGCCTGCTTTATATAGGTGTGTGGTGGCGTAGTTAACTTCGCCCACTACGCTGATAGAGTCGCGCTTGCTTGGAACATATAAAGTGTCACCATCTTGTAGCACTAGTGTTTGCTGGTTATTTTGAATAAGCGGCAGGTCTATTACCAAACGGCCTAATGCTTCTACACTTGCCAGATCATTGAGTAACTTGTTCATTTCATCATACGTTAGTGCACTTGTGCTGACTGAGTCTTGAAAGCTTTTTGATGCCACATCACGGCGTAGCTCTGTTGCTAAACGTGCTAGCTGTTGCTGCTCTTGTTGCTTTACCGATAAGCGGGTAAATATAGCGGCATTTTGCTCTGCAAAATCACTAAAGCCACCTGCTCGCTCTAGTAAGTTACTTAAGGTTTCACCGCGGCGTATGGTGTAGGTGCCCGGAAATTTAAACTCACCTTTTAAAGTTACCTTAACGTTTTCTTGCCAGTTAGGAATTGCAAAAATATTTAAGCTGTCTTTGCTTTGTAAAGCAAGGCTGCTTTCGTTACTACCTATTAGTTGTTCAAGGTTTATTTTTACATGTTCTACTTGTGAAGCATCGCCATTTACCATACGGGTAATTTCGGCTTGTTTGGTATAAGCCGACTCCAATAAACCACCTGCTGCTGTGATTAAATCTGCTGCTTCAGCACCTACTGTTAATGGGTAAACGCCTGGGTAAGTAACACTACCATTCACCTCAACTAGCTGAATAGATTGCTGAGTAGACGCTTGTCGCTTTAACTGTTTAATTATTGGCGCTAACAAATTATTACGGCTGTATGGCGAGTAGCTATCAGCGCTCAAATCGTTACTATTTTCATCACGGGCAGCTTCTTCAATAGATTTATCTTTTTTAGTTCCTGAGCCCGTTGCTGATAAAGTTAGTTGCTCTTGCTGCTTTTCTTCAAATTCACTAAATATAATGATTTTATCGTTCGCATTTAGCGTTAAGTCGTTTTGGGCATTTTTAACAATTGCTTGAGCTACATCAAACTGGTGTACTTCTATGTCACCATTTATGTTTATTTCGCGCACCACTAAGCCATAGCTTAAATCGGCTTGTGGGAGCAGGTCGCCACGCACCGACTTAAGTACATCAGATATGCGTTTACCTTCATACCACTGGTAGCTGCCAGGGCGAACTACTGCCCCCACTAAATTTACAACGTTATTATATTGTGCGCTTACCGTGTTAAAACGAATGCGATCGCCGTCTTGCGGAATGTAATTTATTATATTGCTAGCAGAAAAGTCTACGGTAAGTACTTCTTTGCGGTTGTTTTTAAAACGCTCTACCACGGCATTTTTAGTATAGGCACCAGGTTTTAAGCCGCCAGCCATAGCTAGTAATTCTTTCGCCGTTTCGCCTTTTTTAAGTTCAAAAATAGCTGGGCGTTTCACTAAGCCTTCTACTTTTACTTGTGCACCAACTGAAGGTACAAATACTACGTCACCTGGCTTTAAAATTATATCGTTACTGCTATCGCCATGAATAAGTAGGTCGTACAAATCAAAATTAGCAACTACTTTACCCGCACGCTTTACTTGAATGTTACGCAGTGAAGCAATATCCGACACCCCGCCGCTTACAAATAATGCATGCGATACAGTAGTTAAAGACGATACATTATAACTACCAGGCTTGTATGCTTCGCCAAGTACTAAAATACGCATGCTGCGTAACTGGCCGAGCGATACAAACGCTTTAACACCAATAACTTCTTGCTCTACTTTTAACTTAATTAACTGCTTTACCTCAGAAAAAGTTAAGCCAGCGACTTGTACCGGGCTCAAATCAGGGATGCTAATGCGCCCTTCGCGATCAACAATAACTTCAAAGCTCGCGCTTTCTTTACCATAAAAGTTTATTAATAGCTGATCGCCTCGGCCAACTAAATACGTATCAGGCACTGCTGACGTTTCACTAGGCATGAAAGTGGTGGGTTCGCCGGCAAATAGTTCATAGCCGAATGGTTTAACTGTATTAGGGTTTTGTTTTGATGGTTCTGCTTTTGCTGCTTGCTCTTGTTGTACTAAACGTGGACCGATTGTTGGTTTTTCAACTTGAGGTTGATTACTTGATTGGCTTGACCCAGTTATTACCGATAAATCAACACCGTACTGCTTTGCAAGCGCCTGCTGCTGAGACTTAGGCAACTTTTTAAATTGCTCTATTTGCGATGCACTTGGGGTAAAAGCCAATGCGTTGAAGCTGCTGATAATTATCAGCGCACTAATAAAGTATTTAAAAAAGTTCACGAGTAGGTATTTCCCTAGGTCTACAACAAGAATTGCTGCGTATTGTACATTATTATTGGACAAATAAAAAAGGGACTTTTGCCCCTTTAGTCATTTAAATGTCATTAACCTGGTATTATTGGTTAAAAACTGTAAACCAGTGTTAGCGAGGTCTCTGTGTCGGTGCTTTCTTTGTCATCAGCAACATCTGAGTTATTGGTTATATTGTAAGCCACTTTCATTTGCAGTGAGCCATTAATTTTAGTCAGTAGTGCGGTTTCTGAGCGAGTTTTAGTGTTTGTATCACCATATTCTACTGACACTAACTGGGTAAAACGTGCGTTGTCTGAAATTTTCCAGCTAAAGTCCATTTTACCTAGCGCAATTACTTCACCTTCGTATTCACCCGCTAGTGAGTTGCCGTTTTCATCAACCTCTTCGCTTACATCTGGGTATTTAAAGTACTTATAACCTGGACCAATTTCAGCGTTTAGTTTCATGTTTGACTCGTTTAATAAACGTAAACCATAACCCGCTGAAATAACCGACTCGCTTCGGTATGCGCCAAAGTAATCAGATACGTGCGACCCATAAATAAATAAGTGGGCGTGCTTTTCATTTAATTTGTAATTACCTTGTGCTGAAATAGAGTACTTTTCGTTAGTACGCTGTTTTTCTTTTGTACCGTCGTCGTTTTCTACTTCATCTTCTTTGTAGATGCCGTCTAACTTATATTCGTTGTTCCAATTTTCTAAGTTATGTAATACTTTAATACCGCCTTTTAACGTGGTTGTTTCGGTATTACCGCTGGTAATAATAGCGCCTACTTCGCTGGTAACTTCCCAGGTTTTTTGCTCATCTTCTGATGCAAATGCATTGGTTGTAGC
>Ga0209300_1000975_pt1 | contig 12338 bp, 8 predicted proteins | sample Shrwel_input2_RT_FD_187535 | JGI IMG/M metagenome (GOLD analysis project Ga0209300, IMG submission 187535) | Subsurface microbial communities from deep shales in Ohio, USA - Utica-3 well 1 S input2 RT (SPAdes) (version 2) ... | reverse complement strand
AAGTCCTCCCTGCGTCCGCTGATGGCCGGCAGCAGCCCGTCGTTGCCTGATGGATCCAACCCCTCCGCTGCTATAGTGCAGTCGGCTTCTGACGTTCAGTGCAGCCGTCTTCTGAAAACGACAGAAAAAGCTTCAATTTCCTGTTGTTTTCTGTCCAAAAATCACGTACAAAAACTATGATTATAAAAGGTGCGTTTAATGATCATAGGCTATGCTCGTGTCAGTACCCAGGATCAAAATCCTGAATTCCAGGTGGATGCTTTGGAGAGGGCTGGGTGCGAGCAGATCTTCCATGAAAAACTTACAGGCAGACTCCGAGAGCGCCCCGAATTGTCGCAGTGCCTGCGTACACTTCGAAAAGGGGACGTTTTGATTGTATGGAAGTTGGACCGACTTGCCCGTTCACTGAAAGATCTAGTTGAGATCGTTCAGGAGCTGAATGACCGGGAGATTGGCTTCAAATCGCTTACAGAAGCGATCGATACCACCAGCTCCGGTGGAAATTTGGTATTTCATATCTTTGGTGCGCTAGCAGAGTTTGAGCATGATCTGATTCGTGAGCGCACGATTGCAGGTCTTCAGGCAGCCAGAGCGAGAGGACGAAAGGGTGGTCGAAGACCCGCTATGTCTGATTCCGATATACGTAAAGCGGCCGCTATGCTGTCAGACCCGCTGATCACGAAAACGGAAGTTGCTGCACACTTCGGCGTAACCCGAACCACGCTGAATGCATCGCTTAAAAGAATAGGATTGGCAGCCTGAGTTAGACGCTGTGAAAAAATGCTTTTGTGGAGAACGACCGATGACGGACGATCAAGCTAACCACCATCAGTCTACAGTCCCCACCTGTTGTTTGTTTATAACACCTAGACATAATCGACCCAGCCACGCAGAACAGATGGTTTGTAGCTACCTGACTGTAAGCGAATTGATCAAAAAACCTAGAGAGGATGGCCGTTTGCCGCGGTTGTCCAAATCTTCTCAACCAACAATCGGCAAGGAGGCGTCCTGATGTTAAAAACCGTCAAGCAAGCGTGTGAGTTTGATCCTCAAGTAATGGATTACCAGATGTCTCAGGGGGTTGAACACCTATCGGACGTAATAGCGGACGAAGGTGATGGGACAGCCTTTTTCGATCGCAACTACGTTACACAGGGGATGGAGCAGCTCTTCAATGAGGGGCTTTTGCGTTTGTCTGGCAAGTCCGATCAGGCCGTCTTCGAATTAAGCCAGGCGATGGGTGGTGGTAAGACTCACCTGATGATTGCTTTGGGGTTGATGGCTAAGCATAAGCATCTGCGCCAGACGTATTTGCCTGACTCTTTGCAATCCCAGGTCGAGATCCCTGCGGTTAAATTGGCTGCATTTAATGGTCGTAATAACCCCGACCACTATGTCTGGGGCGAGATTGCTACCCAGCTCGGCAAGGCAGCTGAAATCCGCGATTATTGGGCTAATGGTCCTCGCGCTGTTGATGAAAGCACTTGGATGGAGCTGATCGGTGATGAGCCAACGCTCATCATGCTTGATGAACTTCCACCGTATCTGAGCATGGCAGCCACACAAAAAGTGGGCGACGGTACCTTGGCCAGCCTGACTACCTATACTCTTGGCTGCCTTATGAGCGCTGCACTCAAGTTACCGCGTTGTGCCGTGGTCATCGCGAACCTGTCAGGCTCCTACGAAAAACAGACCGAAGCAATCCGTGAAGCCATTACAGACCTGCAGAATGAAGCCAGCCGCCAGGCAAAAAGTATTACGCCGGTTTCCCTAGAGGGCAGCGAGATTTACCAAATTCTTCGTAAGCGCTTGATCAGTGAAATGCCTGATGGGGACATAATCAGCGAAGTAGCGAATGCCTATGCGAGTCGGGTCAAAGCCGCAAAAGATGGGGGGCACATTGATGCTACGTATATTGGAAACGTGGTAGAGGAAGTCGAGGAAACGTACCCGTTCCACCCCTCGTTTAAACACATCGTGGCGCTCTTCAAGGACAACGAGACATTTCGCCAGACGCGCGGGTTGATGCAGTTTGCAGCTCGTTTAGCAAAAAGTGTACTTACACGTGAACAGGACGATGTATATCTGATTGGTGCTCAGCACTTCAATCTAAACGACCCGGCAGTACGTTCTGAGTTCACCCGCATTGCCAACCAGCTTAATCCGGCGCTCACACGGGATATTGCCGACGGGGGTAATGCAATAGCTGAGGAAATTGATGCCGAGATCGATCCCGATGCTGCCAGCGCCCAGCAGGTCAGCACCTTGTTGTTGGCGACCTCCCTTTCCCGAACAGGGGGGCGCATTGGCCTGACCGAAAGCGAGATCATTGAATTTTTGGCGGCTCCGAACCGTAAGCCGAGCGAGTACAAGACGGCGCTTGGAAAGCTTCAGGAGAGGGCTTGGTATCTTCATCGCGAAGAGGAACGCTATTACTTCAAAGAGACCGAGAACCTTACGCGCCAGATTGAGCGAATGGCAAAGGACGTAGCGCCTAACCGAGTGGACAAGGAGCTGATTCGACGTATCGCCTCGATTTTGACCCCCTCGGAAAAAAAGGCGTATCAAAGTGTTCTTGTGATGCCCGAGTTGGATAACATCAAGCTCGGAGGTGGCCGAGTACTTATCGTAGTGCGTCCTGATGGTCGCACTCCACCGGAAAAGCTGAACTGGTTTTTCGAATACGTCGAAGAGAAGAACAGCCTCATGTTTTTAACTGGCATGGACAGCCACCTAGCTGATGCGGTCGAGAATAGGCAGCGAGAGGCCTATGCGATAGAGCAAGTCTGCGCACAGCTGAAAACAGGAGATACACTTTATCAAGAAGCACAAGAGCGTCGCGAAGATATTCAAATGCGCCTCGACCAGGCTATTTCGGCTGCCTACAACCGTCTATATTTCCCCTCTGCGGGATTTGACGGCTCCGGTGAGTTGGGCCGGGCTACCATTCAGAATAACCTCAGTATTCAGAATGCCGAAAAGCAACTTGAGGCCTTGCTCGCAAGTGCAAGCTGTGAAGAAAAACTCGCCCTGGATATGCGGGATAACTTTGAAGCTTTCTGGTCTGAACTAGAGGAATACGTATGGCCCTCTAATAGCCGCCGCGTTCGCTGGCAAGATGCCGTGAGCAAGATGAAAACCGATCCAACGCTCCCGTGGTTGCCAGGCAATAATGGTCTCGACACGCTTAAACAAGAAGCACTGCGCCAAGGGCGCTGGCGTGACAACGATGATGGTTATATTGAGAAGGGTCCATTCCCCACTGAAAAAACGACGGCGAGTATTACTGTAAACAAAGTATCTGCAGATAACGGCTCGACTGAACTGACCATAACGCCTCGCCATGCTGGCCCCAATCCAGTAATACACTATGCGGATCACTCAGGGGTCAGTAAATCGGATCCGCTCGTAGAGACGCCCGATGAATTCACTACCGATAAAGCGACACTTTACTTTCTGGTGGTGGATAGCGATGGGAAACACGAGACAGGCGAACCAGTTTGCTGGAAAGCAGCACTGAAAATTCGTCATCAGATTCATACGCAAGGAGACAAGCGCACAGTTGAGCTGCAGTGTACCCCCCAGGCTGAAATGACATACACGTTGGACGGTTCCAACCCGAGAGACGGCGATCCTTACCAACACCCATTTGAAGTAGATTCTGAAAAGCAAGTACTACTGGTATACGCGGAATCGGGTGAGGCCAGTGCAAGCGAGCAATTCACTATTCCAGCTAAAGGTGATAATCGGGTTCAGCTTGACGATAAAAAGCCGACCAAGCTCAGGTCAAAGACGACTCTGGATGCTACTAACAAAAGCTATGCTGTGCTGAATCACTTCAAAGAGGATGAGCAAACTCGTTTCCGTGGTGTGCGTATCGAAGTGGGCGAAGGTGAGCATACAGTCTCTGTGCGTTTCCAAGAGCGGGCCGTCACAGCTTCTGAAATGGAGATAGCTCTCAATGCTATACGGCAGATCGTTAACGACGATAACGCTAACGTGACCATTCGAATCGCTAGTGGTGCAGATTTCATTAACGGGTATGAAGCCAAAGAATTTGCGCGTCTAGCTGGTGTTGACCTCAAGCCTGAAAATGTTGTGCAAGGAAGTGAATAATCATCGGTTAGCGCACCAAACACCGAGGATAATGCCATGAGCCAGCGAAAAAAGTTGTCAGGTTATCGGCCGCGTCCTACTGAAGGGTTTGGTGTCCCGATGACGGAAACTAATCCGCACTGTTTTCTCGTGCGCGTGCCCAAGAGCAACAGTGGAGCCGTAGAAATTGTAGAAAATCTGGGAGTTAAATCTAAAGATGACAGCGGCGAGGAAATTTTACGCGTTATCTTGGATCGACCTCGCTGGACGGCCATCCGCCAAGAAGTGCAGCGTATTTTCAACAATCGTCTGAAAGAGCACAAACTGGCTACCAGCCGATGGAAAGTGGGCGAAAACCCGGTGGATCGTCTTCTCGGCAAAGAGCTCTGCGTGCTGGCCTGGGCTGTCGAAAAGATGGATGAAGAGAATATCCCCGTGGCAGTTCGTAACTGGATGACCTTGCGTCCTGAAGAGCGTTGGTGGTTGTTCAGTATGACGGCAATGAGTACTGGCCTTTCCTATGAGGGCGATAAGGGCTGGCGCGTAGCGCTCAGGCATGCTTTGGGCGACGTACCACAACATGAGCTATTCAAGCCTCGCGGGGTTAAAAAACTCCGCGCCGAACATTCTGAATTGCCGCTAGACCTGTTTAGCGAAGACGCCACCAAGGAGTAGATTTAATGAGTCTCATGAGGCAATCGACGACGGCAGAGCTTGTGCCATTTTCGCTTAAAGACGCACCAGCTTTGATCGAGAAGGCGTTTCCAGCAACAAAGGTTTCTTTTGAGGCGCAAAAAGAACGTAAAGCAAATTTGGGGCAAACTCTTACTGGATTAGGCTCATACTGGAAAGGCCGAAAACCGCTCATCCTTGTGCGAGCCATCGTGCTGGGCAGCCTACTGCCACAAACTGAAGATGCCGAAGCCGATTTAGCGATTTTTGAGGCATTGATGGGATTCGATATAGATGGCCTTGCGCGACGTGCAGTAGTTCAGGCCGCCCTGAAACCTAAAGATCTTGCTTCGATGATTTCTTTGAGTAACCCTTGGGCTTACTTTAAACCTACCGTTAAGAAAGGCGCTTCTATCACTGAGGAAGAGCTTAAAGAATACCAATTTCCGATCGATGCTGATGAGCTGGGGGTGTCGCTCCAATGGAAACGTGGTCTGGATGACGACAGCAAAGCCTTTGTTTTCGCCAAAGCGCTCGAAACACTGCCTAGTTATGAGACGCGAGCAAGTCTATGCAAGCGCCCCGAAGAAGTTGACGAAGTGTGGCTGTACACCCCTATTTGGCAAAAGGTAAATGCCCATTACGCCCATTTTGGGATCAATGCTCATTCCTTTGAAGAACTGATCGAGCAGCTAGGACAGCTCCGTTACGGGAAACGTCCACGTGTCGGCGACACCTTCAGCGGTGGCGGCTCTATTCCATTTGAGGCGGCTAGGTTAGGTTGCGATGTGTATGCTTCGGATCTTAATCCTATCGCTTGCATGCTGACGTGGGGCGCACTCAACATAATTGGCGCCACGCCCGAAAGGCGTGATCAGATAGAAGGGATGCAAAAGGAAGTTGCTAATGCGGTTGATAAAGAAATTACTGCATTGGGCATTGAACATGATGACGAAGGCAATCGGGCTAAAGCATACCTATATTGCCTTGAAACGAAGTGCCCTGAAACCGGTTGGATGATACCAATGTCACCGTCTTGGGTAATCTCGAAGCCTCGCAATATTGTTGCTAAGCTGATTCCAGATCACGTAAACAAGCGATTTAATATCCATGTTGAGACAGGTGTATCGAAGGAAGAAATCGAGAATGCTGAAAAGGGTACTGTCCAGAAGGGAGCATTGGTCTATGAGCTAGACGGCAAAACATATCGCACCGCGATTAAATCTATTCGTGGCGATTACAAAGATACTGACGGCAACAGTCGAAATAATCTTCGGTTATGGCATAAAAACGATTTTAAACCTCGATTCGACGATATCTTTAAGGAGCGCCTGTATGCAATACAATGGGTTTACAAGGACTCATTGAAGAAGACGCGCCTAAACACCTTTTTTGCCTCTGTCACTGACAGCGACATAAAGCGAGAAAAAAAGGTCGAAGCTTTTGTTGAAAATAATTTAAGGCGATGGCAAGAAGAAGGTTTGATTCCGGACATGGCGATCGAGCCTGGCTACAATAACACGCAGCCTATTAGAGAGAGGGGTTGGACGCATTGGCATCACCTTTTTAATGCACGACAACTATTGCTCTTGTCCCAGTACTTTAAGCACCGGACACCTGAAGATTACGTGTTTAATGCTAAGTCTTTGGACTGGAATTCTCGTATTGCGAATTGGATGAACCATTGGGAAAAAACAAATAACGTCTTTTACAACCAAGCATTGAACACTTTTTACAATTACGGGACGCGCTGCTTTATCAGCCATGAGGCGGGCCGATCATTTGGTTTTGCAAATAGCCCATTACCTCAAACCTCAAAATCTATTAGCTGTCAGGAAGCAAGCAAGATCCATGAGAGTTCGGATATTTGGGTTACTGATCCACCGTATGCGGATGCTGTAAATTATCATGAAATAACTGATTTCTTCATCGCATGGTTGCGCAAAAATCCTCCGGCTCCGTTTGACCAATGGACTTGGGATTCGCGCCGGAATCTAGCTATCAAAGGTTCTGATAACGATTTTCGGCGCGGGATGGTGAATGCCTACAAAGCGATGTCTGAGCACATGCCGGATAACGGCATGCAGTGTGTGATGTTCACCCATCAGGACACCGGAGTCTGGTCAGACATGGTGGGCATTTTCTGGGCAGCAGGTTTACAGGTTGTCGGCGCCTGGTACATTGCCACCGAGACGTCCACGGAATTAAAGAAGGGTGGCTATGTGCAGGGCACCGTCATCCTAATGCTGCGGAAGCGCCCTGAAGGTGACCGTAGAGGCTTCACACGCCGCATTTATCCTGCCGTTCACAAAGAAGTAGAAAGCCAGATAGAGGAAATGCTGCACCTAAATCAGCAAGTTGAAGATCACACAGGTGAACCGGTATTCAATGATGCTGATTTGCAAATGGCGGGCTACGCGGCTGCCCTCAAGATCCTGACAGCGTATACTGAGATCGGCGGGGAAGATGTGACGACCTTTGCACTACGTCCACGCCAGAAAGGTGAAAAGACTGTTGTCGACGATATCGTGCAGCAGGCATCAGAAACAGCCAACAGCCTGTTGGTGCCTGATGGACTGAAACGTGACACTTGGCAGTCGATCAATGGGATCCAACGCTTCTACCTGAGGCTGCTCGACATCGAGACGACGGGTGCAAGCAAGCTCGACAACTACCAGAATTTCGCTAAAGCTTTCCGAGTGGAGGACTACACTCGGGTTATGGCAAGCACGGGGGCAAACAACGCTAAGCTCAAGCAAGTTGAAGAAATGACTTCCCGTGATCTGATGGATACGACAGAGTTAGGGGCGACGCACCTCGGCCATTTGATGGTAGCTATCCAGCAGTTGCTAAACGACGTTGATATCAAAGTAGTCGTTAGCCAGTTAACAGAGGATCTTCCAGATTACTTTGAGAGGCGAGGAGAGCTGATCGATATGACACGCTTCTTGGCCCTCAAGGCGACTAATGAAGATGTGCGCCACTGGGCTGAGGTTCTTGGTGATCGGATTGCTAACGAACAGCTGGCATAGGAGATGTCTCAGTGTCCCTCTACCCTATGTCGATGACATCAGGCACGCAGTCTTCAGGTATTACTCGGCTATCTTCTCGCACCCACGAGCTAGACGAGTCCTTTTTGACCAAGTATTTGGAGGGGGCTAAGCGCTATCGTCGTATTGCCGGCTATTTTACCTCGTCTCTGTTTGAGGTGGCCGGGGAAGCGATTATGAAGATTCCTCGTGTGGAGATTGTTTGTAATGCAGATGTTCAGCCCGAGGATTTGCGAGTGGCTAAAGTCGCTCAAGCCAAGCTCATGGGCAAATGGAACGAGCACTCTGATCTCGAAACCGATGCCTTGTTCAATCGAAAGCGCTACCAACAGTTGGCGGATTTTCTGACGCGAGGCCACACCATCAAAGTGGCGCCGTCAAGTAACTGCGGCTTTGTTCATGGCAAGGCCGGTATTATCGATTTGGCAGACGGGCGCAAGATCGGTTTTATAGGTTCCTTGAATGAGACGTCGTCGGGCTGGCGCCATCATTATGAAATCCTGTGGGCAGACGAAACCCCGGAAGGAATCGCTTGGATAGAGGCTGAGTTCGACTATCTATGGCGGAACTCCGCCTTTTTGCCCGACGCGGTGACCAACGAGATCCACCGGCGAACAAAACGACACGAAGTTACCCTACCGGAGATAGAAAAACCCGAGCAGGTGGCTCCAGCGGCCCTGGTAGAATCGCCGATGTATCGCGAAGGGTTTACGCTACAGCCTTGGCAACAAGGCTTCGTGACGGAAACACTGAAACATTATCGTGCCTATGGGGTAGTTCGCCTACTACTAGCCGATGAGGTTGGGTTGGGGAAAACCCTGTCTATGGCAACTGCTGCTCTGACCTTATCTTTATTGGAAGAACAGGAAGGCAAGGCCCGGCCGACGGTTATTTTTGCCCCAGCTACACTCTGTGAGCAGTGGCAAACTGAGCTTATTGATAAGCTCGCTATTCCTACTGCTCGATGGAGCACTTTGCATAAAGCGTGGCTGAATCCACAAGGCATGCTTATTTCCGGCACAGGGACACATAACATCACGGAGTGTCCATTACGTATTGGGATAATCTCCACCGGTCTCATGGTGAGAGACTCGGACGAGAAGCAGCGTCTTCTTGATCGTCGGGGAGATTATGGTCTCGTCGTGCTCGATGAGGCACACAAAGCACGCACGATGGTTACTCCAGGCTCCGCTCCAGATAAGGACAACAAACTCCTCGCTTTCATGAAAAAAATTGCCGGAAAAGCGAAACACGTCATCTTAGGTACAGCGACACCAATCCAAACCCGTCGCGAAGATCTGTGGGACGCGATGCGAATTTTGCATCAAGGAAAAGGCAATTTTGTTCTCGGGGAAGGTTTGTCGCGCTGGCATCACCCATCTGAAGTGGTCGATTTACTATCTGGGCTTGCTCATATCGGTCAAGCCGAAAAAGCATGGGCACTGGTTAAGACACCGCTCCCGCCAGTTGAGGCAACCAATGAACCCAAGGCTCGGCAGCTTTACAATCTGATTCGAAGCGAATTAAGTCTGAGTAAAGAGACCTTTTACTGCGATCCGCCACTGGTAACTCTGGATGAAGATATCCAAGACGTGCTCCAGGATGCCCTTGACGAGGAGGTGAATGGCGCCAGCTTTTTTCAACGCGAGAATCCCTTCGTCCGGCATATCGTTTTACGTAAACGCTCAAGCCTCGAAAATGCAGGGTTATTGCCGCGTATCGCCGTTGACATTCATCCGGATATCGCCCGTGTTGGCGACGAGCATGGCTTTAGAGGGCTTTTTGACGGCATTGGCCTGCGTGTTGATGACGACTACCGTGTGGCTTACGAGGCCGCTCAGGACTTTGGAAAAGCATTGGCATCACGAGGCCGGGGAAGTGGCTTCATGAAGAACCTCATGGAGCAGCGCATCTGTAGCAGCATACATGCCGGCATCAGTACAGCGCGCAAGCTACTGGGGGGTGATGTCATTGCGGACGAAGAGGATGAACAAGAGGCTTTTGCCCAGATTGATACCGGTTCTGGCGCTGAAGTTGAGGCACTAGAAACTCTGATCGCACGACTGAGTGAAGTCCGCGAAGATCCGAAGCTCAATGCGATTCAGTTCTATCTCGACAGTGAAGGCTGGCTGGCGCTTGGCTGCATTGTCTTTAGCCAATACTACGACACAGCAGCTTGGGTAGCCCGATCACTGGCTGCTCGTTACCCGGATGAGCCGATAGGTCTTTACGCCGGGGCTGGCAAGAGCCGCCTGTTCCTGGATGGAAATAGCGTTTCTGCAGAGCGGGAAAGTCTTAAGCTTATGGTTGCAGAGCGCAAAATAAAACTGATGATTGCAACCGACGCGGCCTGCGAGGGATTGAACCTTCAAACCCTGGGCACCCTGATTAATGTTGATTTGCCATGGAACCCTACCAAGCTGGAACAGCGAATCGGGCGCATCAAGCGATTTGGTCAGACGCGGGATCGCGTCGACATGCTTAACCTGGTAAATCACGGGACAGTGGACGAGCGTGTCTATGAGCGGCTATCGGAGAGGATGCGGGATCGCTTCGATTTATTTGGCGCACTACCCGATACAATCAAGGATGAGTGGATCGACAATATCGAAGATCTGGGCGAAGAAATGGATAAGTATATTGACGCCCAAAAACGCGAGACTGGGTTCGATATTCGTTATAACGCAACATTGGAGCCAGATGACGACACTTGGAGCGAGTGCTCAAAAGTCCTGTCCCGCCGCGATTTTCGGGATTTAATGTCGCGTAGCTGGAATGGAAAGCGCTCGACGACAGACCAATCTCAGTCAGAATTGATTTAGCTAAACTGAGATCATTCATTATCTAAGCCAGAAATAATTACGGGAATGTTCGCTTTCTCCGTTTTTAAAAAATATTTCTCAGTTTTAAATCGCAAAATAAGTGCGGACTCTTAATTAAAATGAAAAAACCATTCGAAAACGGCGTAATCCAAGTGCCACTCTACCATGGAACGACAAGCTTGTTTGTCGATTCGATAAAGGAGCATGGTCTCGGAGGGTTTAATCCGGTAGAGGAGTGGGGTCTAGTTTCAATTTATCGTGCTCTGTTTGAAGTGGCTGATAAAAAGTTTCGAGGCGCTAGTTCATGGGAGAGACATAGAGAAAAGGCATCCTATATAGCTTATCAGACCAATTCTAGTGATGGACTTGATTACAACTTTCGACACGGAAACGTTTATCTTACACCAATTCGAAAAGTAGCATTTGACTACGCAAGCATCGACGAGGGTTCAGAACTTCTCGGTTATTTAAAAGGATTAGCTTTATATTTAATACACCAGAAAGAGCATGAAGAGGTCAATGATATCCTCCCGATGAACGTCGCAAGCATACTCTCCGAATCTTATCAACCTGTTTTATTAAAATTGGAGTCAGTTTGTTTGACCGAGGTTGAGCCTGAAAATGGTATGGATAAAGATTGCCTGATTTCACTTTGGCAAAATTTTTATGAAACGGGGGCTGTAGATAAAGGCCTAACAAACTGGAAGCTCACAAAGCCTTTACCGTGGAATAGAATTGAGTTGCTCGGCAATTAAGTTTTTATTGTTTTGCGAAGAAATATGAGGCAAATATCCTGCAATTAAGGATTTGATGATGAGCTTAATATCTTAAGAAGTCCTGGAAGGTCTAATTCTTGATCGCACCCGGCTCCTTAGTGGCTGGGTGATATGACCGACGGATTTTTCTGGTATTGCAGAGGATCGGCTTATTCGCTCCGCTCTTGAATCTTGAGTCAAGAAGACAGAGCTCGCTCAGGAGCATGGAATGTAGCCCAAATGTCAGAATTGGAGAAACCGGACCAGGGTGTAGATCATTATGAGCAAGACTGGCGTTCAACCAGCGTATGACGAACTATTAGAGCGAGCTGCTCAGGTGTTTGGCTCGCGGGAAGTCGAAGAGAAATGGTTGCATAGTCCAGTCCAAGCCTTATGTAACCAGGCTCCAGCCACGGCAATTATCCATGATCTTGCGCAAGTGGAGGCAGTGCTCAAAAAGATTGAGGCTGGTGACTTCTCCTGATCAGGCGGGTGAATCCATTGGATCTGAGTTTGAGGTGGTGAGGAAAAAGTCAGCCAGTAGGGCAATGCCTGGCTCAAGATAGGCGGCGCACTTTATCGGATGCTTCTGGATGCACTTTTTGTCTAAATCATGACTGATTTGCGGATGCACGAAGTGCATCCGTGAAATCGCTGTTGACGTGAGTTTTTCTGGGACTATAATGCGCAACCATCTTCACGCCACAACGTGCTTCTAGCCTTGTCTGGCGGTAGATAGATGAACCTTTGCTGGATATATGAACTGGTTCAGTTGCTCAGTCAGTCAGTTGTCTGCCTGAGTTTCTAGTACATATATAGGTTCGAGTCCTGCCGGGCGCGCCATTCTTCCCTTGTGGTCAGAACCGGGCTCGCGCAGATGCAGCAAAGTTGATAGTCAGTAAGGCGCTCAATGCGCCGGTCTTGATATGGTGGACGTAGCTCAG
>Ga0209300_1000974_pt1 | contig 12343 bp, 9 predicted proteins | sample Shrwel_input2_RT_FD_187535 | JGI IMG/M metagenome (GOLD analysis project Ga0209300, IMG submission 187535) | Subsurface microbial communities from deep shales in Ohio, USA - Utica-3 well 1 S input2 RT (SPAdes) (version 2) ... | reverse complement strand
ATCCACCGAACCCAATACTTCCGTAACCCGTTCATCCCGCTGCGCTGTCCAGCAGGACAATAGCAATGATCGCCATTCCGGCTCTGCCTCGGGTGCAACCTTGCCCGCCGGATAGGGAAGATCCGGTACCCGGATGCCCGACAGGATCTGATTGATTCGTTTGGAAACCACCTTGCGGGACGACGGGCCATGTTGTGGTTTCTGTTGTTCAGGCGACATCCGGGACCCATTATGTGGAAGCGTTGAAAAGGAATTGTAAATGACGCAGTATAACCAACTCGCCGGGGTCTGCCGCAACTGCGCGCCGGCGCCTCCAACAAAAGTCTTAAAATATCCATCGGGTGAGTTTAGATGTCCGGGAAGAAACTGGAAAACCTGAATGTGGCCAGCCAGGAAACGCTGATCACGCCGGAAGCTCTGAAAGAGCAGATGCCACTGTCTGACAAGGCTGCCGATACCGTGGCCAATGGCAGACAGGCTATCTACGATATCATGGATCGTAAGGACCACCGCCTGTTTGTCGTGGTCGGCCCCTGCTCCATTCACGATGTCGATGCTGCCAGAGACTATGCCAACCGTCTCAAGAAACTGGCGGATGAAGTCAGCGACACTTTGCTTCTGGTTATGCGGGTTTATTTCGAGAAGCCCCGGACAACCGTTGGCTGGAAAGGTCTGATTAACGACCCGCACCTCAACGACACTTTCAATATCGAAGAAGGCCTGCATATTGGCCGCCAGCTGCTGCTGGACATCAACGAGCTGGGGCTGCCCACTGCCACCGAAGCGCTCGATCCGATCTCTCCCCAGTATCTGCAGGACACCATTGCCTGGTCGGCCATTGGCGCCCGTACCACAGAGTCCCAGACTCACCGGGAGATGAGCAGCGGCTTGTCCATGGCCATCGGCTTCAAGAACGGCACTGATGGCAGCCTGGATGTTGTCGTGAATGCCATGAAGTCGGTTTCACACCCGCACAGCTTCCTGGGCATTGACCAGCAGGGCAAGGTTGCGATTGTCCGCACCAAAGGCAACAACTACGGCCACGCGGTTCTGCGCGGCGGCGGCGGCAAGCCGAATTACGATTCAGTGAGCGTGGCTCTTTGCGAGCAGGCGCTTGAGAAGGCCAAACTGCGCAAATCCGTCATGGTGGACTGCAGCCACGCCAACTCCAACAAGGATCCGGCCATTCAGCCGCTGGTCATGCAGGATGTGACGCATCAGATTCTGGAAGGCAACACTTCTATCCAGAGCCTGATGGTGGAGAGTCATATCAACGAGGGTAACCAGTCCATTCCAGAGAACCTGGACGACCTGAAATACGGTGTATCGATTACGGATGCCTGTATCGACTGGGAAACCACCGAAAAAGCCATTCGCGACATGCGCGCGAAGCTCAAAGACGTATTGCCCAAGCGCGGAGAATAACCCGGGCAGCTGCCCGGGCCGGAACCGGTCCGGGCAATCGCCCTTCCCTGACCCCTGTCAGTGATTAGAAGGTTCTACGCCCAACCAGTCCAGCTTGCTACGAAGCGTTACTACCTGCCCGATAATAACCAGTGTTGGTGCTTTCACACCGCTGCTTTCCACCTTCTGCACAATGGTATTCAGCGTGCCGACAACCACTTGTTGCTCCGGCGTTGTGCCCTTGGAAACCAGTGCCACCGGCATATCCGCTGACATGCCATGAGCAATCAGCTCACGACAGATGATCGGCAAGCCAACCAGCCCCATATAGAATACCAGTGTCTGATTGTTCTGGACAAAGTCTGACCAGGGCAGATTACAGCTGTCATCCTTGAGATGTCCGGTAATGAAGCGCACCGATTGCGCATGATCACGGTGGGTGAGCGGAATGCCGGCATAAGCGGCACAGCCCGACGCAGCCGTGATGCCCGGCACCACCTGAAAACGCACCCCGGCATCTGCCAGGGTTTCGATTTCTTCGCCACCACGCCCGAAGATAAATGGGTCGCCACCTTTCAGGCGTACCACCCGCCGGCCTTCCCGGGCCAGCTCGACAAGCCGCTGGTTCAACTGCTCCTGCGGCAGGGAGTGATGGGAACGGCGTTTCCCGACGTGGATTTTTTCCACCTGCTCCGGTATCAATGCCATGATTTCCGGCGACACCAGGTTGTCATGAAGGATCACGTCAGCCGCATTAATCAGCCGCCAGGCTTTCAGCGTCAGCAGCTCCGGATCACCGGGGCCGGCACCTACCAGTGCCACCTCACCCGCCGAGTTGTTCGGATTTTCGGTGATCGGGTTGGCGCGGTAACGCCCCGGCACTGAGCCAACACTCGTTGTCATACCGGCATGATCCTCCTTTGGGTGATTCATTGGATGCGATCAATGCCGCCCATGTAGGGCTTGAGCACTTCGGGCACCAGAATGCTGCCGTCTTCCTGCTGGTAATTTTCCATGACAGCAATCATGGCCCGGCCAACCGCCAGGCCGGAGCCATTCAGAGTATGCACCGGTTCCGGTTTGCCGGTTTCCGGGTTACGCCAGCGCGCCTGCATACGGCGTGCCTGGAAGTCGCGGGTGTTGGAGCAGGAAGAGATTTCACGGTACTTGCCCTGCCCCGGCAGCCATACTTCAAGGTCATAGGTTTTCGCGGCCGCAAAGCCGATATCGCCGCCACACAGGGTCATTACCCGGTAAGGCAGTTCCAGCATCTGTAGCACTTTTTCGGCATGACCGGTGAGCTGTTCCAGTGCGGCATCTGACTCTTCCGGGCGCACAATGTGCACCAGCTCAACCTTGTCGAACTGATGCTGGCGAATCAGGCCACGCACATCACGACCATAGGAGCCGGCTTCGCTGCGGAAACACGGAGTGTGGCATACCAGACGAAGCGGCAACTCGCCGTCATCCATAATGGTATCGGCCACCAGGTTGGTAGCGGGCACTTCGGCTGTCGGAATCAGATACAGCGGGTTGTCACCGGTGGTACGGAAAAGGTCAGCCTCGAATTTGGGCAACTGGCCAGTGCCGAACAGCGTATTGGCGTTCACCAGATACGGTACATAGGCCTCAGTGTACTCGTGCTCATCGGTGTGCAGGTTCATCATGAACTGTGCGAGCGCCCGGTGCAGCCGGGCGATCTGACCACGCATTACCGCAAAACGTGAGTGCGCCAGATGGTTCGCTGTTTCAAAATCCAGTGATTTCAGCTGCTCACCGAGTGTTACGTGATCTTTCGGCTCAAAATCGAAGGTCCGTGGTGTGCCCCAGGAACGGGTTTCCACGTTGTCGTCTTCGCTTTCACCCGGCGGTACGTCTTCATCCGGAATGTTCGGAATGCCCGCGAAAAAGGCGTTCAGGGACTCCTGCACCGAGCGCAGTTCGTCTTCCGCTTCAGCACGTTCAGACTTCAGGTTATCCACCTCCTGTAGCAGCGGTTTGATGTCTTCGCCTGCTGCCTTGGCCTTACCGATGGATTTCGACCGCTTGTTCTGCTCACTCTGCAGCGTTTCCGTACGAACCTGAATGGCTCGGCGGCGCTCTTCCAGCTTTTCGAAGGTGGCAATATCAAAATCGAAATTCTTGATGGCCAGCCGACGGGCGATCTCTTCAGTCTGTGTACGGACGCGTTTCGGATCGAGCATGGTGTTCCTGAATTTTCCGGTTAGCGAGTGAATGAATATCCGCGCATTATACCTGCCGTGAACCGCCTGAACACCACTTGCCCGGCTGGCAGGCAAAATTCAGCGATAATCCTGGATCAATAGCGTTTTCGGGGGCTGCCAGCATCCAGTTCTTCGAGCCTCTGGCGTTTCTCGGCCAGTTTGATTTCCAGGCCTCTCATCACCGGCTGATAATAACGGCGCTGATGGATGGCTTCAGGCAGATAACATTCGCCGGCGGCGTAGGCATCCGGCTCGTGGTGGGCGTAACGGTACTCTTCGCCGTGGCCCATGCTTTTCAGCAGCTTGGTGGGCGCGTTCCTCAGATGCACTGGCACTTCGTAATCCGGATCCTTGCGGATATCGGCGATGACTTCGTTGAAGGCCTTGTAGACCGCATCGCTTTTGGGCGCCAGCGCAATGTAGGTGACCGCCTGTGCCAGAGCCAGCTCACCTTCAGGGGAACCAAGACGCTCCTGCGCATCCCAGGCCTGAAGCGTTATCTGCAGGGCCCTGGGGTCGGCATTGCCAATATCTTCACTGGCTATCCGCACCAGCCGGCGAGCCACATAGAGCGGATCACAGCCGCCATCGAGCATGCGGCACAGCCAGTACAATGCACCGTCCGGGCTAGAACCGCGTACGGATTTGTGAAGGGCGGAAATCTGGTCGTAGAAAACATCACCGCCCTTGTCGAATCGACGGAGACTGGTCTGCAGTACCTGTTCAAGGGTTTGCGCCGTTACCCGGTTATCGCCCTGCTCATCCGGTTCAGCCAGATCGGCGGAGATTTCCAGAATGTTCAGTGCGCGCCGGGCATCCCCTCCAGACGCTTCGGCAATGGTTTCGCGTACCGCCTGATCCACTTTCAGGGTTCCGGCGAAGCCGTTGGCGTCTGTCAGTGCCCGCTCCAGCAACCGGAGAATGTCGTCACTCTCCAGGTTTTTCAGCACATACACACGGGTGCGGGACAACAGGGCGCTGTTCAGTTCGAACGAGGGATTTTCAGTGGTGGCACCCACAAAGATAAAGGTGCCGTCTTCAATATGCGGAAGGAACGCATCCTGCTGACTTTTGTTGAATCGATGCACCTCATCAACAAACAACAGCGTGTCCTGGCCATAGGACTGCTTGCGATTACGGGCCCTCTCCACCACTTCACGGATCTCTTTGACGCCGCTGAGCACCGCAGAGATGGTTTCGAAAGACAGGTTGCCAACATTGGCCAGCAGGCGGGCGAAGGTGGTTTTACCCACGCCGGGAGGGCCCCAGAGAATCATCGAGTGTAGCTGGCCCTGCTCTACCGCTCGCCGAAGTGGCTTGCCCGGGCCAACCAGATGAGCCTGGCCCACATAGTCGTCCAGAGTGGCCGGGCGCATGCGCGCGGCCAGAGGCTGAAAGCCGGCCTCAGACTGAAACAGGGTGTCCTGCATCAGGCATCGTCCCGGATGATATCGACTCCCTCCGGGTAATCCAGCTTGAAGGCGTCTTTCTCGATGTCTTCGTTCAGTACGATGTCATCGAAACTCAGAATACTGAGCTGGCCAAGAGAGTCCTGCATGCGCATTTCCTGCAGTACGCCTTCTTCAAAGCTCAGGCGCAGTGAAGTGAACAGTGAATCGGCGGCCCTGGGTACCAGCTTGAACTCCCGAACCTGGCTGCCAATGCTGCGCTCAAAGACTTCATAGGTTTCATGGAGGTTATCAACTTCGCCACTGAGCAGAAGTGCTGGTGTGGTCTGCACTCGTTCATCCAGATTATGGACAGTCACCTGCTCAAGGTCAGGATCGTAGACTTCGATATTCTCGCCGTTGCTGGCAATGAACTGCTTCAGGGGTGCACCCGTTTCCCAGTAGAACAACCCCGGGCGCTTTGCCTTGAGTTTGCCGTGGGATTCCTGCACCTGGGCACCACTCTCATCAACCACAATCTGGATAAAGTCGGCCTGATAGCTCTGATAATCGCGGAGCATGGTGGCCAGCTCTTCAGCAGCTGCCCTGGAGGCATCGCCTTCGCTGGCTACAACCGCCGGGGCGGAAACAGCCAGCACCAATGCCAGGAAGGTTGAACAAAATCGGATCATCAATACAGCTCCTAATCTCTGGGGGGCGGGGGTGCCAGAACTTCTCTGGCTCCGTTATGACCCGCAGGACTGACCACACCGGATGCTTCCATGGCATCCACCAGATTGGCGGCCCGGTTGTAGCCAATTTTGAATTTACGTTGCACCGAGGAAATAGACACTCTTCTCCCTTCAGTGACAAAAGCAACGGCTTCGTCGAACAGGGCATCGCCCTCATCACCACCACCGCCTTCGCTGAGCGTCGGCACGCCCGGCAGGTGTTCACTTTCAGCGCCGTTCAGGACATCGTCAACGTATTCGGGCTCGCCTCTGGCTTTCCAGGCGCTGACTATCCGGTGTACTTCGTCATCGTCAACAAAGGCGCCGTGTACCCGAACCGGTAAACCCGAGCCCGGGGGCAGGTAGAGCATGTCACCATGCCCCAGCAATTGCTCTGCGCCACCCTGATCCAGAACGGTGCGCGAATCAATCTTCGACGACACCTGGAAGGAAATCCGGGTGGGGATGTTGGCTTTTATCAAACCCGTAATCACATCCACCGAAGGCCGCTGCGTTGCCAGGATCAGGTGGATACCCGCCGCCCTCGCCTTCTGGGCGATACGGGCAATCAGCTCTTCCACTTTTTTGCCCACGATCATCATCATGTCGGCAAATTCGTCGATCACCACCACGATAAAGGGCAGCGTTTCCAGCTCGGGGCGCTCCTGTTCATCGTTGGCGAGGTGGTCATCCGGTTTCCACAGTGGGTCCAGCAGAGGCTCACCCTCAGCACGGGCATCCCGGACTTTTTTGTTATAGCCGGCGATATTGCGCACGCCCAGATTAGCCAAGAGTCGATAGCGGCGCTCCATTTCCGCCACGCACCAGCGCAGGGCGTTAGCGGCTTCTTTCATGTCCGTCACCACCGGTGACAGCAGATGTGGGATGCCCTCGTAAATGCTCAGCTCCAGCATTTTCGGGTCTACCATGATGAAACGCACTTCTTCCGGCGTGCATTTCATCAGCATGCTCAGAATCATGGCGTTGACGCCCACCGATTTGCCGGAACCGGTGGTACCCGCCACCAATAAATGAGGCATCTTGGCCAGATTGGCCACCATGGGGTTGCCGCCAATGTCGTTGCCCAGCGCCAGGGTCAACGGCGAGGCGGATTCGGTAAACACCCGGGCACCAAGCACTTCACTCAGCCGGACCATGTCCCGCTGTTCATTGGGTATCTCGATACCCACAACGGATTTGCCCGGAATCACTTCCACTACCCGCACACTCAGCACGGCCAGAGAGCGAGCCAGGTCTTTCGCCAGGTTGGAAATCTTGCTGACTTTGACACCCGGTGCCGGCTTGATCTCGAACCGGGTAATAACCGGGCCGGGGTTCACTTCCACTACTTCTACGGACACGCCGAAATCGGCCAGTTTTTCCTCCAGCAACCGAGACATGTGCTCGAGTGCTTCCTCGGAATAGCCCATCTGTTTATTCTGTTCGGGAGGATCCAGCAGTGAAAGTGGCGGTATCGTCGTTTCCACGTCTTCGAGCAGCGATCTCTGGCGGCTCTTGTTCTTTTTCTGAGGCGATTCTTCCTCATCTTTCTTGAACGGGGAAATTTTCAGGGAGCGACTCGCCGGTTTTTCGGTTTTGCTCACCGGAGTTTCGTTTGTCACCTCGTTATCCCTGGCACTGAAACTCTCCAGACGTGCCGGCTCGGCGCTCGACTCTGACCGACCTTCAATGGCCGGCTCTTTGCGCCGGGGCCGGGCTTCATCCGATGGACTTTCACTTTCGCCGCGCCGGAACAATCGACGCCACCAGGAGCGTTTCTTTTCAGATTCTGTGTCGGGTTCAGGAATGCGATCCTTCACTACCGGTGGCTCCGGTTTCTCCGGTGTTTCAGGCTCGACGGACGAACGCCTGAACAAGGCCCGGATACTCTGGCCAGCTTTAAGCGTCAGTCCGCCTACCTTGTCCATCAACCAGAACCAGGACAATCCTGTGGTCACTGTCAGAGCGAAGAGGAAAATGGCAATCAGCAGAAGCGTGGTGGCAGGCAGGTTGAAAAACCGGACCATGGCCTCGGAAACCGCTGTTCCCAGAACGCCGCCGGAAGACTGGCCGAGACCAAAAACGGAATACAGGGACAGCAGACTTGTAGCAGACAGCAGGATCAGCACAAAACCGCCCAGACGCACCAGCAGAAGCGGCCAGTGCACATCCAGAGACTGATCGCGCAAGCGGATCAGCATCACGGCATAGCCGGCAATCATGGCCGGGAACAGCCAGGCCACATGGCCAAACAGGTCCCTCAGCAGACTTGCCAACCATGCACCGGAGCGACCGGCATAGTTATTCACCCGGGTATCGTGGCCAATACTGGCCCAGCCAGGGTCAGAAGCACTGAAACTGAACAGCGCCATCACCAGATAAATACACAAGACAATCAGGCCGATGACTGCGCCTTCCCTTGCGCCCTGCGCCATAAGGCGATGAAAGCGTTGCTGCTTCTGTGTCAGTTCAGCGGTTGCTTTGTTCGCTTTGCCGGTTTCCGCCATGAATGCTCGAGTCGTCAGTGTGTTTAGTTTTGCAGCGCCTGAAAGCCCCGGTCCAGATCGGTTTTCAGGTCATCAATGGCCTCTATACCCACTGAAAGCCGGATCAGGCTCTCGGTAATGCCTGCCTTTTCTTTATCTTCCGGCGATAGCCGACCATGTGTGGTGGTTGCCGGATGGGTAATGGTGGTTTTCACATCGCCCAGGTTAGCCGTGATGGAGATCATGCGGGTGGCATCGATAAAACGCCACGCCTCGTCACGGCTGCCAGTGAGCTCGAATGAAACAATGCCACCGAAACCACTCTGCTGGCGTCTGGCCAGTTCATGCTGAGGGTGGCTTTCCAGTCCCGCGTAGAAAACCCTGGCTACGGCGGGTTGTTGCTCCAGCCAACGGGCCAACTCTATCGCATTGTCGCAGTGCGCGCGCATACGAATCGGTAAGGTTTCCAGGCCCTTCTGGAATACCCAGGCGTTAAACGGGCTCATAGTAGGGCCCGCAGAGCGGATAAACCCGTAGACTTCGTCCAGGTATTTCGCCGGGCCAACTACGACGCCACCGACACAGCGGCCCTGGCCATCAAGGTATTTGGTTGCCGAATGGATAACCAGATCGGCGCCATGTTCCAGCGGGCGCTGAAGCACGGGCGTGCAGAAACAGTTGTCGACCACGAACAGCGCATCACTGGCTTTTGCCAAAGCCGCAAGCGCGGCCATGTCGGCCACCTCACACAAGGGATTTGACGGCGTTTCGATGAACAGCATCCTGGTGTCCGGGCGCACCGATGCCTGCCATTCGGCCATGTCTGTGAGACTTACAAAGGTCGTTTCCACACCAAAGCGGGCCATGTATTTCTGGAACAGCACGTTGGTGGTGCCAAACACGCCCCGGGAACAGACAACATGGTCGCCAGCCTGAAGCAGAGACATACAGGTGCTGAGAATCGCAGCCATGCCGGATGCCGTAGCCACAGCCTTTTCCCCGCCTTCCATGGCCGCAATGCGCGCTTCAAACGCCTGCACCGTCGGATTGGTGAAGCGGGAATAGATGTTGCCCGGCTCTTCACCGCCGAACCGGGCCGCGGCCTGAGCAGCACTGCCGTAAACAAAGCTGGAGGTCGGGAAGATGGCATCGCTGTGCTCCAGCTGAGCGGTACGAATCTGCCCTGCCCTGACTGCCAGAGTATCCACCGATACACCGTCCAGATCCGATTCCGGAATCCATTGGTGTTCTTCATGGCCAAATGTCATACGGTTCTCCGGCGACTGCAGGTGGAATATTCAGTTTTCATCGTTGTGAAGATCGATTATGCCATTGTCCGAATCCATCATCTGACCAGACGAGCGGCTTTCATCATTGCGCATATCTTCAAGACGGTCGAGATACGCAGCGTCCACATCACCCGTGACATAATTGCCGGTGAATACAGAACACTCCCAGCCATCAATGTTCTCATTAACATCATTAACGCAGGTGATCAGGTCTTCCAGATCCTGATATACCAGCCAGTCTGCGCCGATCAGCGTTCCCACTTCATCAACCGTGCGATCGTGAGCAATCAGCTCACTGGCTGAAGGCATATCAATGCCATAGACATTGGGGTAACGCACCGGTGGCGCAGCCGAGGCAAAATACACGTTCCGGGCACCGGCATCGCGAGCCATCTGGACAATTTCCTTACACGTGGTGCCACGGACAATGGAGTCATCCACCAGCATCACGTTTTTGCCCCGGAACTCCAGGTCTATCGGGTTCAGTTTCTGGCGCACTGATTTTTTGCGCATTGTCTGGCCGGGCATGATAAAGGTGCGGCCAATGTAGCGGTTCTTGATAAAGCCTTCCCGGTACTTCACGCCCAGTTGAAAGGCCATTTGCATGGCTGATGTGCGGCTGGTGTCCGGAATAGGCATCACCACATCAATGTCGTGGTCCGGGCGTTCACGCAGGACTTTCTCCGCCAGGGTTTCGCCCATGCGCAGCCGGGCTTTGTACACAGATACCTGGTCCATGATCGAGTCCGGACGGGCAAAATACACGTGCTCGAATATGCAGGGATACAATTTCGGATCTTCCGCACACTGTTCAGTGTAAAGCGAGCCGTCCGTTTCGATGTACACCGCCTCACCCGGCGCAATATCCCGCACGAGCGTGAAGCCGGCCGCATTCAGGGCCACGCTCTCAGAAGAAATCATGTATTCCTTCTGGCCTTTCTCGTCTTCACGCACGCCATAGCAGGCAGGCCGGATACCGTTCGGGTCCCGGAAGCCGACAATGCCGTAGCCGGTAATCATGGCAATGACGCCGTAAGCACCGCGACAACGCTTGTGTACCGCGCGAACGGCAGCAAAAATCTCGTCTTTGGTCGGATTCAGCTTGCCCTGCTTCTGCAGCTCATGAGCAAAGACGTTCAACAGAACTTCGGAATCGGAGTTGGTGTTGATGTGCCGCAGATCGGTACGGAACAGGTCGCTACTCAATTCGTCGGCGTTGGTCAGATTACCGTTGTGAGCCAGAGTAATGCCGTAAGGGCTGTTTACATAGAACGGCTGGGCTTCGGCGGAACTGGAGCTGCCTGCGGTAGGATAACGAACGTGACCAATACCGACATTGCCAACCAGACGACGCATATGGCGGGTGTGAAAGACATCCCGTACCAGACCGTTGTCCTTACGGAGAAAAAACCGGTTGTCCTGATAGGTCACAATACCCGCTGCATCCTGGCCACGGTGCTGAAGCACGGTCAGTGCATCATAGAGAAGCTGGTTGACGTTTGAACTACTGACAATACCGACAATGCCACACATGGCTGGACTATTCTCCGAGTGTAAAACTGAATGTTAACGGCCTGCAGGCGCCTGTAACGCGCCTGTTTTCACTATCAGGTGTCCGATCCTTCCGCAATGTTGCCTGCTGGCGCAAGCAGGCGGGAAAATTCGTCACCAAAGGTTCTTCGGGACCAGTCTTCGACCACTCCCAGGTGTTCGATCATGACCGATGTCTGCCACCAGGTATCTTCAGCCAGTGGCGTATAACGAGTGAAGGCAATCGCTACAATCACTACAACCACGCCGCGAAGCAGGCCGAACCCCATCCCCAGAACCCTGTCAGTAGGAGAAAGGCCGGTTGCTTTTACCAGCGCGCCTATCATGTTATTGATGATCGCACCGACAATCAGGGTGCCGAAAAACAGAATGGCAAAAGCAGCAATGAGCCGCACCAGAGGCGTCTCGACAGTGCTCGCCAGCAAACCCTGCATCTGTGGGTGGAAGGTTCGGGCAATGATGAACGCGCCTATCCACGTCACCAGAGACAGAGCTTCTCTGACGAAACCCCGTTTCAGACTGATAAGGGTGGAAACTGTAATGAGGGCAATGATGACCCAATCGATCCAGATCAGCGCTTCCATGAATATCCTGGCGGCGTAAAGAAGACGCGGATTTTAACAGGAAACAGGGTCACACCAAACTATACTTGGCCATAACGGGCCCCCGACACCAACTATTTTTCGCCCTTGGTGATCAGACTGTCCAGATCAAACTCTTCATCAAGAACGCGTTTGGTATCTTCAGCATCGCTTTTATCAACGAAAGGTCCGCTGAATACGCGGGTGAATTGAGTCTCGCCCCCACTGAACCGCTGCAAATGAGCGTCGTAGCCGAGCTCGACAATTCTGTCTCGCAGGCGCCGGGCGTTGTCCTCGTTGCCAAAGCTCGCAACCTGCACAATCCAGGCCCCTTCCAGAGAGCCGGTGAAGTCCGCTTTACTTTCGTCAGAAGAAGAAGTTTCGGCAGCGGGCTCGTCAGAAGCCTCATCGCCAGCGGATACGCTGACAGGCGCGTTGTCTTCCTCAGCCGGTTCATCGGCCGGGGCCTGCGTTTCACCGGTGGATGCCCCTTCGTCAACGCTGGATGACTCTTCTATCAGCCGGTAGCCGGGATCTTCTCCGGACTCATTCTCCGTAACCACCGGCTGCGTATCTGGCGGATAATTCCCGGCATCCTGAAGCGGTTCCTCGGGCATGTCCACCTCAGGGAACGGAGGCGCTTCCGGTATGGTGATGGGTGTTGACTGACGTTCGGAATGTGGCTCGT
>Ga0209300_1000972_pt1 | contig 12344 bp, 12 predicted proteins | sample Shrwel_input2_RT_FD_187535 | JGI IMG/M metagenome (GOLD analysis project Ga0209300, IMG submission 187535) | Subsurface microbial communities from deep shales in Ohio, USA - Utica-3 well 1 S input2 RT (SPAdes) (version 2) ... | reverse complement strand
CATGAAATAAATCCACACCCCGATCAGCAGCAGCATCGGACCCCAGGAAACCAGCAAGCTCATCAGGAGCGAAGGCTCTTCGCGGGGCTTGACGTCGAACTTGACGCCGTTGTTGATCAGGTCGCCCACCAGACCGCGGTCGAGGTAGGTGGCCGTCGATCGGATGCGCTTGTCGTCTGTGGTGATGGCGATGATCTCGGTGCCACCGCCGCCCTCTTGCAAGGTGACGCTCTTGATGCGCTTGCCACGGACCTCCTCGAGGAACTCCGAGTAAGCCATCTGGTTGCCGACTGCACCGGCGCGATCAAATTGCTTGAACACGGTGAACAGCACGAGTGCCACCACCAGCCAGACTGCAATCTTAGAGAACCATTGATTGTTCACCGCGGCTCCTTCAACCCTTACACACCGACTTCAGCTGATGCTGGATGCATCACCACACCGAAGCCGGTTCAAAAACCGAATGACGCCTCAGCGGGAGGGCCATCACGCGGTCTTCGCGGTACGTGGGGATGATTCTAGACGACACAAGGCTCGCAGCGTTGACCGCAATCCCCTTTGGAACACCGGAATACCGAGTCAAAACGTCAGGCGTGACGCCGCATCACACCGGCTTGAGTCCGATGCCCACCAGGAACGTTTCCGACGACTTGTCTCGGGACGCCTTTGGCTTGACCGGTTTGCACACCCTGAAATTCGCTTTGAACGCCTCCACGAGCTGGCTGTAGCCGGCCCCGTGAAAAACTTTGCAAATCAGGGCCCCGTCCTTCTTGAGGTGTTGCCGCGAGAACTCAATGGCCAGCTCGACCAGGTGCGCGATGCGGGCGCTGTCGGTGACGTCGATGCCGCTGAGGTTCGGGGCCATGTCGGAGATGACGACATCAACCTGGCGATCGCCCACCGCCCTCTGAAGCTCTTGGAGCACCTCATCTTCGCGGAAATCGCCCAGGATGAACTGAACGCCTTCGATGGGCTCGAACTCGAGCAAGTCGACGGCGATGATGGTGCCGTTGAGTTCGCCCACAGCCGCCCCGCCCACTCCGGAGTCCTTGGGCGCGAACTTGCGTCGCACGTACTGACTCCACGCCCCGGGCGCCGCCCCCAGGTCCACCACCAGCTGACCCGGCCGGATCAAGTGAAGGGTCTCGTCGATTTCCTTGAGCTTGTACGCCGCGCGCGAGCGATAGCCCTCTTTCTGGGCCTGACGCACGTACGGATCGTGAACATGCTCGTTCAACCAAGCCTTGTTGATCTTTTTGCTTCTGGTTTTGAGTTTCATGGCTCGATAATAGAGGGATGCCTGCAATTGAACTGAAAACCGCCGAGCGACGCGCACTGCGCGCCGATGCCCACCACCTGGATCCCGTCGTGATGATCGGTGGAGATGGCCTGACCCCCGCGGTCCTGAAAGAAACCGACTCCGCCCTGAACGCCCACGGCCTCATCAAGGTGCGCGTGCTGGGTGACGACCGCGCCGCACGCGAGGAAATCCTCACGCAGATCTGCGATCAACTTGGTGCCGCGCCCATCCAGCACATCGGCAAGCTGCTGGTGATCTGGCGTCCGATCGCCGAGAAGGTGTCCGAGCGCGAAGACGACGACAAGCGAGGCGCTGGCCCGCGCGAGGTCAAGATCCTGAAGTTCTCCAAGAGTGGCACGCGCCGCCCGGAAGTCAAGAAGGTGATGGTGATGGGCAACCAGCGCGTCACAGCTGGCGGCCTGATCAAGCGTGCGAAAAAACGCGTGAGCAGCAAAAAACCCGATTGATCACTGGATCTCTCCATCCGCATCTCACCTGAACGGCACCGACACCCCGGTGCCGTTTTTCATGGGCGCCGCGACATGCTGCCTGCCCCTGGCCTCGATGGGCCAGGTCAGCGGGCGGTCAGGCGCCAGGCCAGTGACATCACCAGTGCGGTCTTCACCCAGTAGAGTGCCGCCGACAAACCATGCAGGGCGGCAAATGACAAAGGCGTGGCTTGGCCTGCCTTGGCCGCCTGGATCAGGGGCTGCAACACGAAGCCCCCCACAACCGTCAGGAACAGCGCCGCCAGAACCAGGATGATCGTTGTACTGAGGGCCGACTCGTTGGCGCCCTCGTCGATCCGGTCGCGCACCCGGCGTCGCTCCAGCAGGAAGATCAGCACCGCCAGGGCCATGCTCACGCGCGACTCGAGGTGGAAGATCCGCCCTGCCCCGACACCCGCGGCCGCACGGTCCAGGGACATGAACAAGGCCGGGGCGGCCAGGCCACCGACGGCCAGCAGCAAGCCGGCCCACAGACCGGATAACCAGGACTGGATGCGCACAACGTTCATGGGCGAACTCCGAGGCCTCAGACGTAGCGAACTTCGATGATTTCGTAGTTGCGCGCGCCGCCAGGCGCCTGCACCGTGGCCACGTCACCGGCTTCTTTGCCGATCAGCGCGCGTGCGATGGGCGAGCCGATCGAGATCTTGCCTTCCTTGAGGTCGGCCTCGTCGTCGCCAACGATCTGGTAAGTCACGACGTCACCTGTGGCCTCGATCTCCATCTCCACGGTGGCGCCAAACACCACGCGACCGCCTGCGTCGAGCCCCGAGGGGTCGATGATTTGTGCCGCCGAGAGCTTGCCCTCGATTTCGTTGATGCGGCCCTCGATGAAGCCCTGCTTGTCCTTGGCCGCGTCGTACTCGGCGTTTTCAGACAGGTCACCCTGGGCGCGGGCCTCGGCAATGGCTTGAACCACCGCGGGGCGCTCGACGTGCTTGAGGCGTTGCAGTTCTTCCTTGAGCATTTCTGCGCCGCGCTTGGTGACGGGGATGGTCGACATGGTTTGTGTCTCGCTAATGAGATGAGCCGCTGCCCAAGAGCCACCTGCGAGGTGGTTGCCGGGCGCGGCCCACGTGTGTGTTGAATCGGGTGCGGCAGGTGGTTTCACCTGCCGCTGAGCACTCAGTTTAGTGCAGTTTGGCGTGCAGCTCCTGCACCGAATACACCACCAGGTCGTCCTGGTGCTTCATGGCTTCAACGGCCGCTTCACAGCCCGCCATCGTGGTGTAGTAGGTCACGCGGTTGGCCAGGGCAGCCGTGCGGATGCTGCGCGAGTCGGCGATCGCCGTGCGGGTTTCGTCCACCGTGGTGAACACCAGCTGGATCTCACCGGCCTTGATGGCGTCTGCGATGTGCGGGCGACCGTCCTTGACCTTGTTGACCGGCTTGACCGGCACGCCGGCAGCCGTGATGGCCGCTGCCGTGCCCTTGGTCGCCACGACGCTGAAGCCCAGGGCCACCAAGTCGCGTGCCACCGCCACGGCGCGCTGCTTGTCACCGTCCTTGACGGAGATGCAAACAACGCCCTTGGTCGGCAGGCGCGAGCCAGCGCCGAGCTGAGACTTCAGCATGGCCTCGCCGAAGGTGACGCCCACGCCCATGACTTCGCCGGTCGAACGCATTTCAGGGCCGAGGACGGGGTCCACACCCGGGAACTTGTTGAACGGGAAGACGGCTTCCTTGACGGTGAAGTAAGGCGGCACGACTTCGCGCGGGGCCTTGCCATCGGGCGACTTCTGCGTGCCCAGTTTTTGACCGGCCATGCAACGCGCGGCGATCTTGGCCAGAGGCTGGCCCGTGGCCTTCGACACGTACGGCACCGTGCGCGAGGCCCGCGGGTTGACTTCGAGCACGTACACCGTGGCATCGGCCAGGCCCTTGGTGACGTCACCCTGGATGGCGAACTGCACGTTCATCAGGCCGACCACGTTGAGGGCCTTGGCCATCAGTGCGGTCTGGCGGCGCAGCTCGTCTTGCAACTCGGCGCTCAGGGTGTAAGGAGGCAGCGAGCAGGCCGAGTCACCGGAGTGCACGCCCGCTTGTTCGATGTGCTCCATGATGCCGCCGATCATCACGTCGGTGCCATCGGAGATGCAGTCCACGTCGACTTCGACGGCGTCGTTCAGGAAGCGATCCAGCAGCACAGGCGACTTGTCGGAGACGCGGACGGCTTCGCGCATGTAGCGCTCCAGGTCCTTGTCGCCGTGCACGATTTCCATGGCTCGGCCACCCAGCACGTAGCTGGGGCGCACGACCAGCGGGTAGCCGATCTCTTGCGCGAGCTCCAGGGCCGCCTCTTCGGTGCGGGCCGTGCGGTTGGGCGGCTGCTTCAAGCCCAGCTTGTGCAGCAGGGCCTGGAAGCGTTCGCGGTCTTCGGCGATGTCGATGCTGTCAGGCGAGGTGCCGATGATGGGCACGCCGTTGGCCTCCAAATCGAGCGCCAGCTTCAAAGGCGTCTGGCCACCGTACTGCACGATCACGCCGACCGGCTTTTCCTTGTCGACGATCTCGAGCACGTCTTCCAGCGTCACGGGCTCGAAGTACAGGCGGTCCGAGGTGTCGTAGTCGGTGGAGACGGTTTCGGGGTTGCAGTTGACCATGATGGTCTCGTAGCCGTCTTCGCGCATGGCCAGCGCCGCATGGACGCAGCAGTAGTCGAACTCGATGCCCTGGCCGATGCGGTTCGGGCCACCGCCCAGCACCATGATCTTTTTCTTGTCCGTGGGTTCGGCTTCGCACTCGCCGCCTTCGGTCTCGTAGCACGAGTACATGTAGGCGGTTTGCGTGGCGAACTCTGCCGCGCAGGTGTCGACGCGCTTGTAGACCGGGCGCACGTTCAGGGCGTGGCGAGCGCGACGCACGTCGTGCTGGTTGGTGCCCATCAGCTTGGCCAGGCGGCGGTCCGAAAAGCCCTTTTGCTTCAGGTAGCGCATTTCGGCGGCTGTCAGCGACTCGAGCTTGCGGGCCTTGACCTGGCTTTCAGTCTTGACGATGTCTTCGATCTGGGCGAGGAACCAGGGGTCGACCTTGGTCTCATCGAACACTTCGTCGAGGCTCATGCCGATGCGGAAAGCATCGCCCAGGAAGAGGATGCGCTCGGGTCCGGCTTCGCCGATCTCTTGCACGATCTCTTCACGGTCGGTGCTGCGCTCGGTCAGGCCATCGATGCCGGTTTCCAGGCCACGCAGGGCCTTCTGAAACGATTCCTGGAAGGTGCGGCCCATGGCCATCACCTCGCCCACCGACTTCATCTGCGTGGTCAGGCGGCTGTCTGCAGCGGGGAACTTCTCGAAGGCGAAACGCGGGATCTTGGTGACCACGTAGTCGATCGAGGGTTCGAACGACGCGGGCGTGGCGCCGCCGGTGATGTCGTTCTTGAGCTCGTCGAGCGTGTAGCCCACCGACAGCTTGGCCGCGATCTTGGCGATCGGGAAGCCGGTGGCCTTCGAGGCCAGCGCGGACGAGCGCGACACGCGCGGGTTCATCTCGATGACGACCATGCGGCCGTCGACCGGGTTGATCGAGAACTGCACGTTGGAGCCGCCGGTCTCGACGCCGATCTCGCGCAGGATCGCGATGGAGGCGTTGCGCAGCAGCTGGTATTCGCGGTCGGTCAGCGTTTGCGCCGGGGCCACGGTGATGGAGTCACCGGTGTGGATGCCCATCGGGTCCAGGTTCTCGATCGAGCACACGATGATGCAGTTGTCCGCCTTGTCGCGGACCACTTCCATCTCGTACTCTTTCCAGCCGATGAGCGACTCTTCGATCAGCAGCTCGTTGGTGGGCGACAGGTCGATGCCGCGCTTGCAGATCTCTTCGAACTCTTCGTGGTTGTAGGCGATGCCACCACCGGTACCACCCAGCGTGAAGCTGGGGCGGATCACCATGGGGAAGCCGGCGCCACCGATTTCGGCCTGGATGCGCTTTTGCACCGCCCAGGCTTCTTCCAGCGTGTGGGCGATGCCCGACTTGGCCGAGCCCAGGCCGATGGAGGTCATCGCGTCCTTGAACTTCAGGCGGTCTTCGGCCTTCTCGATGGCGTGCTCGTTGGCACCGATCATCTCGACCTTGTACTTGTCCAGCACGCCGTGCTTGTGCAGGTCGAGCGCGCAGTTCAGCGCGGTCTGGCCGCCCATGGTCGGCAGGATCGCGTCAGGGCGTTCCTTGGCGATGATGCGCTCGACCACCTGCCAGGTGATGGGCTCGATGTAGGTGACGTCCGCCGTGCTCGGGTCCGTCATGATGGTCGCCGGGTTGCTGTTGACCAGGATGACCTTGTAGCCCTCTTCGCGCAGGGCCTTGCAAGCCTGGGCGCCGGAGTAGTCGAATTCACAGGCCTGGCCGATGATGATCGGGCCGGCGCCGATGATGAGGATGCTCTTGATGTCTGTGCGCTTAGGCATTGTTCTTCTCCATCAGCGCGGTGAAACGATCGAACAGGTAGCTGATGTCATGCGGACCGGGCGAGGCTTCCGGGTGGCCCTGGAAGCAGAAAGCGGGTTTGTCGGTGCGGGCCAGGCCTTGCAGCGTGCCGTCGAACAGCGAGATGTGCGTCGGGCGCAGGTTAGCAGGCAGCGTCTTTTCATCAACCGCGAAGCCGTGGTTCTGGCTGGTGATGCTGACGCGGCCGGTGTCCAGGTCCTTGACGGGGTGGTTGCCGCCGTGGTGACCGAACTTCATCTTGAAGGTCTTGGCGCCGGAAGCCAAAGCCATGATCTGGTGACCCAGGCAGATGCCGAAGGTCGGGATGCCGGTTTCAATCAGTTCCTTGGCGGCCGCGATGGCGTAGTCGCAAGGCTCCGGGTCCCCGGGGCCGTTGGACAGGAAGATGCCATCGGGCTTGTGCTTGAGCACCTCAGACGCAGGCGTCTTGGCCGGCACCACGGTGACCTTGCAGCCGCGCTCGGCCAGCATGCGCAGGATGTTGCGCTTCACACCAAAGTCATAGGCCACGACGTGGAACTTCGGAGCGGTCTGCTTGCCAAAGCCGGGCTGGCCGTCGAGTTGCTCGTTCTGGAGCTTCCACTCGGTTTCGTCCCAGCTGCCGACATCGGTGCGGGTGACGACCTGGGCCAGGTCCTGACCTGCCATGCTCGGAGCGGCCTGGGCGCGGGCCACGGCATCGGCGATGACCGCATCGGTGATGGCCTCGCCCGCTGGCAAGGCCACGATGCAGCCGTTTTGCGCACCCTTGCTGCGAAGCAAGCGGGTCAACTTGCGGGTGTCGATGTTGGCGATGCCGACCGTGCCTTCGTCCTGCAGGTATTGCGAGAGGGTGCGGGTCTGACGGAAATTGGAAGTGCGGATGGGCAGATCCTTGATGATCAGACCAGCGGCATGGACTTTCGAGGCTTCGACGTCTTCACCGTTGACACCGTAGTTGCCGATGTGCGGATACGTGAGGGTCACGATCTGACGGCAGTAGCTCGGGTCGGTGAGGATTTCCTGGTAGCCGGTGATGGAGGTGTTGAACACCACCTCGCCGACCGTGTGACCGGCGGCGCCGATCGAAGTGCCTGGAAAGACCGTGCCGTCTGCGAGGGCCAGAAGAGCTTGGGGCAGGACGGGCAGCACGGGTTCATTCTCCGTTTGTTGTGCGCGCCTGGCGGGCCCTTGCTGCTGCCTCGCGCTGCGCCAACGGCGCGGGCCGTTGTGTACAGGCGTGACAAATACAAGACCGATGAGAGACCGGTGGAGATCGCCAGGCGGGGGGATGGTTGCGGGTAAACCTTAGAAGTATAACCGATCCATGTTGCCGGGATGCCGACGCGACAGGTGAGCCGCCCGGCGACTGCGCCACAATGTCACCACCCTGCCCTGCACCACCAAGAGAGGTTCCCCATGAAAGGCGACGCCAAGGTCATCGAGCTGCTCAATGCGCAGCTCAAGAACGAGTTGACTGCCACCAACCAGTACTTTCTGCACTACCGCATGCTCAAGCACTGGGGCTTCGACAAGCTGGCCAAGAAGGAGTACGAGGAGTCCATCGGTGAGATGAAGCACGCCGACAAGCTCATGGAGCGCATCTTCATGCTGGACGGCCTGCCCAACTTGCAAGCGCTGGGCAAGCTGCTGATCGGCGAAAGCGTCCCCGAGATCCTGTCTTGTGACCTGCAACTGGAGACGGCGGCACAGGGCACGGTCAAGGACGGCATCGCCTACTGCGAATCGGTGCGCGACTACGTCTCCCGCGATCTCCTTCAGATGATCCTGGACGACACCGAAGAGCACATCGACTTCCTGGAAACCCAGATCGACCTGATCGGCAAGGTCGGCGAGCAGAACTACCTGCAGTCCATCATGGGCGACGTGGCGAGCTGAAGCTTGCCCCTTCCCCTCAGAGGGGGGGACTCGAAGCCATTGCTTGAGAAGCATTCGCATCTATAATGCGATCTATTCTCATTTCGAGCCCCTCCCATGATCGTTTGCGTCTGTCATGCCGTCTCTGACAAGGAGATCGCCCTTCAAGCCCGCATGGGTTGCGGATCGTTTGACGCGCTCCAGGATCGCACTCGGGTGGCCACGTGCTGCGGCTGCTGCGAAACCTGCGCCCGCGAGGTGTTCGACGACGCGCGAGCAGCCGGCACCAGCCTGTTGCCCACGAACCGACACGCCAGCGTGGCCGGCGCCTGAGTTGCGCTTTCCGCTTTGAGAAAAAACGCCCTCCGCGACCCATCATTCACCTGAAGCGCGCCACCGACTGGTGCTTTTTTCAGGTGATTGCGTCCTCAAGCTCTCGGCAAGATCGCCGACATCTAGAAGACGACGCGCCTCATCTGGCGATGCGAGGGCAGCATGGCATCCTTTTTCTACTCCAACGACGAATCTGCGCAGATCGACACGCACGCCCGCAAGCGCGCGACGCTGAGCGCGGTGCAGGTGCCCGACGACGCCCCCGTTGACCTCGATGAACTCAAGCGCGGCGGGCCGCGCCGAAACGAGGTGACGCCGCCGTCGCGCTTCGCCAGCAGCCCTCCCCTTTGGCGCACCTGGGCCAGCCGGGCCTGGCGCTGGCTGTGGGACCTCGAAGAAAGCCCGCGCGCCCTCGCCCCCGCCACGGGCTTGCGCGCCATCAAGAACGAGTTCAATGCCGCTTTGTGGGACCTGCAGTCCTTGCGCGCCAACCAGGTGCGCGATCAAATCGAGACCGCACGCTCGCTGCGCGAACTCTGGCACCTGAGGGCCGACGTCTTCAAGGTGATCTCCACCCACCGCGGCCAGATCGAGGCGCAATTGCGACTGGATTCGCTGGACAGCCATTTCCCCGTTCGCCCTTCCCGCAAGGGTGAAGATGCCAGGGGCGCTCGCGTGACCACGTGGTGATGTCTTCGCGCGTGCGCTGCACGCCGGCACGCAAGGCGTAGCACAATGTCGGGCTGCACCGAATTCAGCCCCATGAACATCATCATCCTGGACGACTATCAGGACGCGGTTCGCAAACTGCGCTGCGCCACCAAGCTCGACGGATTGTCGGCCAAGGTCTACACCAACACCGTCAAGGGAACCGGGCAACTGGCTGTGCGCTTGCGTGACGCTGAGGTCCTGGTCGTGCTCCGCGAACGCACCCAGTTCCCGCGCGCTTTGCTGGAAAAGCTGCCCAAGCTTCGCCTGATCTGTCAGATCGGCCAGGTGGGGCCGCACATCGACGTGGAAGCCTGCACCCGCCTGGGCATCGCCGTGGCCGAATGCGTGGGCCCACCGGTCCCGGTGGCCGAACTCACCTGGGCCCTGGTCATGGCTGCGATGCGCCGGCTGCCTCAGTACATCGGCAACCTCAAGCACGGTGCCTGGCAGCAGTCCGGACTCAAATCAGCGTCCATGCCCACCAACTTCGGCCTGGGCATGATGCTGCAAGGCAAGACGCTGGGACTCTGGGGCTATGGCGAGGTGGGCCGCCTCGTGGCCGGCTACGGCAAGGCTTTCGGTATGAATGTGGTGATCTGGGGTAGCGAAGAGGCACGGCAGCGCGCTCGCGACGACGGTTTGAGCGTCGCCGCCTCTCGAGAGAGCTTCTTCGAACAAAGTGACGTGCTGTCGTTGCACCTTCAGCTGTCCGAGGCCACTCGCGGCCAGATTACGCTCGAAGATCTCTCTCGGATGAAGCCGACCTCCTTGCTTGTCAACACGTCGCGCGCCGAGCTGATTCAAGACAACGCGCTGGTCGCCGGACTGAATCGAGGTCGCCCCGGCATGGCCGCCGTCGATGTGTTCGAGAGCGAGCCCATCCTGCAGGGGCACCCGCTGCTGCGCCTGGAGAACGCGGTTTGCACGCCTCACATCGGGTTCGTCGAGCTCGACAGCTACGAGCAGCATTTCAGTTCTGCGTTTGACAACCTCCTGAACTTCATGGCCGGGTCACCGACGAACATCGTCAACCCCGAAGCGCTGCGCGTGCAGCACTGACGGCAACACCCGCCAACATGGAGCTCGAACGCGCCCTGCCCCGCACGTCAATCAAGGCCGCTCAATGGGCCTTGCTCTTTGGCAACTTCATGATCGGCTGTGGCGTGATGGTCGTGGGCGGCACGCTCAACGACCTCACGCGGGACCTCGGCATCAGCGTCAGCACCGGCGGGCAACTGCTGGCCATCGCAGCCTTGATGATGGGGGTGGGCGCCCCCTTGCTGGCCTGGCTGGTGGGCCACATCGATCGGCGCACGCTGTTGACCTGGGCCATGGTCTGGTACGCCGCCGGGCACCTTTTCTGCGCCCTCGCGCCCGATCACGCGTGGTTGACCGTCATCCGGGCCTTGACGGTGCTGTCGGCTGCGGTGTTCACGCCTCAGGCGGCGGCAACCGCGGGGTTCATGAGCACCCCCGCTCACCGAGGCCGCTCCATCACCTTCGTGTTCATGGGCTGGTCCATCGCATCGGTGGCCGGCATGCCGATGACGGCCTGGCTCGGCGAACGCATGGGCTGGCGCATGGCGATGGTGTTCGTCGGTGTCGGGGCGCTGGCTTCGGCCTGGCTGGTTCGACGCCACCTGCCACAGGGCATTCGCCCGCCTGCCTTGTCCTTGCGCTCATGGCGCAAGGTGTTGCGCTCGCCATTGCTCATGGCGGTTGTGTTGGTGACGGCATGCCAAAGCGCCGGCCAGTTCACGGTGCTGGGCTACATGGCCCCGTACTACAAGCAAGTCTTCGGAGCGAACCCGGAGCAAATCAGCTTGATGTTCGCCTGGTTTGGCGCCCTGGCCCTGGCGGGCAACGTGGTGCTCAACCGGGTTGTGGATCGAGCTGGCGCGGCCCCCGCCGTCACGTTGACGTTGGCTTTGATGGCCGTCAGCCTGGTGATCTGGTCCGTTGCCGACACCCTGCTGGCGCTGGCGCTGGTGATGATCCCTTGGGCCATCAGCGGGTTCGCCACCAACTCGGGTCAACAGGCGCGACTCGGTGGGCTATCGCCAAGGCTGGCTCCAGCGCTCATGGCGCTCAACACGTCGGCGATCTACCTCGGCCATGCCCTGGGGGCAAGCGGCGGTGGTTGGGTGATCGAGCATCATGGCTTCGGGCAGCTGCACTGGCTGGGCCTGGCATGGATGCTGGTGGCATTGGCGTTGAGCTTTTGGGCTCAACGCGTGCAGAAACGAACAGAAGCTCTGCGTGAAGCGGCGCTGACCCCAACCGAGCCGCGCCCCTGAAAACGGAATCAGCCCAGGCGCTGACGGCGGGCCTCGTACAGGCACACGCCGCTGGCCACGGAGACGTTGAGGCTCTCGACTGAGCCCAGCATCGGGATGCTGATCAGTTCGTCGCAGTTTTTGCGCGTGAGCTGGCGCATGCCGTCGCCCTCGGCACCCAGCACCAGGGCGCTGGCCACCTTGAAGTCGGCTTGGTAGAGGCTGCGAGGGGCGTCGTCAGAAGTGCCGATGACCCAGATGTCGCGCTCCTTGAGTTCGCCCAGGGTGCGAGCGAGGTTGGTCACCATGAAATACGGCATCGTTTCGGCTGCGCCACTGGCCACTTTGGCCACGGTGGCGTTGATGCCCACGGCGTGATCCTTGGGGGCGATGACCGCGTGCGCACCCGCGCCGTCGGCCACGCGCAGGCAGGCACCGAGGTTGTGCGGGTCGGTGATGCCGTCGAGCACGAGCAGCAAAGGGGGCTCGGACAACCCGTCGAGGAGGTCATCGAGCGAGCGGGCGAGTTGGATGACCTCGACTTTGGCGACCACGCCCTGGTGGCGATGCGTGCCGGCCAGCTGCTGCAGTCGGCTGTCATCGCTCTCGATGACGCGCACACCAGCCTCTTCCACCTTGGCGAGGAATTGCTTCATGCGCTGATCGCGACGGGTGGCGTCGACGTGCAGCTCGCGGATGGAACGGGGCGCCACCTTCAGGCGCACGGTCACGGCGTGAAAGCCGAACAGCAGTTTGAGACTCATGCCGGCATCGTAACCGGGATGAACCTCGCAGCTGCTCAGTTCACCAGCCGCCCGGCCTGGATGCGGATGCGGTGAGCGCAGCGCGCAGCGATGTTCTCATCATGGGTGACGAGCACGAGGGTGGTGCCGATTTCACGGTTGAGCTCGA
>Ga0209300_1000970_pt1 | contig 12361 bp, 8 predicted proteins | sample Shrwel_input2_RT_FD_187535 | JGI IMG/M metagenome (GOLD analysis project Ga0209300, IMG submission 187535) | Subsurface microbial communities from deep shales in Ohio, USA - Utica-3 well 1 S input2 RT (SPAdes) (version 2) ... | reverse complement strand
GCCATGCACGGTGACGAAGCTCGGGCAGAAGCCTTCGACGCAGGAGTAGTCCTTGTTGCAGGCGTTCTGGTCGATCTCGCGCTTGCGGCCCAACTCGGTTTCCTTCGGCAGCACCGACAGGCAGTTGGACTTCTCGCCGCAGTCGCCGCAGCCCTCGCACACGGCGGCATTGATGAATACGCGCTTGGCCGGGTCTTCCAGCTTGCCGCGCTTGCGCCGACGACGCTTCTCGGTGGCACAGGTCTGGTCGTAGATGATCACCGAGACGCCCTTGAACTCGCGCAGCTCACGCTGCACGGCATCCAGTTCGCGGCGATGGTGGAAAGTGGTGATCGGCGCGAAGCCGTCGCGGCTCGGGTACTTGTCCGGCTCGTCGCTGACCAGGGCAATGCGCCGGACGCCCTCGTCGGCGATCTGCCGGCTGAGCTGGTCGACGCGCAGCTCGCCGTCGATCGGCTGGCCGCCGGTCATCGCCACGGCGTCGTTGTAGAGCACCTTGTAGGTGATGTTGACGCCCGCCGCCACGGCGGCGCGGATCGCCAGGCTGCCGGAGTGGAAGTAGGTGCCGTCGCCGAGGTTCTGGAACATGTGCGGGGTGTCGGTGAACGGCGCCTGGCCGATCCAGTTGACGCCCTCGCCGCCCATCTGGGTGAAGGTCTCGGTGCGCCGGTCCATCCACTGCACCATGTAGTGACAGCCGATACCGGCCGAGGCGCGGCTGCCCTCGGGCACCTTGGTGGAGGTGTTGTGCGGGCAGCCGGAGCAGTAGTGCGGGGTGCGCACGGTGCTGTAGCTGCGCGCGGCCAGGGCCTTTTCCTTGGCGGCCAGGAAGGCCAGGCGGGTCTGGATGCTGTCGCTGGTGTAGATCGGCGCGAGGCGCTTGGCGATCACCCGGGCGATCATCGCCGGGGTCAGCTCGGAGAGGTTCGGCAGCAATGAATTGCCCTGCTCGTCGAACTCGCCGACCACCCGCGGGCGCTTGTCCACCGGCCAGTTGTAGAGCTGCCCGGTGAGCTGGTCCTCGATGATGCTGCGCTTCTCCTCGACCACCAGAATCTCGTCCAGCCCCTGGGCGAACTCGTGCACCGAGACCGGCTCCAGCGGCCAGCTCATGCCGACCTTGAGCACGCGCAGGCCGACCGAGGCGCACAGCGCTTCGTCCAGACCCAGGTCATCCAGCGCCTGACGCACGTCGAGATAGGACTTGCCGGTGGTGATGATGCCGAGGCGCGGATTCGGCGAATCGAGCATCACCCGGTTCAGGTTGTTGGCCCGGGCGAAGGCGCGTGCGGCGTAGATCTTGTACAGGTTCAGGCGCTTTTCCTGCGCCAGCGGCGGGTCCGGCCAGCGGATGTGCACGCCGTCCTCGGGCAGCTCGAAATCGTCCGGGATGCGCGTCTGCACGCGCAGCGGGTCGACTTCCACCACGGCGGAGGAATCGACGTTCTCGGCGATGGTCTTCAGCGCCACCCAGCAGCCGGAGTAGCGCGACAGCTCCCAGCCGATGATGCCGTAGTCGAGGATTTCCTGGACGTTGGCCGGATTCAGCACCGGAATCGAGGCGGCGATAAAGGCATGCTCGCTCTGGTGCGGCAGCGTCGAGGACTTGCAGCCGTGATCGTCACCCGCCAGCAGCAGCACGCCACCCTGGGGCGACACACCCGCCGCATTCGCATGCTTGAACACGTCGCCGGCACGGTCGACGCCCGGCCCCTTGCCGTACCACATGGCGAACACGCCGTCGTACCTGGCGCCGGGGAACAGGTTGGCCTGCTGGCTGCCCCACACCGCGGTGGCGGCCAGCTCTTCGTTGACGCCCGGCTGGAAGTGGATGGCGTTCTGCTTGAGGTAGTCGCGGGCTTCCCAGAGGCTCTTGTCCAGCCCGCCCAGGGGCGAGCCGCGATAGCCGGAAATGAAGCCGCCGGTGTTCAGGCCACGCGCCTGGTCGCGCTGATGCTGGAGCATCGGCAGACGGGTCAGGGCCTGGGTACCGGTGAGGTACAGGTGCCCGGTGGCAAGGCGGTACTTGTCGTCCAGACGGATCTCGGCCAGAGACATGGGGCGCTCCTAATTTGTTGTTATCGGAGTCAGGGTGGTCGCGTTCGGCGCCACCCGCCTTTTTCGCGGCAGGGGATCGCCCCGCCGGCACGTGATTACAGTCTGGCCGTGACGAGGGGAGATTTTCTTTCTACTTTTGCGCTAGAACCACGTTCGCTTGCATGAACGATTCGCCGACAACAACAAAACTGGAATGAACATGCAGACCCCGCTGAGCACCGTCGACCGCAAGATCCTCCGCCTGCTGCAACACAACGCCGACCTGTCGGCCGCCGAGATCGCCGAAAAGGTCGAGCTGTCGCAGTCGCCCTGCTGGCGACGCATCCACCGCATGCAGGAAGAAGGGCTGATCGAGCGCAAGGTCGCCCTGCTCAACCCGAAGAAGCTCGGGCTGAACATGACGGTGTTCGTCAACATCAAGCTCTCGGCCCATGGGCGCAGCAACCTCGACGAATTCGAGCAGGCCGTGGTCGGCTACCCCGAGGTGCTCGAATGCCACACCATGGCCGGCGAGTCGGACTACCTGCTCAAGGTGGTGGCGCGCGACATCGACAGCTACGAGCGCTTCCTGCGCGACCAGCTGCTGCAGCGCCCACACGTGCAGGAAGCGCACTCGCACATCGCCATGAGCGAGGTGAAGCGGACCACGGAGCTGCCGCTGGATTGAGCGGCCGCTGCCGCTTGTAGGAACGATTTAAGGTCCCGGCCCTGCCGGTCGATATTACGGGCGATGCCTATCGCCCCAGGCAGCCCCTTCGACGCCCCACCCTTCCATTGCCCATCGGCAGCCTTCCTGCTGCCGGGAGTTCCAGAGCATGCTCGCCAATATCCGCATCGGACAGCGCATCGCGATCAGTATCGTGCTGCTGCTGATCGTCACCGTCACGACCCTGACCGCCCTGTTCTTCAGCCGCTTCGAGAGCCTGCTGGCCGACGCCGAGCGGCGCGAGCTGCGCGGCATCTTCGACAACGTCAGCACCACCATCGCCGCCGAAAGCCTCACCGCCGAGCGTCTCGCCGCCCTGGTGGCGAGCATTCCCGAGGTGCAGCAGGCGATGGCCGACGATGACCGGGAACGACTCTCGGCGCTGTTCGTGCCGGGCTATGCGAAGCTGGCGAACGACTATGGCCTGACCCAATTCCAGTTCCACAAGGCACCGGCCACGTCCTTCCTGCGCGTGCACAAGCCGGCGCAATTCGGTGACGATCTTTCGGCGATCCGCCAGACCATCGTCGACACCAACGCCCGCCAGACGCCGGTGCGGGGTGTCGAGTCCGGCGTCGCCGGCCTGGGCATTCGCGGGTTGGTGCCGATCAGCCATCAGGGTCGACCAGTCGGCTCGGTGGAGTTCGGCCTGTCCTTTGGCCAGGCGTTCTTCGACGCCTTCAAGGCGCGCTACCACGTCGATGTCGGCCTGGTGCTGCGCGAGGCCAACGGCAGCTTCAAGCCCTTCGCCACCACATTTGGCAGCCCCCTGGTCAGCGATGAGCAGCGCAGCCAGGCGCTCGCCGGCAATGACGTGATCTTCCAGGCCGAGGCCGACGGCCAGCCGGTGGCGGTTCTGGTATCGGCGGTCGAGGACTTCTCCGGCAAGCCGCTGGGCGTGCTGGAAGTGGCGATGGACCGCACCCGCTACGCCGATGCACTGGCCTCGATGCGCAACACCGCACTGGTCGTCGCCGGCATCGCGCTGGCCATCGGCCTGCTGGTCGCCGCCCTGGTGGCGCGCGGCATCGTCAGCCCGATCCGGGTCGCGGTCGATGCGATGCGCGACATCGCCGCCGGCGAAGGCGACCTCACTCGGCGCTTGGAACAGCGCGGGCGCAACGAGGTAGCCGAGCTGGCCGGTGCCTTCAACCTGTTCGCCGAGAAGGTGCGCCGGCTGGTCAGCGAGGTGGCCGGCTCGACGACGCAAGTGGCCGCCGCGGCCGAGGAGATGTCGGCGATCACCGACGAGTTCAACCGCGACGTCGCACAACAGCGTCACGAGATCGAGCTGGTGGCCACGGCAATGAACGAGATGACCGCCACCGTGCAGGACGTCGCGCGTAACGCCGCACTGGCGGCCGAATCGGCCCAGGCCGCCGATGAGCAGGCCCAGCAGGGCCAGCAGGTGGTGCAGCAGACGGTCAGCTCGATCGAAAACGTCTCGGCCGAGGTCGAGCGTACCGCTGCCGCCATCCAGCGCCTGGAGGCCGACAGCCAGAGCATCAGCGCCGTGCTGGACGTGATCCGCGGCGTCGCCGAGCAGACCAACCTGCTGGCACTGAACGCCGCCATCGAGGCGGCGCGGGCTGGCGAACAGGGCCGCGGCTTCGCCGTGGTGGCCGACGAGGTTCGCACGCTCGCCTCGCGCACCCAGCAGTCGACGGTGGAAATCCAGCAGGTGATCGAGCAGCTGCAGGCCGGCGCGCGCGACTCCGCCGCGGTGATGCTGCAGGGCCGTGCCCAGGTCGAGGTCAGCGTGCGCCAGGCCCAGCAGGCCGGTGACTCGCTGAGCGGCATCACTGGCGCGGTCACCCGCATCAGCGACATGAACACCCAGATCGCCAGCGCCGCCGAGCAGCAGAGCGCGGTGGCCGACGAAATCAGCCAGAACGTGGTGAACATCAATCAGGTGGCCGATCGCGTCACCGAATCGGCCGGCCAGACCGCGCAGGCCAGCAGCCAGCTCGCGCATCTCGCGGTGGGCCTGCAAACGCTGGTCGGGCAGTTCCGCTACTGAGCGGCGGCGCCGGTGCGAGCCGGCGCTAGTCCGCAGGCAATCCCTCCACCCGTGCGCCCGGGCCGATGGCGTGCTCGGCGAACCAGCCCTGGTTCACCTCCAGCGCATAACGCGCCGGCGCTTGCGAGCAGCGGATCTCGGTGCTCAGCGGCTCGAGGTCGAGCAGATCGACGATCCGCCCGGCGTCGTCGATGAACGCTGCCGACAGCGGCAACGGCGTGTTCTTCATCCACAGGCAATGACGCCCGGGGCGCTCGAAGCGCAGCAGCATGCCGGCGTCGGCCGGCAGCTCGGTGCGCGCCATAAGCCCGCGGGCGCGCGCGAGGTCGCTGGCAGCCAGCTCCACCCGCAGCGTTTCCCCACCGATGCGCAGCGCCAGGCGGTCCTGCGCCAGCGCAGGCGGCAGCGCCCAGAGCAGAGCGGTCGAGACGATCAGCCAAGCCAGTGCGCGCATGCCATGAACCTTTGACGAACCCGGGGAACGGCGATCCTCGCGCCGCACTCAATAACCGAAGCGGGCACGCCCGCCATGGACAAGAACAACAAACGAGGACCTTCCGATGCTCAACAGAATAACCGCCGCCAGCGTCTACCTGGTGCAGCGTTTCCTGCCCTCGCCCTTCGTCTTCGCCATCCTGCTGACGCTGATCGTGCTGTTCGCCGCGATGCTCGCCACCGGCCAGGGGCTGACGGCGATGGCGCAGCACTGGGGCAACGGCTTCTGGAACCTGCTGGCCTTCACCATGCAGATGTCGCTGATCCTGGTCACCGGCCATGCCCTGGCCCGCGCGCCGGCGATCAATCGCCTGCTCGACCGCATGGCCCGGGTGCCGCAGTCTCCGGGGCAGGCCATCATTCTGGTGACCCTGGTGGCGCTGGCCGGTTCCTGGATCAACTGGGGCTTCGGCCTCGTGATCGGCGCGGTGTTCGCCCGCGCGCTGGCCCGCCAGGTGCGCGGCGTCGACTACCCGCTGCTGGTCGCCGCGGCCTATTCGGGCTTTCTCATCTGGCACGGCGGCTTTTCCGGCTCGATCCCGCTGTCGCTGGCCAGCGGCGGCGCGGACCTGGCGAAGATGACCGGCGGCGCGCTGAGCGAAGCCATCGACGTCGGCCAGACCATGTTCGCCTCCTACAACCTGATCATCATCGCCGTGCTGGTGGTCGGCCTGCCGCTGCTCAACTGGGCGATGCAGCCCAAACAGCCGAAGCAGGTCGACCCGGCGCTGCTGAAGGAGCCGGAAGCCGACGCGGTGCCACGCGAGACCGCCGTGCAGCGCCTGGACGACAGCCGCATCCTCGGCCTGGTCGTCGTCGCGCTGGCACTGCTGTTCTTCTACCGCTACTTCAGCGAGAACGGCCTGGCGCTGAGCCTGAACATCGTCATCTCGATCTTTCTCTTCGCCGGCCTGCTGCTGCACGGCACGCCGGAGCGCTACATGCGCGCCATCGAGGAGAGCATCCGTGGCATCGCCGGGATCGTCGTGCAGTTCCCCTTCTACGCCGGGATCATGGGCATGATGGTCGGCGCCAATGCCGCCGGGCTGTCGCTCGGTCGCCTGGTCACCGACCGCTTCGTCGCCTGGTCGACGGCCGACACCTTTCCGGTGCTGGCCTTTCTCAGCGCCGGGCTGGTCAACGTTTTCGTGCCCTCCGGCGGCGGCCAGTGGGCGGTGCAGGGGCCTATCATGCTGCCGGCCGGCGCGGCGCTGGGCGTGCCGCCGCAGGTCACCGCCATGGCGATTGCCTGGGGCGATGCCTGGACCAACATGATCCAGCCGTTCTGGGCGCTGCCGCTGCTGGGTATTGCCGGGCTCGGCGCGCGTGACATCATGGGCTACTGCCTGCTGACGCTGGTCTTCTCCGGCCTGGTGATCGCCGGCGGGCTCTATTTCCTCACCTGACCCTGCCAGGCGCCCGCGCCGGAGTCGCCGGCGCGGGCGCACGGAGCCGCATGAACCACAACCTCAAGGACTACCCGCACATCCGCCAGCTGGCGATCCGCTCGCTGTTCGAGATCTTCGAGCACTCCAGCGAAGGCACCATCATCGTCGACCGCGACGCCAACATCGTCTGGATCAACGAGCGCTACGCGCGCCGCTTCGGCCTCGACAGCCCCGAGCAGGCGATCGGCAAGCCCTGCGAGACGGTGATTCCCGGCAGCCTGCTGCGCGAGGTGGTCAGCACCGGCAAGCCCATGCTGCTGGACATGCTCGACACGCCGGACAGCCCGGTGGTGGTCATGCGCCTGCCGGTGCACGACGACGCCGGGCAGATCATCGGCGCCATCGGCTTCGCCCTGTTCGACGAGTTGCGCGCGCTGTCGCCGCTGCTGACCCGCTATCAACGCATGCAGGAAGAACTGGCCTCGACCCGCTCGCTGCTGCGCGCGCGCCAGGCCAAGTACAGCTTCGCCCATTTCATCGGCACCAGCGCCCAGAGCCTGGAGGTCAAACGGCACGCCCGGCGCAGCGCCACGGTGGAGTCGCCGGTGCTGCTGCTCGGCGAGACCGGCACCGGCAAGGAACTGCTCGCGCATGCCATCCATGCCGCCTCGCCGCGGGCCAACAAGCCGTTCGTCAGCATCAACGCGGCGGCGATTCCCGAAAGCCTGCTGGAGGCCGAGTTCTTCGGCACCGCGCCGGGCGCCTTCACCGGCGCCACGCGCAAGGGCCGGCCGGGCAAGCTGCAGATCGCCCAGGGCGGCACGCTGTTTCTCGACGAGATCGGCGACATGCCGCTGGCCCTGCAAAGCAAGCTGCTGCGCGTGCTGCAGGAGAAGGAGTTCGAGCCGGTCGGCTCCGACGAGATGCTGCAGAGCGATGTACGCCTGATCGCCGCGACCTCCATCGACCTGGAACAGGCGGTCGCCCGCGGCAGCTTTCGCGCCGACCTCTACTACCGCATCAATGTGCTGCCGATCCGCGTGCCGCCCCTGCGCGAACGCCTGGCCGATCTGCCGGCGCTGTGCGAGGCGATCCTCGACGAGCTGCCCGGCGACCACGGGCTGCATCCCGATGGCCTCGCCCTGCTCGCCCGCCACGCCTGGCCGGGCAACATCCGCGAACTGCGCAACGTGCTCGAACGCGCCGCCCTGCATGCCGACAGCGCCGAACTCGGCGAGGCCGACATCCGTCGCGCACTTGGCAGGCTGCAGCCGCTGGAAACCACCGCGGGCGCGCCGCATGCAGCGCCGGTCGGTGACTTCCAGCAGGCCCGCGCGGCATTCGAACGCGAGCTGATTGCCGCTGCCCTGGCGCAGCATCAGGGCAACGTGGTCGAGGCGGCCCGCGCGCTCGGCCTCGGGCGCTCGACGCTGTACCGCAAGATGGCCGAGCTGGGACTCGGCAGTTGAACGCGCTCAGTGCATCTCGTCGGTGGCCGGCTCGGCGCGGCGACCGTAGAGCGCACAGACCACGCGGCCGACGGTGAGCCCCTGCAGCAGGATCGACATCAGCACCACCAGGTAGGTCAGCGTCAGCACCAGGTCGCGCTGTTCGCCGAGCGGCAAGGACAGCGCCAGCGCCAGCGAGACGCCGCCGCGCAGCCCGCCCCAGGTCAGCAAGCGCACCGCACCGGGGCCGGTGCGCCGGTCGCCGCCGCGCAACCGGCGCAGCAGGTTGATGATGCTCGCCACGGTGACGAAGCGCGACGCCAGCACCGCGGCGCCCAGCAGCAAGGCGGCGAGCAGCGGCAGCCAGCCGAACGGCAGCACCAGCAGTTCCAGGCCGATCAGCGCGAACAGCAGGGCGTTGAGCACCTCGTCGACCAGCTCCCAGAAGCCGTCGACATAGCGCCGTGCATCCTCGTCCATCGCCTTGCGCCGGCCCTGGTTGCCGATGATCAGCCCGGCCACGACCATGCTGATCGGCGCCGAGACGTGCAGGTGCGTGGCCAGCGCCGAGCCACCGAAGACCAGCGCCAGGGTCAGCATCACCGTGGGCTGGTGCTCGTCGACACGGCGCATGAGCAGGAACACCCCGAAGCCCAGCACCAGGCCGAAGAGCACTCCACCCACCGCCTCCTCGAGAAACAGCAGGCCGACCTCACCAGCGGTCGGCGTCTGCCCCAGGGTGAGCACGCCGAGCAGGATGCTGAACACCACCACCGCCGTGCCGTCATTGAACAGCGATTCGCCGACGATGGTGGTCTGCAGCGGCCCTGGCGCACCGCTGGTCTTGAGAATGCCCATCACCGCGATCGGGTCGGTCGGTGAGATCAGCGCACCGAGCAGCAGGCAGTAGATGAAATCCAGGCGCCAGCCGAACGCGCCGACGATGGCATAGGCCAGGCCGGCGACCACGAAGGTGGAGAGCAGCACCCCGGCGGTGGCGAGCAGGCCGATCGGCCAGCGGTAGTGACGCAGATCGTCGAGGTTGACGTGCAGCGCACCGGCGAACAGCAGTGCCGGCAGAAACCAGGTCATCAGCACGTCGGAGAAGTCGATCTGGCGGATCAGCTCCTGCGCCTCCACCTCCAGCACCGGAAAGCCCAGCGCCGCCAGGCCCTGCAGAAGCAGCGAGAGCAGCAGCGCGGTGACCATCACGCCGATACTCGGCGGCAGGCGGATGAAGCGGTAGTTGAGGTAGGTGAAAAAGGTCGTCAGCGCGATGAATGCAGCCGCCAGATCGAGCATGGGTTCTCCGATGGTTAGCGGTTGAACGCCGGGCGATCGCGCTCGGCGGGTACATGACGTGGGACAAGGCCAGCCGGCAAAAAGCTTCCCTGCGCTTGGCAAGCCGCTGCGGCGGCGTTACATAACACCGGAGCCGCCCTGCGGCCGCCCCACGACAGCAACGGACCCGCGCCATGACCAGCCTTTCCAACCAGACCCCGAGCGCCAGCCTGCAGCCCGTGCACCTGGCGTTGCGCCGGGTCGCCATCGATACCTACCGCGAGAACGTCGCCTATCTGCACCGTGACTGCGCCGCCTGCCGCGCCGAAGGCTTCCAGGCGCTGGCCAAGGTGGAGATACGCGTCAACGGCCGGCGCATCCTCGCCAGCCTCAACCTGGTGGACGACCCGAGCATCGTCGGCTGCGACGAGCTGGGCCTGTCCGAGGATGCCTTCGCCCAGCTCGGCGCCGAAGCCGGTGTACCGGCGGCGATCGCCCAGGCCGAGCCGGCCGCATCGATCCCGGCGCTGCACCGCAAGATCGCCGGCGAACGCCTGAACCGGGATGACTTCCTGGCGATCATGCGCGACATCGCCGAACACCGTTACTCGAAGATCGAGCTGACCGCCTTCGTGGTCGCCTGCAACCAGGGCGAGCTGGACCGCGAGGAGGTGTACTTCCTCACCGACGCGATGATCCGCGTTGGCCGCCGGCTCGACTGGCGCGAGCACCCGGTGGTGGACAAGCACTGCATCGGCGGCATCCCCGGCAACCGCACCTCGATGCTGGTGGTGCCGATCGTCGCGGCGCACGGCATGCTCTGCCCGAAGACCAGCTCGCGGGCGATCACCTCGCCGGCCGGTACCGCCGACACCATGGAAGTGCTGGCCAACGTCGAACTGCCGTTCGAGCGCCTCTGCGAGATGGTCCGCGAGGAACGCGGCTGCCTGGCCTGGGGCGGGACGAGCGACCTGTCGCCGGCCGACGATGTGCTGATCGCCGTCGAACGCCCGCTGTCGATCGACTCGCCCGGGCAGATGGTCGCCTCGATCCTGTCGAAGAAGGTCGCCGCCGGCTCCACCCACCTGTTGCTCGACATTCCCATCGGCCCGACCGCCAAGGTCCGCTCGATGGCCGAAGCGCAGCGCCTGCGCAAGCTGTTCGAATTCGTCGCCGCGCGTCTGGGCCTGACCCTGGACGTGGTGATTACCGACGGCCGCCAGCCGATCGGCAACGGCATCGGCCCGGTACTCGAGGCACGCGACGTGATGCGCGTGCTGCAGAACGACCCGCGCGCGCCGAACGACCTGCGGCAGAAGGCCCTGCGCCTGGCCGGGCGCATGCTCGAGTTCGACCCGGACGTGCGCGGCGGCGACGGCTACGCCATCGCCCGTGACATCCTCGAATCGGGCCGCGCACTGAAGAAGATGCAGTCGATCATCGCCGCCCAGGGCGCACGGCCGTTCGACCACAACCAGCCGGCGCTGGCCAGGCTCAGTTTCGACGTGCTCGCCGAACGCGACGGCGTGGTCACCGGCATCGACAACCTGCAGCTGGCGCGCATCGCCAACCTGGCCGGCGCGCCCAAGGTGCAGGGCGCCGGGGTCGACCTGCTGCGCAAGCTCGGCGAACCGGTGCACACGGGCGACTGTCTTTATCGCGTCTACGCGGACTTTCCCGCCGACCTCGCCTTTGCCCGCCAGGCCACCGAGCGGGCCAATGGCGTCAGCCTCGGCCGCGCCGATCAGGTGCCGGCCGTATTCGTGGAGTTCTGATGCAAAGCCTGCTGCTGTATTTCGATGACGAACGCGCTGCCGCGCTGCGCCTGGCCGAGGCCTGCGGCCTGCCTGCCGCCGCGGTCGAACGCCACCGTTTCCCTGACGACGAACTGCGCCTGCGCCTGCCGCTCGCCGAGGGCCAGGCGCTGGCCGAGCAACTGGTGCTCTACCGCGGCCTCGATCACCCCAACGAGAAGCTCGTCGAGCTGCTGCTGGTGGCCGGCGAAGCGCGCCGCCTGGGCGCCAAGCGGCTGATCCTGGTCACGCCCTATCTGGCCTACATGCGCCAGGACATCGCCTTCAACCCGGGCGAGGTGGTCAGCCAGCGGGTGATCGGCCAGCTGCTGGCCGACCATTTCGACGGCCTGATCACCGTCGACCCGCACCTGCACCGCGTCGCGACCCTGCAGGAGGCCGTGCCGCTGGCCGATGCCGTCACCCTCTGCGCGGCGCCGGCGCTGGCGCGCCTGATCGCCGAGCGGCACCCCGACGCGCTGCTGATCGGCCCGGATGCCGAAGCCAGGCAATGGATCGAGGCGGCTGCGGCCGAGCATGGTTTCGAATATGGCGTGTGCAACAAGCTGCGCCACGGCGACCATCAGGTCGAGATCGCCCTGCCCGAATTGCCGCTCGCCGGGCGCCGCGTGGTGCTGCTCGATGACGTCGCCAGCTCCGGGCGCACGCTCGCCGAGGCCGCGCAGAAGCTGCTCGCCGCCGGCGCCGCCTCGGTGGACGTCGCGGTGACCCATGCACTGTTCGCCGGCGATGCGCTGCAGGTCATCCGCGCCGCCGGCGTCGAGCACGTCTGGAGCACCGATTGCATCGCCCACGAGAGCAACGCCGTGGCGATGGCCCCGCTGCTGGCCGAAGCGCTCAGGCCGCTGCTGCGTTGAAACCGTAGGGTGGAAAACGTGCGCAGCACTTTTCCACCTAAGCCAGGCACCCGGTAGCGCCGGACCAACCGCGTGGACAAGGCTGCGCCGTTGTCCACCCTACGAGCCCCTGCCTGCCCCGACCCTCTGCCCCCAACGCCGTGCCCACCGTAGGGTGGAAAACGCGAAGCTTTTCCACCGAAACCCGGCGAGCCAACTCGGTGGCGGCGGATCAACCGCGTGGACAAGGCGCTGCCGTTGTCCACCCTACGGTGGGTTCGGCGTTGGGCCGCAGAGGGTCGGGGCAGACGGGGG
>Ga0209300_1000969_pt1 | contig 12372 bp, 9 predicted proteins | sample Shrwel_input2_RT_FD_187535 | JGI IMG/M metagenome (GOLD analysis project Ga0209300, IMG submission 187535) | Subsurface microbial communities from deep shales in Ohio, USA - Utica-3 well 1 S input2 RT (SPAdes) (version 2) ... | reverse complement strand
ACTGAGCTACGTCCACCATATCAAGGAGGCGCCTGACGGCACACATCTGACATCAACTTTGCTGCTTCGGCGAGCCCGGTACAAACCATAAACAAGCGTTATGGCGCGCCCGGCAGGACTCGAACCTGCGACCACCCGCTTAGAAGGCGGGTGCTCTATCCAGCTGAGCTACGGGCGCTTGACCGTTCGCCCACCTGAATATCCAGAATATGGTCGGGGTAGAGAGATTCGAACTCCCGACATCCTGCTCCCAAAGCAGGCGCGCTACCAGACTGCGCTATACCCCGTACAAACTGAACAACAAGTGCTTCAGCAAAGTTGGCGCGCATATTACCGGCGCCGGGGCGGTCCGTCAACAACGATTTTAAAAATCATCAAATATTCCGCCACATTGGCCTTCATGCCGAACCATGAGACAATCACACGCCTCCATTTTTATTCACGCCTAACCGACAAGACACAAACATGAGCGCCAAACTGATTAACGGAAAAGAGATTGCCGCCCGGGTCCGGCAGCAGGTCGCTGCCGGGGTTGAAGCCAGAACTCAGAAGGGGCTGCGGGCACCGGGACTGGCAGTCGTTCTGGTAGGCCAGGACGCAGCCTCACGGGTATATGTTGGCAACAAGCGCAAAGCCTGCGATCAAGCCGGCATTATGTCCCTCTCCTACGATCTGCCGGAAGACACCTCTCAGGAAGCACTCGAAGCCCTGGTGGATGAACTTAACGAAAACCCGGCCGTCGACGGCATCCTCGTTCAGTTGCCATTGCCCTCACATCTGGACCCGGACCCGATTCTCGTGAAGATTCGCCCCGATAAAGACGTAGACGGCTTTCACCCCTACAACATCGGCCGCCTGATGCAGCGCAAGCCCACTCTGCGCCCCTGCACGCCCGCTGGCGTCATCACCCTGCTGGACTCCATCGGCACCCCCTACAAAGGCCAGCACGCAGTCATTGTGGGCGCCTCAAACATTGTCGGCCGACCCATGAGCATGGAACTCCTGCTCAAAGGTGCGACTACAACAGTCTGCCACCGCTTTACCGACAACCTGGAAAAATTTGTCGGCGAAGCCGACATCCTGATTGCCGCAGTCGGCAAGCCCGGCATTATCAAAGGTGAGTGGGTGAAGCCGGGCGCCACCGTGATTGATGTCGGCATTAACCGGATGGAAGACGGAAAACTCCACGGTGACGTTGATTTTGCCGCAGCCGCCGAGCGCGCAGCTTACATTACTCCGGTACCTGGCGGCGTAGGGCCGATGACCATTGCCACCCTGCTGGAGAACACACTGTACGCGGCGAATGAGCTGCATACCGAAGAGTAATGATATAGACAGGCCTGTCGCTTTCGGCAGGCCAGTAACAGATTTTTAGCCACTAAATCCACGAAAGAACACTAAAAAATAACCCATTTTGAGCTTTTCTTTTTTTCGTGTTCTTTCGTGGATTTAGTGGCAAATAACCTTTCAGTCATAAAAAAACCCGCCGAAGCGGGTTTTTTTGTGTCCGGTCGATTTACTGACCGTACTTGGCCTTCGCCTTCTGGCGGTAGGCGTGCAGAAGCGGCTCGGTATAACCGGCCGGCTGCTCACGACCCTTCAGAACCAGATCCACAGCCGCGTGGAACGCGATGCTGTCGTCGAAGTTCGGCGCCATGTTGCGGTAAGCCGGATCACCTTCGTTCTGCTTGTCGACCACGGCCGCCATGCGCTTCATGGTTTCCATGATCTGCTCTTCGGAGCAAACACCGTGGTGCAACCAGTTGCACAGCAGCTGTGAAGAGATACGCAGGGTTGCGCGGTCTTCCATCAGAGCAACGTCGTTGATGTCCGGAACCTTGGAGCAACCAACACCCTGCTCTACCCAGCGCACAACATAGCCCAGAATACCCTGTGCATCGTTGTCCAGCTCTTCCTGGATTTCCTCAGCGGTCAGCCTGGAGGGATCCTCCATCACCGGCACGGTCAGGATGTCTTCCAGGGCCGCACGCTGACGGTTGGCCAGCTCTTTCTGAACGTCAAACACATTCACCTGATGATAGTGAGTGGCGTGCAGAGTAGCGGCCGTCGGAGACGGAACCCATGCGGTGTTGGCACCGGCTTTCGGGTGACCAATCTTCGCTTCCAGCATGCCAGCCATCAGCTCCGGCATGGCCCACATACCCTTACCAATCTGGGCAACACCGGAGAAGCCGGTTTCCAGACCAATGTCCACGTTCCACTGCTCGTAGGCATTGATCCAGGCTTCCTGCTTCATCTGTGCCTTGCGGATAAACGGACCCAGCTCCATGGAGGTGTGGATCTCGTCACCGGTGCGGTCCAGGAAGCCGGTATTGATAAACACGGCACGATCTTTGGCGGCGTGGATGCAGGACTTCAGGTTCACCGTGGTACGGCGCTCCTCGTCCATGATGCCGACCTTCAGAGTGAAGCGCGGCAGGCCAAGAGCATCTTCAACACGGCCGAAGAATTCATTGGTAAAGGCCACTTCTTCAGGCCCGTGCATCTTCGGCTTCACGATGTAAACAGAACCTTTGGTGCTGTTCTGGTAGTCGCCGTCGTTCTTCAGGTCGTGGATAGCGATCAGAGACGTGATCAGCCCGTCCATCAGACCTTCCGGCACTTCACTGCCGTCTTTCAGAAGCACCGCCGGGTTGGTCATCAGGTGACCCACGTTACGCACGAACAGCAAGCTGCGACCCTTCAGGCTCAGCTCGCTGCCATCCGGTGCGGTGTAAACACGGTCCGGATTCATACGACGTGTGAGGGACTTGCCGCCTTTCTCGAAGGTTTCCTGAAGATTACCCTTCATCAGGCCCAGCCAGTTGCTGTAGGCCAGCTCTTTGTCTTCGGCATCAACGGCTGCTACAGAGTCTTCGCAATCCATGATAGTGGTCAGGGCCGACTCAAGTACCACGTCTTTTACGTGCGCACCGTCGTCTTTGCCGATCGGATGGCTGGCATCGATCTGAATCTCAAAGTGCATGCCGTTCTTGACCAGCAGGACACCGGTGGGCTCGTCAGCCGCGCCTGTGTAACCGACGAAGCCGGCTTCATCTTTCAGGCCAGTGACTTCGCCGTTCTGCAGTTTTACAGCCAGCTTGCCGCCGTCCACGTAATATTTGGCGGCGTCTTTATGGCTACCGGAGGCCAGCGGTGCAGAGCTGTCCAGCAGCTTGCGGGCCCATTCGATAACCTTGGCGCCACGGACCGGGTTGTAGCCCTTACCTTTTTCCGCACCATCTTCTTCAGAGATGGCATCAGTGCCATAAAGAGCGTCGTACAGGCTACCCCAGCGAGAGTTTGCCGCGTTCAGCGCAAACCGGGCATTCATCACCGGCACAACCAGCTGTGGGCCGGCCATGGTGGCAATTTCCGGATCAACATTGGTGGTGGAAATCTTGAAGTCGGCGGGCTCGTCGACCAGGTAATCGATTTCCTTCAGGAAAGCCTTGTACTCGGCCATGTCCAGCTTCTGACCTTTGTGCTCACGGTTCCAGCTGTCCATTTTTTCCTGAATGTCATCACGCTTGGCCAGCAACTCACGGTTGCGCGGGGCCAGCTCGTTCACGATCTTGTCGAATTCTGCCCAGAATTTGTCAGGATCGATACCGGTGCCCGGAATCGCTTGGCTGTTCACAAAATCATAGAGATTTTTCGCGACCTGGATGCCGCCAATGTCTACGCGTTCTGTCATTGTTGTCTGCCTCAATGGGTTTGTCGTTCCCTTTCCCCTTCTGTGCTGTTCGGCACGGGGGCGTTGTCATTCAAGCGCCGTATTGTACGGGAATTTCCTTACAAGGTCATTCCCGCCCCATGACAGGGCGCCGTACTGTTTTTCAGGGCATTCAGCCCCGCCGCCAGGTGGTCCCGGCCCGGGAATCATCCAGAATGATGCCCTGCCCGGCCAACTCATCCCGGATGCGGTCAGCTTCGGCGAAGTCCTTTGCCTTGCGGGCATCCGCCCGGGCCTGAATCATGGCTTCAATGTCTTCGGCGCTGAGTTCACCGCCGGTATCGGCCTGGAAAAACGCCTCCGGGTCCTGTTGCAACAAGCCAAGCACTGCCCCCAGACGAACAAGCACCGCGGCGCTTTGCCTGGCCTGCTCCTCTGTCCCGTCCCGGCGGTGCTGGTTAATCTCATTCGCCACCGCGTGCAGCGCGGCTATCGCACCGGCGGTGTTGAAATCATCATCCATGGCGTCGGCAAAAGCTCGATCATGGTCGGTTTCCGCGACATCGCCGGCTTTGGCCGGTGTCACACCGCGCAAGGCGTGATAAAGGCGGGTGAGTGTGCGACCGGCCTCTTCCAGATTTTCTTCGGAGTAATCCACCTGGCTGCGGTAATGGCTGGACACCAGGAAGTAACGCACCACTTCGGGCGGATACTTTTCCAGAATCTCGCGAATGGTGAAGAAGTTGCCCAGAGACTTGGACATTTTCTCCCTGTTCACACGAATCGCGCCGGCATGCATCCACGTGTGCACGAACGGATGACCGGTGGCACATTCGGACTGGGCAATCTCATTCTCATGGTGAGGGAACAGCAGATCCGGGCCGCCACCGTGGATATCGAAGGTATCACCCAGGCATCGGGTCGACATGGCAGAGCATTCAATGTGCCAGCCGGGGCGACCGTCGCCCCAGGGCGAGTCCCAGCTGACTTCGCCGGGTTTGGCGGCTTTCCAGAGGGCAAAATCCGCGGGACTGCGCTTGGCTTCCTGCACATCCACCCGGGCGCCCGCCAACAGATCTTCCAGTTTTTTCTTGCTGAGCTTGCCGTAATCCGCAAAAGAGTCGACGGCAAAGTAAACATCGCCATTGCCTGCCTCGTAGGCATGGCCACTGCTTATCAGCTTGTGGATCATGGCAATGATGTCGTCAATGTACGCGGTCGCACAGGGCTCCTCAGTCGGAGAAAGCACGCCAAGGCGCGCTTCATCTTCATGCATGGCCCGGATCATCCGACGCGTGAGCTCGCTGTAGCTTTCACCGTTTTCTTCGGCGCGCTGCAGGATCTTGTCGTCAATGTCGGTAATGTTGCGCACGTAATGCACATCGTAACCGCGGTGGCGCAGGTAACGAGTGATGACATCAAACGCCACCAGCACCCGGGCATGGCCCAGGTGGCAGTAGTCGTAGACCGTCATGCCGCACACATACATGCGCACTTTGCCGGGCTCAATGGGCCGGAAATCTTCTTTCTGACGGGTCAGCGTATTGTAGATACGCATTATTTGCCCCCCTTACCCCAGGAATCACGCAGGGTGACGGTACGATTGAACACCGGCTTGCCTGCCTGTCCGGTTTTGGCCGGGTCACAGAAAAAGTAACCTTCCCGCTCGAACTGGTACGGCAGATCGGTGCGCGGCTCAGCCAGACTTTTCTCAACCCGGGCGCCCTTGAGAACCACCAGCGAATCCGGGTTCAGGTGGTCCATGAAGTCACCTTCCTTGTCACTGTCCGGTGCTTCGTGATTAAACAGACGATCGTACAGATTGATATCCGTTTCCAGGCTGTCTGTCGCTGACACCCAGTGCAGAACACCGTTGGGCTTGTAGCCTTCGGGGTTCACACCCAGAGTACTCGGATCGTATTCGCACTTGAGCTCGACAATCTCGCCGCTGTCGTCGCGAATCACTTCCCGGCAGGTCATCACGTAACCACCCCGCAGTCGCACTGCCTGGTCCGGCGCCAGGCGCTTCCACTTGCGCGGAGGCTCCATGGCAAAGTCTTCCCGGTCGATATAGAGGGTCTGGCTCCAGATCACTTCCCGCTGGCCCATGTCCGGGTTTTGCGGGTGTACCGGAAGGCTCAGGGTTTCGGTCTGGCCTTCCGGGTAGTTGGTCAGCGTTACTTTCAGCGGGCGCATCACGCACATGGCGCGGGGCGCACGGGTGTTCAGGTCTTCCCGGATGGCATGTTCAAGCATACCCACATCCACGGTGCCGCCGGCCTTGTTGACCCCGATCATGTCGCAGAAGGTGCGAATGGATTCCGGAGTATAGCCACGGTGGCGCATACCGGAAATAGTCGGCATGCGGGGGTCGTTCCAGCCATCAACCACGCCTTCATCCACCAGACGCTTGAGTTTGCGCTTGGAAGTGATGGTGTAGTTCAGGTTCAGTCGGGCGAATTCGATCTGGCGCGGGTGACAAGGCACCGAAATGTTATCCAGCACCCAGTCGTAAAGCGGCCGGTGGTCTTCAAATTCCAGTGTGCACAAGGAATGGGTGATGCCTTCCAGTGCATCCGAAATAGGATGGGTGAAATCGTACATCGGGTAGATGCACCACTTGTCGCCCGTCTGGTGATGATCCGCGTAACGAATGCGGTAAAGAATGGGATCACGCAGGTTGATATTCGGCGAAGCCATGTCGATTTTCGCCCGCAAAACCAGCTCACCGTTCTGGTACTTGCCAGCACGCATGTCGCGGAACAGCTGAAGATTCTCTTCTACCGGGCGGTCACGGTACGGGCTGTTTTTGCCCGGCTCTTTCAGAGAGCCGCGGTACGCCGTCATTTCCTCGGCGCCCAGCGCACAGACATAGGCCTTGCCGTTTTCGATCAGCTCTTCGGCGAAGGCATACAGCTGGTCAAAATAATCCGAGGCATAGCAGGCCTCACCGGCCCACTGGTAACCCAGCCACTCCACATCCTGTTTGATGGCATTGATGTATTCCAGGTTTTCCTTCTCGGGATTGGTATCATCAAAGCGCAGGTTACACTCGCCGCCGAAAGTTTCGGCGATGCCGAAATTCAGGCAAATGGATTTGGCATGACCAATGTGCAGGTAACCGTTAGGCTCCGGCGGAAAGCGAGTCACCACCTTGCCGGTGTGCTCGCCCTTGGTGATAGCGTCTTCGATCAGGCTCTGAATAAAATTATGGGCTTTCTTCGACTCGGCGCTCATACAATCTCTGTCAGCAGGGAATGAATCATGGGAGCTATCCGGAGGCTCCGTTAAACCGTCTATTATACTCACAAATGCACGCTGGACTCATGCATACCCGGAAACTCTTGAGTACAATACCCGCTTTCATCCAACGAACAGGAAACCTGATGATTCTGCTGCAAACCAATCTCGGTGACATCAAACTGGAACTGGACTACGACAAGACCCCGGAAACCGCCAGAAACTTTGAACAGTACGTGCGTGATGGTTTCTATGACGGCCTGATTTTTCACCGCGTGATCAGCAACTTCATGGTACAGGGCGGCGGTTTCGAGCCAGGCATGAAGCCGCGCAAAACCCGCGAGCCTATCCAGAACGAAGCCGACAAGGGTCTGAGCAACAAAGCAGGCACTGTCGCCATGGCCCGCACCATGGACCCGCATTCCGCCACCGCCCAGTTCTTCATCAATGTTGAAGACAACGGTTTTCTGGATCACAGCGGCAAAAACGCGGAAGGCTGGGGCTACTGTGCATTCGGCAAGGTAGTGGAAGGCATGGACACGGTTAACAAGATCCGCGCCACCCGCACCACCATGAGCGAAGGCCATCAGGATGTCCCGCAACAGGACGTCATCATTGAAAAGGCCGAGGTACTGGAGGACGCGTGACTACGCTGTTTATCTCGGATCTGCACCTGGAAGAATCGCGTCCGGACATTACCGACGCATTCTTCGCCTTCCTGAAAAACCGGGCCATGGGTGTCGAACGCCTGTATATCCTGGGAGATTTTTTCGAAGCCTGGATCGGTGACGACGAAAAAACTCCGCTACAGGAACAGGTGGCCGGCGCGTTGAAAGCGCTTGCCGACAGCGGTACAGATATCTTCCTGATGCATGGCAACCGGGATTTCCTGATCGGCGAAGACTTCTGCCACCGCGCCGGCGCCACCCTGCTGGACGACCCTACGGTGGTCGATCTGTACGGGACGCCCACCCTGTTGATGCACGGCGACAGCTTGTGCACGGCCGACGTGGAGTATCAGAAATTCCGCGCCAACATGCGCAACCCGCAAATGCAGAAAATGATGCTCGCCCGTCCGCTGGAAGATCGGCAGAAGATGGCTCGTCAGTTGCGGGACATGTCCATGGCAAAAAACCAGGGCAAGGCGGAAGCCATCATGGATGTCACCCCGGAAGAAGTCGTGCGGGAAATGGAGACTCACGGGGTACAGCGGCTGATCCACGGCCACACTCACCGGCCGGCCATGCACGACCTGGAAGCTAACGGCAAAGACGCCCGCCGAATTGTCCTGGGAGACTGGGACGAAAACGTCTGGTGGCTGACAGTAGAGCCGGGGCAAGAACCCGAGCTGCACAAAGAGCCGCTATAACAGCGGCCCCTGGGGTGGTTCGCGGTAGGTTTCCAGGCGCACCAGCCACCCCCTCAACCACCTTTCACGCTCTATCGGATTTTCAGCGTTTTGAGCGCGGCGGGTCAGCACCCGGCCTGCCGCTTTCCGGAAAGCGTCCAGCGCCGGCTGTTCCGGCTCCGGCGACATCGCGATCAGAACCTGCAACAACCCCCAGCCTTCGCCCTGATAACGCTCGGATTCCGCCAGGCCTTCGCCCTTGAAGTTAACGTAATCCATCAAGGCATAGGCGCCGCCCGGGGTTGCCGTCAGTTTCTCCAGATAGCCACGAACCCGGTCCCGGTCCTCTGCTGGTGCAGCCTCTACCATTTTGTTCAGCGACGCTCTGGCCCGCAAAAAAATGAACCGCACCTGCTCGCCTTTGGTCTCGGACAGGAAGTTCCTGAGCGACTGGACCCGGCCCGAGTTTTCTGCCTGTAAAAAGCCCCGGCGATCCTGCCACGGCGCATCGAATGGCTCCAGGTTGTTCAACCATTCCGGCACATCAACCTGCTGTTGACGGAGATAGCTCACAAGATCCGGAAAGCTTTCCACAAAACGGCCTGAAACGCCGGGGGGATACCAGATGAAGTGGCCGATCCCCAACGACGGGAAAGCCTCACCTTCATTCCAGTGTACGAGGCAACGGAATTGTCCGGCGCACTCATTCAAATAGATCTGGCCGCCAACCCAGTCGAGCTGGGTCGGTGTCAGATCCAGAGTAATTTCAGGTTCGGGGTCTGCCTCCGGGGCCGCCTCGACCTCTCGCTTCTCTTCTGTCCTGCCCTCCTCTGCCGGATCTTCTCCAGCAGGACGCTCAGCGTCGACCGGCTTGGGCACCGGCGTTGGCTCACTGGGCATTTGGGCAGGACCGAAGCTACAGCCCGCCACCACAAACGAGATGCAAAGAACGAAAAGAAACAATAGTCGCGGCAAATCGGATCATCCTTACTGTTCCACGAAGGCCCTCTCGATAACATAGTGGCCAAGATCTCCACCTCGGGCTTCTTTGAAGCCCATGTTATTCAGAATAGCGCAGGTATCCTTGAGCATGCTCGGACTGCCACAAATCATGAAGCGGTCATTCTCGATATCAAAATCCGGCATGCCAAGATCCCGGGTGATCTTACCCGATTCTACTGCGTCGGTCAGCCGCCCTTCATTACGGAATGGCTCCCGGGTTACCGTCGGATAGTAAAACAGGTTACCTTCAACCATTTCACCGAAGTATTCATTCTTCGGCAGAGCTTCAATTTCCTCCTGATACGCCAGTTCGGAGACATAGCGAACACCATGAGTCACAATCACCTTATCAAAGGCTTCGTAAACATCCGGATCCTTGATGATGCTCATGAACGGTGCCAGACCGGTACCGGTACTGATCAGCCAGAGGTTACGGCCCGGCAAAAGGTGATCCAGTACGAGCGTGCCTGTGGGTTTCTTGCTCAACAGAATCTCATCGCCCGGCTGGATTTTCTGCAAACGTGATGTCAGCGGCCCGTCCGGCACCTTGATGGAGAAAAATTCCAGCTCGTCTTCGTAGTTGGCACTGGCAATACTGTAGGCGCGCATCAGCGGCTTGCCATCGGTTTCCAGGCCGATCATCACAAAGTGGCCGTTCTTGAACCGGAAGCCGGGGTCGCGGCTGGTTTTGAAACTGAACAGAGTGTCGTTCCAGTGGTGCACGCTTGTCACGGTTTCTGTAATCAGGTTGCTCATAGTGACCTCATCCGAAAGAACGGAATTTGCAAAAAGTGAATATCAATTGCGTTAAGTATAACCTGAAGCTAACCTATCGATGAAATGGGATATCCCCATAACCTTATTCGAGAAAATCGATTTAATGGCCCGCTTATGAGATTCAGTTTTCGTCAACTCGAAGTTTTCCTGGCCGCCGCCCGTTTCCAGAACATTACCCGCGCCTCGGAATACCTGGCCATGTCCCAGTCTGCGGCCAGCAGTGCCCTCAAGGAGCTGGAAAACCAGTTCGATATCCAGCTTTTTGACCGCGTTGGCAAACGCCTGCAGCTGAATGAGCTGGGTCGGTTGTACCGGCCAAAAGCCGAATCGCTGTTGGCACAGGCCCAGGAACTGGAACAGACCCTGAGCCGACATTCCGAAGTGGGCGCTCTGAAAGTCGGCGCCACTTTAACTATTGGTAACTATCTGGCCGTGGGCGTCATGGCCCAATACATGAATACCCCTACCCACCCGAAAGTGGCTCTGGAAGTGGCCAATACGCACAGCATCGCCAACCGGGTAAAAGATTTCGAACTGGATATCGGCATGATTGAGGGTGAACTCCAGTCGTCAGACCTGGAGGTGATTCCCTGGCGCCATGACCGGTTGATTCCATTCTGCTCGCCCGACCACCCCCTCGCCCGGCGTGAGCAGCTGACCGACGAAGACCTGCTCGAAGCCACCTGGATCATGCGGGAACAGGGCTCCGGCACCCGCCAGAGCTTTGAACGGGGCATGCATGGCCTGCTTCCGGATCTCAACATTCTTCTGGAACTGGAGCATACCGAGGCTATCAAGCGGGCAGTGGAGGCCAACCTGGGCATCGGTTGCCTGTCGGAAGTGGTATTGGCGGACGCCTTCAAGCGCGGCAGCCTGGTACCACTGCCGCTACCGGAGCACCGCACCTTCGAGCGGCAGTTCTACTTCATCCTGCATAAACAGAAGTACCGCAGCGCCGGCATCGACCGGTGGATGGAACTGTGCCGGGCCCTTTAATCCGGAGATAAACGTCCGGACATAAAAAAACGCCAGCCCGAAGGCTGGCGTTTTTGTCAGAGCTTACTCAAGAAGTGCTTCAGGCAACGTTCGCCTCAGACGCTTTCTTGGTGTAATCCTCCATCTGGTCGAAGTTGAGATACTTGTAGATCTCTTTCGACATGCTGTTCAGGTCCTTGGCGTACTCCATGTACTCGGCCGGAGACGGCAGTTTACCCAGAACCGCACCCACAGCTGCCAGTTCCGCAGAAGTCAGGTACACGTTGGCACCATCGCCGAGGCGGTTCGGGAAGTTACGGGTAGAGGTAGACAGCACGGTGCTCTTGGCAGCAACACGCGCCTGGTTACCCATGCACAGTGAACAGCCCGGCATCTCGGTGCGAACACCGGCGGTGCCGTAGATGTTGAAGTACCCTTCTTCCATCAACTGCTCCTGGTCCATCTTGGTGGGAGGAGACATCCACAGACGGGTCTTCAGGGGTTCCTTGTTCTGCGCCAGCAGCTTACCTGCGGCACGGAAGTGACCGATGTTGGTCATGCAGGAACCGATGAATACTTCGTCTACCTTGTCGCCGGCCACTTCAGACAGTTTACGGGCATCGTCCGGGTCGTTCGGGCAGCAAACGATCGGCTCTTTGATGTCAGCCAGATCGATTTCAACAACGTGCGCGTATTCCGCGTCCTTGTCGGCACGCATCAGGCTCGGGTTGTCCAGCCACTCTTCCATCTTCTGGGCACGACGCTCCAGAGTACGCGGATCGCCGTAACCTTCGGCAATCATCCAGCGCAGCATGGTGATGTTGGAGCGCAGGTACTCGGCCACAGACTCTTCAGACAGGTTGATGGTACAACCGGCTGCAGAACGCTCGGCAGAGGCGTCAGACAGCTCGAACGCCTGCTCGACGGTCAGGTGCTCCAGACCTTCGATTTCCAGGATACGACCAGAGAATTCGTTGATCTTGCCCTTCTTCTCAACGGTCAGCATGCCCTGCTTGATGCCGTACAGCGGAATCGCGTGTACCAGGTCACGCAGGGTGATACCCGGCTGCATTTCGCCTTTGAAGCGAACCAGAACAGATTCCGGCATATCCAGCGGCATAACGCCAGCAGCAGCGGCGAACGCCACCAGACCAGAACCGGCCGGGAAGGAAATACCCATCGGGAAACGGGTGTGGGAGTCACCACCGGTACCCACGGTGTCCGGCAGCAGCATGCGGTTCAGCCAGGAGTGGATGATACCGTCGCCCGGACGCAGGGAAACACCGCCACGGTTGCGGATGAAGTCCGGCATGGTGTGCTGCATTTCAACGTCAACCGGCTTCGGATAAGCGGC
>Ga0209300_1000967_pt1 | contig 12395 bp, 8 predicted proteins | sample Shrwel_input2_RT_FD_187535 | JGI IMG/M metagenome (GOLD analysis project Ga0209300, IMG submission 187535) | Subsurface microbial communities from deep shales in Ohio, USA - Utica-3 well 1 S input2 RT (SPAdes) (version 2) ... | reverse complement strand
CCAGTGTGACGCGAGCCACCTCCGCGTCGAGCTTCAACACCGACAGGCTGATGACCACCTCGCCGGACTGCGTGAACTTGACCGCGTTGCTCACGAGGTTGAGCAGCACCTGGCGCAATTTGCCTTCGTCGCCCGTGAGGCTGCGGATGTCAGCGGGCACCTCGTGGCAATCGCGCCGGATGACGATGCCCTTTTGCTCGGCCGTCCCCTGGAAGGCGTGCGCCACGTTGCCGATCAGGGCCAGCGGGTCGAAGGGCTCCGGGCTCAGGCGGATCTTCTGGGCGTCGAGCTTGGAGTAGTCCAGGATCTCGTTGAGGATGTGGAGCAGGTTGCGCGCCGAGTCCCGCGCCGATTTGACGAAGAGGCGGTCGCGCTCGGACAGTTGCTCGTCGTTGAGCATGCTCAGCGCCCCGATGACGCCGTTCATCGGCGTGCGGATTTCGTGGCTCATGTTGGCCAGGAAAGCCGTCTTCGTGCGGCTGGCGGACTCCGCCTGCTCCTTCATTCGGCGCAACTCGGCGATGTGGTTCTTGCGCTTGGATTGCAAGAACAGCTTGCGCTCACGCAGCAGCGAAAAACGGTACAGGCAGTAGCCCAGGACGTTGGCGGCCACCAGGTGCACCGTCATGCGCTGGAAGGCGGCGCCATCCAGAGAGGGTTGCAGCCAGGCGCTGCACAGCGGGATGCCGCTCAACAAGGCCGTGAGCATCAAGGTGGCCCCCGCGCGCAAGCGAGCGAATCCGAAAACCACGAAGGTCGCGAACACCGTGGCGGAGGTCAGGCCCCAAACCAGGCTCACCGAAGTGTCTTGCGCGTGGCGAGAGACGATGGTGAAGTTGCTCATCCCGCAGGCGACGACCGCCACGGCAAAAAAACACGCCGTGTAGTTCCGAATGAAGAACAGGCGGTAGCGACGCAGGGCGAGCGCGAGGCCGCTCAGCCCGATGATCATGCTGAGTCGACCGAGTTGCGCCGGCTCGCTCAGGCTCAATCGGCCACCGATCAGGTCAAAGACCATGAACACCGTGTAGTACAGGGCGACCAGCGCAGACGAGACGAAAAGGAATCGCGTCCCGTGGGAGCTGTAAGCCGTGCGGAACTCGGCTTCCAGCTCCTGATTGGCAAAACCGCGGTTTCCGAACGTGCGCAAGGCGTTGTACATGGCTGCTCTGTCAAAGCTTGAGTCACCCTTGCGCGTGGTCGGCGTGAGCAGGGGCTCTTTCAAAGAATCAGTCTCATGACCGTTTTGATGCCGACCCAGCGGCGTCAAACCGGCCTTGCAGCCGCTGATTCACCCAGGCACCTTGGGGAGGCACCTGCGATTGCAGAGTATCCAACAATCCAACCCCGCCAAACGATGAGGATTGGCATCAATCCCCCCGCTTTTCAATCAAATCTGCCGCGGGATGTGCCTCAACGGCACCTGACGATCAAGGGGTGGCTTCCGGCTCGTGGGTTTGCACTCGCAGCGAACGTGGAATGTTGAAGCGTTGATGGATGAAATCCGGATCCAGGTCGATGTCAGGGTGGTGGGTCTCGGCCATGAATTTGTAAATTGGGCACTGTGCAGCGCGCAAACGGTGGTCGACCTGTTCGATGTCCATGAAAAACAAAGTCACGGGCACACCGGGTTGTGCCGAGGTCACCACCTTTTCTCCCTGGAACACGTCCTCGAATTGCCAAGCCTTGTACATCCGGTCCAGAGGAGCGCGCGCGATCAACATCACATAATCCACGCCCACCCGGTGAGAAACCAGCGACGTCACCTTGATCATGGCCGGGACCACCATCCGACCGAGCGGCCCATTCTGGGTCACCATCCGGCCGGCTTCCATCATGGATTTGCCATGGAAGCGAGCCGGCAGGTCGAATTCGCGTTCAAACCGCAGGGGGGTGTTGATGTTCGTGCTCAGTCGAAGCGACCCCAGTATGCTGCCGTCTTCGTGGGATTCCGCCATCACCAGCACGACGTCGTCGCGGAGGTCGTCGGCCTCGGGGCGGCCCAGCGAAAGCCGCTCAACCAGGCTGGGCTGGTGGCGCGCATACGCCTGGCCGCGGTGCTCGCACACCCGCTGAATGTCGCGTTCGCTGGTGGCGATTCGCACCCGAAAGGGCAAGGACTGGGTTTCCGAGGCAGCCACAGAGTAAGGACTGCCAACTCGCACTGTCGGTCTGGACATGACTGCACCTCCGGTATCCGTGAACAACCCCCTCGCGAACCTGCGGGGGCAGGCTCGCGCACGGAACAGAAGCAAGCGACAACCTGGGCCGGGCCGCCGTGGCCGCGCACCTCAATCACCTGCTGAACACATTCTTACATCATGCTGGCAGTTTGTGACAAATTACCGTTTTGTCGGCCCTCGTCAATTGGCTGTTTGTCGCAAATCGGAGAAACAGCCGGTGGGTCGGCGGGATTCAGCCAGCCAGCGCGTCGTGCAGGGCCAGCAACTCCAGCGTGAGTTTGTGCCTGGCGTCCAGGTGGATCATGGGCCGCGCGAGTTGGTGTGATTCCTTGATCTTCACCGAGGCGCTCAGGTAGGGCTGCAAAACGGGCAAACCCTCGTCGATGAGCTCTTGCACCAGTTTTTGCGGCAGGGACGCCCGGGGTTGAAACTGATTGACCACGATGCCCGCCACCCGCAGGTCCTCGTTGTGGTCAGCCTGGATTTCCTGCACGTTCTCCATCAGGGTGTAGAGCGCACGCCGCGAGAAATCATCGCAGTCGAAGGGAATCAGGCAGCCCTCGCTGGCGATCAAAGCCGAGCGCGTGTAGAAATTCAAGGCCGGGGGCGTGTCGATGTAGATTCGGTCGTACGTTTGGCCGATTTCGATCAATGCGTCGCGGAGTTTGTAGATCTTGTAGCGTGATTCGAGTTTGGGGTGCAATTCGTCCAGCGACGGATGCGAGGGCAGCAGGCTGAGGTTTTCCCACGGGGTGTCGATGAGGTGGTCGAGCACGTCCTGGGGTTTGGCGGTGAATTTGAGGGTCTGCTCGAAAAACGCGGCGGCGCTTTGTCGGGCGTCATCTTGCGCGCGGCCCATCAGGTACTGGGTGGAGTTGCCCTGGGGGTCGAGGTCCCACCACCAGGGTGCGCAGACCTTGGGCGGCGCTGATGGCCGCGAGGTTGCAGGTGATCGTCGACTTGCCGACGCCACCTTTTTGATTGAAGACGACGTATCGCATGGTGGCGTTTTCCTTCATTCGGGGGTGTTTGCCGCATTGTGCACTGCAGCAAGCAAAACAGCCGACCACCCAGGCAGGTGAATCGGCTGTCGGGGGCAGGGCGGTGGCCCCGCTGCAGGTGCGTGCGCTCAGCGATTGGCTTCGGGCAGCTCGATCTTGACTTCCAGCACCTCCAGGTCGCCCTGGCGCTCCATCGACACCTTGATGTCGTCGGCGTTGATGGAGACGTACTTCGAGATCACCGCCACCAGCTCACGCTGCAGGTCGGGCAGGTAGTTGGGGCTGTGACTGCGGCCGTTGCGCTCGTGAGCCAGGATGAGCTGCAGGCGCTCCTTGGCCACCGAGGCGGTCTGCTTCTTTTCACCGAGGAAGAAGGAGAGGAATCCCATGGCGTTCACTTGCCTCCGAACAGGCGCTTGAAGAAGCCGGGCTTCTCGGCCTCGATGAAGCGAAGGGGCTTGTCCTGACCCAGGAAGCGGTCGATGACGTCGCTGTAGGCCTCGGCCACGTCGGTTCCCTTCATGTGAATGGCCGGCACGCCCTGGTTGGAGGCGTTGAGCACGGTCTCGGACTCGGGGATCACGCCGATCAGCTTGACGCGCAGGATCTCGTGCACGTCGTCGAGCGACAGCATCTGCCCGCCTTCGACGCGGTTGGGGTTGTAGCGCGTGATCAGCAGGTGCTCCTTGATCGGGTCGGCACCGTCCTGCGCGCGCTTGGTCTTGCTGTTGAGCATGCCCAGGATGCGGTCGGAGTCGCGCACGGAGGACACCTCGGGGTTGGTCACCACGATGGCCTCGTCGGCGAAGTGCATGGCCATGAGCGCACCGGTTTCGATGCCGGCGGGGGAGTCACACACGATGTACTCGAAGCCCATGTCGCCCAGGTCCTTGAGCACCTTCTCGACGCCTTCTTGCGTGAGGGCTTCCTTGTCGCGCGTTTGCGAGGCGGCCAGCACGAACAGGTTCTCGCACTGCTTGTCCTTGATGAGGGCCTGATTCAGGTTGGCCTCGCCGTGGATCACGTTGATGAGGTCGTAGACCACGCGGCGCTCGCAACCCATGATGAGGTCGAGGTTGCGCAGGCCGACGTCGAAGTCGATGACGGCGGTCTTGTGGCCGCGCAGGGCCAGGCCCGATGCAAACGAGGCGCTGGTGGTCGTCTTGCCGACGCCGCCTTTGCCGGAAGTCACGACGATGATCTTGGCCATGTGAGGGCGGTCCTTTCAGTGGATCTTTGCTGGGATGGGGGTCAGGCGATGGGCTCGAAGACGAGCCGCTCGCCTTCGAGTCGGATCTGGGCGGGCTTGCCGCGAACGGAGTCGGGCAGCGGGTTTTCGGTGGTTCGGTAGGTGCCGGCGATGGACAGCAGCTCGGGCTCCATGCACGCCGCAAAGATGCGCGCCTCGGTGTTGCCCTTGGCGCCGGCGATGGCCTTGCCGCGCAGCGGCGCGTAGACGTGGATGCTGCCGTCGGCGATGACCTCGGCGCCGTGGTTGACCAGGGCCGTGATGATGAGGTCGCCACCCTTGGCGTAGACCTGCTGCCCGGAGCGCAGGGGTTTGTCGATGATGAGCGTGTGGCCGCCCACGGGGACCTCGACCGGCACCTCCACCCGCACCTCGCGCACCACCTCCTTGATGACCTCGCGCACGACCTCCACGGTCTCGACGCGGCTGGGGCTCGCCGGGCCATCGGGCGCTTCGGCCAGGCCGGCTGCGCGGGCGGCGTCGCCTTGCTTGCGGGTGGCGCCACGCACGGCCACGGGCTTGAGCTTGTATTGCGTCAGCAGCGCGATCAGGGCGGGGAAGTCGATGGCGACGTCCAGGCTGGCCAGGTGGGTCAGGTCGATGACCACGGGCTCGCCATCGAACAGCTCGGGCGAGTCACCGAAGCGGTCCTTCATGGCTTGTGCCAGCGAACTCAGGTTGCCGGTCTTGAGCAGGAAGGCTTCCAGCGTCAGCGAGGCGCTCTTGATGTCGAACAAGGCCGGTGCGTTGGCGGAAGAAGCGGTCATGGACGGCGTCGCGGGTAAAGCGTGAAGTTTAAGGCAGGGCCGGGCGCATTCCTGCCGCCCCGCTTCGGCGCGATACTGTTTGCCAGAGGAAGGACGTCTGCATGATCGACACGGGAACCCTGGCCGCCGAGCCAGTGGCCTTGGCCGTGGCCCTGGGGGCCGGGCTCTTGATTGGCCTGGAGCGGGAGCGCCGCAAGGGCCAGGGCGACGACCGCGGGGCTGCAGGCCTGCGAACCTTCATGGTCACGGCGCTGGCCGGGGCGATGGGGCAGATCCTGTCGATTCAACTTGCGGCCGTGGTGCTGGCGGGCGTGGCGGTGCTGGCGGGCCTGTCTTACTGGCGTTCGCGCTCCCAGGACCCGGGCCTGACCACCGAGGTGGCGCTGCTGGCCACGGCGCTCATCGGCATGCTGGCCGTGCCGCAGCCTGCTCTGGCGGCCGGCTCCGCGGTGGTGCTGGCGGTCGTGCTGGCCGCCCGCGACCGACTGCATCGCTTCGCGACCCAATGGCTCAGCGAAGCCGAGATGCACGACGCGTTGATGCTCGCTGCGCTCTTGCTGATCCTGTTGCCGCTCATGCCCACGCAGCCGCTGGCGTGGCTGGGCGGTCTGTCGCCCCGCAGGATGCTCATGCTGGTGGGGGCCATCCTGATGATGCAGGCGTTCAGCCACGTTGCGCAGCGCCTGCTGGGCGCGCGCGCTGGCTTGCCCCTCTCGGGCCTGCTGGGCGGGTTCGTCTCCAGCACCGCCACCATCACCGCCATGGGCGGGCGCGTGCGCGGCGGCCAGGCGCCCTTGAACCTGGCTTGCAGCGCGGCGGTGCTGTCATCTGCCGCCACCTGGATGCAGGTCGTGCTGATGGCTTCGGTGGTGGTGCCTCGAGCCCTGTCCGAGTGGCTGCCGATGGTGCTGGTGGGCGTGGTGCCGCCTTTGCTGATCGGTGTGCTGCTGTGGCGCCAGGCGCCGGGTGCGCCGCCGCTCGTGCTGCCGCCAGGGCGGCAGGTTCTGCGCCTGCGTGAGGCAGCGACGGTGGGGGCCTTGCTGATCGCCGGCGCGGTGGTGGTCAACCTCGCCCAGCAGCAGGGCGACATGGGCCTGATGCTGGGCACCGCCGTGGCGGCCCTCGCGGACGCGCACGCCCCGATGGTGGCCTTGATGTCGATGAGCGGAGGGGGGCAGATCGGCCGGGAACTGGCGATGTCGGGGGTCCTGCTGGCCATCTCGGTCAACAGCGTGACCCGCAGCGTGGCGGCGTGGTTGGCGGGCGGGCGAGCGTACGGCTTGGGTGTGGCGGTGGCGCTGGGCGTGAATTTGGCGCTGGTCTGGGCGTGGCATGTGGGGTTGGGGTGAGGCGCCCAGGTTCGCGTGCTTTTCACACCACAAAAAATCACCTGGCCCGGGCGCGTGCGACTCAGGCATCGACCATTCGGTCGAACGTTAACCGGTCGATACAACTGAGCCCCTCAGCCGGACCCGCTTGAACCTATGCTCCGCGAGCAGTCTGGATCGGACGCCGGCCCCCGCAGTCTCGGTGTCCCCTCCACGGTGATCGACCTCGCGGGGCATGCGCTGTTGGCATGCCTCAAATGAAGGCAGACACCGGCAGTTCAGGGAGCATTCACCTCGTCGTTCGCTGACCGCCTGGCCACCGTCAGGCGGTGAGCCACCGCGCGCGCTTGCGCGCAGTGAGGGTGCATCCGCCTTTGACCTGTGCGTGCAAAACCCACCGAGCCGGTGGGGTGCGCAGGTGTGCCGTGAGGCCAGCGCGCCCTTTGGCCCGGTGTGGTGTTGTCTGGATCCGATTCCATCATCAAAACCTGGGAACACATCATGCATGAATCAGTCAAGTTGTCGGCCATCGTGGTCGCCGCCCTGACGCTGTGCGCCGGCTCTTCGTGGGCCGCACGCGTCGTCAACCAGAAATCCATCGAAGACGATGCGCCGTACGCCGGCTTCATCGTCAAGTACCGCGCGGGTGCGGCCGAGCAGGCCAGCGCCGCGGGTGCCGATGCCGCCGTGCAGGCCCTGACCGACAAGCTGCGTCGCGCCAACGCCATCGACGTCACCGCCAAAGCCAACCCCGGTCGCCCCTTCGCGATCGAGCACGTGCGCCAGCTCGCGGTCGGTGCCAATTTGATCAACGCATCGCGCAAGCTGCGCCGCGCCGAGGCCTTGGCCCTGGTGCGCGAGCTCGCCGCCGACCCCAACGTCGAGTACGTCGAGCCCAACCTCATCTTGCAACACGCCCTGACGCCCAACGACTCGCTGTATTCGCAGCAATGGGGTTATGGCGCAGCCGGCATCGGTGCCGAAGCGGCCTGGAACAAGTCCAATGGCGCTGGTGTGACCGTGGCCGTGCTGGACACCGGCATCACCTCCCACCCGGACCTCAACGCCAACGTGGTGGGTGGCTACGACTTCATCAGCGACGCCGTGCGCGCCCGCGACGCCGATGGCCGCGACGCCAACGCCGCCGACCCGGGTGACACCTGCAATGGCTCCACCTCGTCGTGGCACGGCACCCACGTGGCCGGCACCGTGGCCGCCGTGACCAACAACGCCTCCGGCGTGGCTGGCACCGCCTTCGGCGCCAAGGTCATGCCCGTGCGCGTCCTGGGCGCTTGCGGCGGCACCGTGGCCGACATCGCCGATGCCATCACCTGGTCTTCCGGTGGTGCGGTGGCCGGCGTGACATCGCTGTCCCCGGCGGCCGCAGCCAGGGTGATCAACATGTCGCTCAGTGGCGCAGCCAGCACCTGCTCGACCACCTACCAGACGGCCATCAACGGTGCGGTGTCGCGCGGCACCACGGTGGTGGTGGCGGCCGGCAACAACAACCTCGCCGCCCAGGGCTACCAACCGGCCAACTGCGCCAACGTGATCACGGTGGGCGCAACCGATTCGTCTGGCGCGAAAGCCAGCTTCTCCAACTTCGGCTCGCTCGTTGACGTGTCCGCGCCGGGTGTCAGCGTGCTGTCGACCTGGAACACGGGCATCACCGCCCCGGGCACCACGTCTTACGCCTATTACAACGGCACCTCCATGGCCGCGCCTCATGTGGCCGGTGCGGTGGCGTTGATCCAGAGTCGGCGCCTGGCTGCTGGCCGCCCCCTGATGACGCCCGCAGCCGTCGAGCAGTTGCTGAAGGTCATGGCCCGTCCGCTGCCGGTGGCGTGTTCGGTGGGTTGTGGCGCCGGCATCGTCAACGCAGCGGCCTCGGTGGACGTCGCCCTGACCAACGGCGTGCCCGTGCTGCGTCAGACCGACGCCTCCGGCAAGATCGAGTCGGTGATGATCGAGCGCGTGGCTCCGGCTGCGGCGGCTGCGTTCAACGACTTCGCGGTCGAGTTGCCTGAGGACTACCTGGTCGTGGGCGGCGGCGTGCAAGCCACGAACGAGCCCGTGGGTCACCTGCTGACCGCCTCGCACCCGGACGTGACGCGCAACGCCTGGGTCGTGGGCACCAAGGACCACCTGGCCTCGAACCCGTACCAGATCAAGGCCTGGGCCATCGGCATCAAGGTGACGGGCCTGAGCCGTGCGGCCCTGCTGAGCAACATGCGCTTCCAGCAGGTGACCAGTGCCGTCAGCGCCGCTCCCCTGGCTGTGACGCCGGGTGTGCCGATGTCGCACATGCTGCTCAATGGCGGCTTCAAGGTCGGCCCCAACGCCGTTGGCAACCTGGGAACCGCCAGTTTCCCGCGCTACAACGCCACGTTGAACATCGCTCAGTGGGTGGCGGGTTCCAAGGACCATGGTGTGTCGTCGCCCGCCAGCGTGACCGCCTACTCCATCGAGATGCCGCGCAGCATCAGTGGCATCGGCAACTTCAGCACCGGTTCGGTGGGCACCGCCAGCGGCACCACGCCGACGTCTCACCCGGTCGCCCTGGTGGGCTCCATCTTCACGGAGATGGTGTTGGTGGGTTGCGGTGGCAGCGCCACCAGCACCGGCCCCGGCCAGTTGCTGTGGAAGATGCGTCCATTCAAGGACCCGGTGGATGGGCAGAACAAGTGCGAAGTGGGCTCGAAGGACCACATGTACTCGTCGCCCGGCATCTCCAATGCCTACGTGCAGACGCTGCGCGCGTATTGAATCCGACCGCATCGCACAGAATTCGGGGGCCCTTCGGGGCCCTTTTTTTTGACCTCATTCGCTGCACTCAAGCCGAAGGCGAAATCGGCCGATAAACACCCAATATTTGATTGGTCGCAGTCTGAGGGATTTGCTTTGATGCGGGCAAACGCACCCCCCCACAGTCCCATTCGCCACCCGATGGACAACAGCCCCCTCAGAAACGTTGCGTCCGGTGATTCCGCCCATGCGACATCAGCCGCTGGCCTGGATGCACGCATCACCCATGCACGCATCCGGATGCTTTACGGGCACATGCCGGTCACCGCCTGGACGCTGTGCGGCTTCACCCTCGTCATCGGCGGGCTGATCCACTTCACGCTGCCCACCCCGGCCACCTTGCCGACGCAGGCCTGGCTGCTGGTCGCGCTGGTGCTGGCCGTCACCCGCGCTTTGCACGCGCAGGCCTATTTCCGCTCGGGCGATCGCCAGGCGCCGTTCTGGCAGCACAGCTATCACTGGCTGACCCTGGTGTTCAGCCTGTGCTGGAGCGCCCTGCCATGGGCGCTGCCCGTGCGCGATGACCAGCAACTGGCGACCGCGGTCATCGGCGTGATGATCGGCATGGCGGCCACGGGTGCCGCGCAGATCAGCAGCGACCGGGGCAACGTGCGCGCCTGGACCGTGCCCATCCTGCTGTCTTCGGCCCTTTACTGCGCGAACACGGGCGGGCCACTCGGGTGGTTCGGCTTCATCAGCATCATGGGGTTCCTGGTGATCCTGTGGCTGGAGGCGGACCGGGCCCATCGCCGCATCTGCGAGATGCTTCGCCTGCGCTTCGAGAGCGAGGAGCTGGCGCATGCCCGCGCCCAGGCCTTGAAGGAAGCCGAATCGCTGAGCGCCGCCAAGGGCCGCTTCCTGGCCACGATGAGCCACGAGATGCGCACGCCGCTGCACGGCATCCTCGGGTTGTCGCGCATGCTGCAGGCGCGCATGCGCCAGCCCGACGACCTGTCTCAGATCGGCCTGCTTCACAACGCGGGTGAGCACCTGCTTGGCGTCATCAACGACGTGCTGGACTTCTCGCGGCTCAAGGACCACGGGGTGCGTCTGAACCCCAGGCCGGTGCTGATCAACGAGCTCGCACGCCACGTGTGCGATCTGTCCCAGGTCACGGCGCAGGACAAGGGGCTGGTGGTGATGCTTCGCTCCAGCCTGCCCGATGACCTGTGGGTCCTGCTTGACCCCGCCCGCTTGCGCCAGGTGCTCACCAACCTGGTGGGCAACGCCGTCAAGTTCACGGCGCAGGGGCACGTCATCGTGTGCGTGGGGCTGGAGCCCGGCGAGGCCGCAGCCAGCGCGACGGGCGATTGCCGTGTGCTCTTCGAGGTGCAGGACACGGGGCGGGGCATCCCCGAGGCGCACATCGACAAGGTCTTCGATGCCTTTCATCAGGTCGATGCGCGCGACGGCGATCTGGTCGGGGGCACGGGGCTGGGCCTGAGCATCTCGCAGCAGATTTGTGTGGCCATGGGCGGGCAGCTGCGCTGTGAAAGCCGCGTGGGCATCGGCACGACGTTCTCGTTCACCCTGACCTTGCCTCGAACGGCGCGCCCATCGCCTGATGCAACTGGGGCCGCTGGATCCGCTTCAACGCAGGATGCCCTCGGCGACGAAGCCGGCGCTTTGCGGCTGTCCGGGCGCGTGCTGGTCGTGGAGGACAACCTGGTCAACGCGCTGGTTGCGCGAGCCACGCTGGAGCGCTTGGGGCTGGAGGTCGTGGTGTCAGAGAACGGGCTGCGCGCCCTCGAGTGGCTCACGGACCACGAAGCCGATCTGGTGCTGATGGACTTTCACATGCCGGAGATGGGCGGCATCGAGGCCACGCGGCGCATCCGCGAACTGGAGGCGCAGCAAGGCTGGGCGCCCATGCCGATCGTGGCGATGAGCGCGGGCGACGCGATGGATGACCACCGGCACTGCCTCGAAGTGGGCATGAACGACCACATCAGCAAGCCTTTCGTGCCGCGCGACATGAACCGCGTGCTGCGCCGACACCTGCAGGATCGGGTGTCGCGGCGCGGGCTCAGCGAGGCTTCTTGCCACCCTTGATCGCGTTCTTCGCGCCCGTGCCAGCCCGCGGCGGCAGCCCGGTGTGCTGCGTCAGCACCTGGCCTGGTTTGGGCCGGCGCGAACTCACCTTGGGCAGGTCACGCGGGTCGTGCTCGACCGGCTTGCCACCGCGGCGAGACGGGCTCGCCTCAGGCCCCTCGTTGCGCTGCACCCGCCCCACCGTCACCACCGACGTCCGCGTGCCGGCCTGGGTCGAGTTCTTGCGCCGCGCGCTTTCGTAGGTGCCGTCGGTGACGGGCTGGTAGGTCGGGATCAGGTGGTTGGGGCCGTTGCCGATCAGGTCGCGGCGGCCCATGGACATGAGCGCTTCGCGCAGCAGCGGCCAGTTGTTGGGGTCGTGGTAGCGCAGGAAGGCCTTGTGCAGGCGGCGGCGCTTCTCGCCCTTGACGATGTCCACGCGCTCGCCTTTGCGAGCATCGCGGCTGATGCCCTTGAGCGTGTTCATCCCCGAGTGGTACATGGCCGTGGCCGTGGCCATGGGGCTGGGGTAGAACGTTTGCACCTGGTCGGCCTTGAAGCCGTTGCGCTTGAGCCAGATCGCCAGGTTCATCATGTCTTCGTCGGTCGTGCCCGGGTGGGCCGCGATGAAGTAGGGGATGAGGTACTGCTTCTTGCCAGCCTCGGCGCTGTACTTTTCGAACAGCTCTTTGAAGCGGTCGTAGGCGCCCATGCCGGGCTTCATCATCTTCGACAGCGGGCCTTGCTCGGTGTGCTCGGGCGCGATCTTGAGGTAGCCGCCGACGTGGTGGGTCACCAGCTCCTTGATGTATTCGGGCGAGCGCACGGCCAGGTCATATCGCAGGCCCGAGCCGATCAGGATTTTCTTGATGCCGGGCAGCACGCGGGCGCGCCGGTACATGCGGATCAGCGGGCCGTGGTCGGTGTTGAGGTTGGGGCAGATGTCCGGGTAGACGCACGAGGGCTTGCGGCAGGCGGCCTCGATGACGGGCGACTTGCAGCCGATGCGGTACATGTTGGCCGTGGGGCCA
>Ga0209300_1000964_pt1 | contig 12420 bp, 19 predicted proteins | sample Shrwel_input2_RT_FD_187535 | JGI IMG/M metagenome (GOLD analysis project Ga0209300, IMG submission 187535) | Subsurface microbial communities from deep shales in Ohio, USA - Utica-3 well 1 S input2 RT (SPAdes) (version 2) ... | reverse complement strand
TGTCCGAGTGCCTTGATGGTCTCGATACGCTCTTCGATGCCCTTGGCTTCGGCCATAAGGCTCTTGACCTGTGCAAGGTCACCGTTACCGGAAGCAAGCTCCCGCGCGGTAGCAAGCACAGAATCTTTTTGATTCTGCAATTGTGTTAGATTCATAGTTGTGTCAACAACTCCAGACGTGCCAGCAGTTCCTGGCGTTCGTCATTGTCATGGGCTTTCGCCTCTACTACGATGGACGGCTGCTCTTCCGGCTGGTCTGCATCCCGCAGTGAATCCCAGACAACGGGAGCCAAGCGCTTGGCGCTTGACCGTGACAAACCGACTGCATCCCGCAGTCGACGTTCAACACCCCGCAGGGATGCGGGTTGTACGCTCTTCATTCCGTGCATGGCGTATAGCCCCTTAGCACGTCGAGCAAATTCATCAATGATGGCATCCGCCATGGCTTGATCGGATATGGCTTCAATGGCTCCACAGAGCGCATCGTAGTAGGCTTCCAATCCTTCGTGGATAAGGTCACCCTCGGCATCATCGTATACCGACATTGCGTATTCTTCAGGGGACTGCTCAGGCATTGGAGCCATGACCATATCTTCTTCTTCTTCCATCATAGGCTCCATGCCGTAGTACTCCTTGAGGGTTTTGACGCTGTTGCGATACTCGGCTGGTGTCGGGGTAATCGATGCTTCAGCGATAGGCCAGCGTGTGATTTCAGCGGCACCGCCCATGCTCTTGCGCTCTACCAGATGACCAGCAGCACCAGAGGAAAAGCCCATCTTGCCTTGCTTGCAGAGCTTTGCGATCATGCTGCCGTATTCATCGGCCATGTCAAGTTGCGCTTCATACCAAAGCCCTGTATCGTCCATCTTGATGTAACCCGTACCGATAGACTTCTTGCCTACCATCTGATCCATGCCGTGATGGTAGTAAACGTTTAGAGGTACGCGCTTGCCGGATTCCATCGGGAATCCATAGTCGGTTGACTGCGTGAAATAGTCCCCTTCAAGGTCTGCGCTTTTGGAATCACCAAAGCGAACCAAGTAGCCTTTGACATAACCAAGCCGGTCACTCTTGATGGCATCAGGGAAAGATGTTAGCACGTCCATGGCGTAAGTATCCCACACGGTCATTTTCATAGGTATGTCGTTAGATCCGGTTCGTAGCCCTCTAACTCTTTGAGTGGCTGTACCCGTGTAGTAGGCCCCCAGTCGGCATTAGGTACCACGGTAACCATGTCACTCAGCGGTAGCCCCTCAGCGTAAAGGGCATAACGGGAAGCGCCCATAATGGCCAACTTGTCAGACTCCGACAGACCAGCAAGAATGCGCTCAGGCGTTGCTACCGGTGGGCGTGTATCAGGAATAGAACTGTCCCCGGTAATCTCCGCCCAGGACATCGTTACCGGAATAAGAACGCACCTACAATTTGGGTGACTTGGCATGATTTCATCGGTAGCGTGAAGCGTGCCGGATAGAGCCAGACACGCTAAACATACCCGGCTGTCCTGCGTGGCTTGCCTTCGGTAGCCTTGTACCGCAGGGTTCTGCGTATACAACTGCCGCTGGGCTTCCCTCGCGCTTCGGATCATCTCGGTACGCGCAATGGTCTCTGCTCGGTAGCGTCCGATGTCAGCTGCACGCCTTACCCGCCGTGCTACCGTTCGTGGCCCTTCACCAAGGCTGATACCTTGTACCAAAGCCATCTGCATGGCATCAGTGGTTACTTGTGGGATTGAGTCGAATAGGATAGCCAGAGGGCTACCATCGCCTGCGAACCCGACAAAGGCTTGGAGTTGTTCATCTGGTAGGTTTGTCCATGAAGTACCAAGGGTAACGCCTGCGGGCTTTTTACCCGCTGCCGTTTCCACAAGGCCCGCCGTTGCATCATTAGCAAGTATGGCACTTTGTAACTGTCCATCTGCGGTTATAGTTGCCCCCTCGATGCTGAACTTCTTCAGGTTGCGGCCAAGCTCTTCGATGTTGTCAATGATGCGTTGACGCATCCAGAGTATGGTGTCGCTTGGGTCTTCCCCATTGTCCATGCGCTCTTGGATGCGACCTTCCAGCGCTTCCAGTTCATCGATACTAGCCTTTGTGGCCGCTTTGTAGGCGCGTTGCATCCGGCTGATGGCTACGCCTTCACGCTCCAGTAACTCATTGCGGAACTTCTGCGATGCTGCATAGATTCTGCCGGTTCCATCGTCTACCCGTTTGAGCTGCTCTCCAGCTCGTACCCGTAAAAAGGGTGAGACTTGTACACTACCCCCGGAGTGCAGACGTGGTCACCGTCAAGGCTCTTGCCATCAGGCTGCATTGCGTCCCGCTTGGATGTAGACCAACGGAAGCCAGCATCACCGCCCCACAAGTCCCAGGCTACCCTACCGGGTGAAGGGAAGCCGTCTTCACCAGCGTTGAACCCTTCAGCCTTTTTGTCTACTTCATGGCGGCTGAAGAAAGAATACATCCGTAGAATCGTATCCTCGGATAACTGCTCGCCGTTCACAATCTGGTTAGCCCTTGCCAAGCCTACACGTGTCCCGCCATCGAACCCTTCAGCCTTCCAATCCAAAGCACGTTGTGCCGCTGTCCGCATTGCTTGGGTTGGTCGTGCCTTCATCTCGTATGATCGAACTGCCGGAGTATCAAAGCCACCGGTGCTTTGTACCGGGATGGCTTCCGGGTGTAGCTGCCCTTCATCTTCCGGCACGGCTTCCAGCCCGGCTATACGCTTGGCTTCAGCCCGATCAATAATGCCAGCCTTGTAGAGTTTCTCGGCTCTTACCGCTTCCGCTTGCATATCGTCAGCCAAAGCACGTACGGTTTCAAGGTCATACATTACGTAATCACCCTGCTGAGTTTCCGGGTATTCCGGCAGCAGGTCAGCGGTAATGGCATCCGCCAATGTACGAAGCAAAGGCACCATGCCATCTTCCCATGCGGCCTGTTGCGCCCTCTCATAATTACTGTAGGTAGAGCGCTCTAGCCCTGAACCAAGCCCTAAGACCATAGGGTTGATGCCAAGCGCTGAACAGATACGCTCCTCCGGTACACGTCTCACAGAATCCAAAGCAAGCTCGGAAGGAGTAAGGCTAACCCTATCCATCTTGTATGCACCGGTCATAACCACGATGCCGCCGCTACCGTCCCCGGTTAGGTCTTCGTGAAGTTGGCGCTTGACCTGCCGGGCATCGTCCATAGACATGTCTACGCTAGTCTCTTTGGCATCAGGGCCTACAATCAATGAAGGCATAGCCCCGTTAGCCAAGAGTCCGTAAGCGGTAGTGCTTGCGGTGTTGTCAGTTGCTATCTCCCGCAGGACAGCGGTAAGCGGCGCTCTACCAATGCGGATATCGCTTGGGTCTCTGCCGTACCGGATGTGGATGATGTCACTTACCGGGATGTCAAAGGAGCGGCCATCCGTGGTGTAGACGTAGTGGGTTAGCGGGTTTACCCCGTTACCTACCGGTCTAACCATGTCCTGCGGCAAGAACTGTAAAGCCGTCACTACACCACGGGTAGTAGAGCGAATCTTTCTCAGGTAGGTGTTGCCGAATAGTTTGTAATCCTGAATGCACCAGCCCCAGAAAAGGCTACCCATAATCATCGGATCCGGTTGAGCCATAAGCTGTAGCACCGGGTGGTCTTCTACCGGCTCTGCCTGCTGGCTGTCTACCGGTCGGTAGTACCTTGGCGTGGCCTGTGGGTAGTTGCGAACATACCAGTCAATCGCTGATGCAACCACGCCATTCAGCCCAAGGTCACCGGCAACTCTAGCCCAGTCCTTAGTGCTTCCAGGAAGCGCCCGGCGTAGCAAAGTTTGCAGCTGTCCAGAGCCGTACCCGGTTAGGTAGATGTCTCTGGATTGAGACAACGGCAGCGGTAGTGCCTGTGTCGGGTTGGCTGCGGCTTTACGTCCGAGGAAGCGGTCAAAGATACCCATGGCTTCAGTATCCCACAGGACTAGACGGCACCCCAAGAACGCTTAGATCCGCACACCTGCCAAGCATAAGCCAGGGCATCCACCACGTCATCATGCCGCCCAACGGGAAAGGATAGTAACTCATCTTCAAAGTAAGCCGGTAGGCCTTGGCAATGCATTACTTGGCTTTGCTCGTACCGGGCTTCAAGAGGGGCAAAGCGGGTCACTTTGTCTCTGTCTGGGCGTATCCCCCGGATAGGAAGTTTCGTGCGCCTTAGCAGCTCCTGAACGACAGCGGCTTGATACTGCACCTGCTCGATGCCGATCATAGATGGATTCCACTTAGCCGCCATCATCTCAATGAAGCGTAGCACGGATGCAAAGTCCGCGCGGGTACGGTTGATGTCTCTAACGTAAATCGTGCCATCGTCACCACGGGAGACAACAGCCACCCCGGTGTAGTCTGCTTCGCTCTTGGTAGAGATGGCAAGGTCAACCCCGATGTAGGTAGGCAACCCTTCAGGGCAATCACCGTACCGTAGCCACTCCCGCTTGATGCGAGCGCCCGCAGCATCCACGAACTCGGCTAGGTACTCTTGGCGGAAAGCAATCGATGGCAAGGACTCACCAGCCTTGCCTACCTCCTCCGGATCTATCCAAGGGTTAGCGGTAGTAGGCATCTGCCAAGACATCCAGTCGGCATCCGTAGCGGCTTGGTTGTAAAGGGTGCGGAAATAGTTAGAGCCTTTGGGTGTAGACAGAAAGAAAGCATCGCCCTTGTAATCGGTTAGCGTTGGGCGGATGGCTTCCGTCCAGGCTTGCTCTAGATGCCGTGCCATTGCGGCTTCGTCAATGATGACCCGCTTGTACTTACGACCACGGGCAACGGTAGACGGGTCATCAAGCGTCCAATAGTCAATAGCCGCCCCGGTTATAAGCTCTATGCGCGGTGCAGGAGTCTGCACGGCTCGCCTGATGACAGGTTGGTAAATGCGCTTATGATCGGCGTATGCCTCTTCAAGCAAGCGGTAGGTAGGAGCAAACCACGCGCATGGCAGAGCATCTTTTAGAACCGGGTCACTGAGCAAGTTTCCACCGAGTGTTGTCTTTCCAAAGCGTCTACCTACTCAGCCACAGGCAAGGACGTTATAGCGCCTTGCCTGTGCCATTATCACCTGCTGTGCTTCATGAGGTCGAGGGAGAACCAATCGTATGTCTGGCATTATGGTTTGTCTGCGTACTCCACGATCACCTTGACCGGTGAACCATCTGCGCCGGTCTGCTCTACTCGGCTAGACCAGTCCTGCTTATGCTTGCGTTCAAGCCACCATGCGGCCGCCTGCCAAGTGCTATCAGCTGCCTTTTGAATGATAGCCACGTTGCGTACCTCAGCATCACCCTCGGCTTTTTCTATAGCATCCGCAAAATGCGAATTAGATTTTAACCAGTTGGCTAGTGTGTCTTGTGAGATACCGGCATAAGCGCAGGAAGCCCGGCGGGTATTCCCTGCCCTTAGAGCCTGTGTGATCCGCTGTACTACGTCTTCGTTGTACTTGGTTGGTCTACCTGCCATGGTTGTCCTCCTGGAGCGTATCGGTCAGACTTGCACTGCCTTCTTCTAGCTGGAAGCCAGACGCATCACTATCAATGCTTGATACGCACGTTTTACCTTTATACATGGAGGCACCAAGGCGTGCGATTTCAGTATACGGTAACACCGGCACCGTTAGCCGTGATGTCCATTCTGGATCTATAAACTTGACGTATCGCATCATGTAGCCAGATATGAATTTTGCACCACGCTGTTTCCAATATTGTCTATTTTCAACCGGGTGATGATCTAAAGTTTTTCCTGCAACAATACGGCCATCAGGTAGCTGTAGCATCTGCGTATTTTGTTTCACCGCTGTAAGTAAAAAGCCAGCAGCCCGATAAATTGCTCCGTCTCCGCATTGGCAGCCATCAGCAAACGAGATAATCCACTTGACCTGCGGAGCGTGTTTTTTGATTAGTTTGCACGCTATCGCTAAGCATCTAGATTCTGCATTTCTTGGCAATATTTCATCAAACACCATGCGGTTAAGTTCTAAGAAGTTATGGAAGCCAGTGCCTGTAACAAGGTTTGATGTTTTGTGCTTGTCAATGCTTGGGCCAAACTGCATAACGCCATGCAACACACCAGCATAATAAGCGCCAATATGCAGTTGACTATTTGGTGCCACTTTGCCACTGTAGTGATTCTTGCAGACAAAAGCGTTTGCAGTTTTAGAATCAAGTGGCTTTAGCGTTATATCCTTAACGTCCACTAAGGTATACCTCAGCGATGTGGGCGATAGCGTTGCCGTTAGAGTTTGTATTGTCTGGATGTTCCTGCATCTCACCCTTAGCCCGATCAATTGCATTGTTGATCGTCTCGCACTGTTCATCGTGAACAATAAAGGTCATCTGCCGGATAGGTTCGCGGTCTTCTTCCGGCACTTTGTCAAAACCATCCGCCCATTGGTTGTCATCTGGTGGCGTAAGGCTGTCAATCAAAGCATCAAGGTCAGCTGCACCGTACCCCGTACCATCCAAGCCAATAGGCGTGTTCGCAAGCTCGGCAAGAATGTCGGTTATCTTTGTTGTGTCATCTTGCCCGATACGGGTAGTGCGGTTGTCAACAACAAGAATCCGCAGCTCTTCTTCAGGTGTAACGTCAACCCACTGCACGGGTACGGTTTCCCATCCTAGAGCCTTGGCAGCCATCACCCTATGATTTCCCGCTAGGATATGCTTAGTGCTCAGGTTAGCCACCACAGAGCCGTACCAGCCGTTTACTGCTAGGCTCTTCTTGATGGCTTCGACATCACCGTTGTTAGCGTTGCGTGGGTGATGCTTGAGCAGGTCTATGTTGACCTGCTCAATCTCTTTGTTTATTACTCTACTTGCCAATCAGGTTAGCCTCGATTTCTTCTTTGGTTGCCCATACTAGGGCATCTTTCATTTGACGTTCTGAGATGCCTTGCTGTTTCGCGCGTCTCTTGACATCAGCGTATAGCCAGCGTGTATACATCTCGTTGTATACAGCCAAGCACCCAGCGCCCAGCAGAATACCAAGGGCAAAGGTAATCATTTGTTTAGACCTTCTATCTTGTCTCTGAAATGGATTTTGACCCAGATGATGTCGATGTCTTTGTTTACGATGTCGTGCTGGTATCCAAATAACAGGCGGTTGTCATACGTCAAGTGATCAAACTTTTTGAGTTCGGCATTCATTGCCCATAGAAAACTTGGACTTGATGAAAAACCTACAAGCTCTTTACTTTGTATCCAGTCTTGCATTGTTTGCATAAGGAACTTTATGCACTCTTTGTATGTGCCAACGTGTCCAAGTACAAAGCCACCTGCTGGAATCTTTGGCTCTACAAAACCTGTCATTGTTTCACCAGTCCGCTCTGTGGATCAATGGCAACCAGTGCCCAATCGGTAGCAAACAAATCACCAGGGGATAGGCTTAGTTCTTCCAGCTGTGTTACCCGTCCTTTAGGTCCGTGCAGTTCGAATACATTCCACAGTTCGGAGTAGCGCAGGAAGACCTGACCGTCCCATTCCTGCCGCCATACCGCGTTACCGCCACCAGCCATCAAGGCTTGTATCACTTCACCAAATCTTGCCATTTTTTATCTCCCTCTTCCCATTCGCATATTTCCCAATCGGTAGCGTTCATATCTTCACCAATGACACAGAGGTATTTGCACTGCCATTCTCCTGATGTCCTTCTATCTACAAATGCCTTGGTTTCAGTGTCGTAGTAAACGATTCGCGCCTCATCTTCCTTTTCCCAAGAAGTACGGCTAACAGGATTACCATCCATCAAGTCCTGAAACACTTCAGTGAATGTCATTTTGTTATCACCCAATCCATCGCCAGGACATCAGCCCCACGGAAGTAAGCAGGCCCGGCAAAGTGCCGGTTACCTGCGCCATCGAGCTTGTACATAACCAGAGCGCCATGGCTAATCGCATAGTGGATTCTTGCGCCATCCCGGCAAAGGTATCTACCTTCCTTGAGATGAACCATTGCACCAGAGAATGACATCCGGCATTGTGGATGCTTTGTCTCAGGGGCAAAGGTTGCAATCGGATCCGTACAGAGTTGCTGGTAACCAAGGCTCAAAGCGTAAGCCTGCAACTCCGGGTTGCGTATCCACTTCTCAACACTCTGCCGCCTCACGATGTTGTCAGCGTTAGACCAGCTGCCGGTCTCGCTAAAGATTTCCATCGCTTGCCGGATGCGTTCTTTCTTTTCTTCAAGACTAAATGCTAGTGCCATTTAGATCCTCGGCTTTCAACAATCGCGTATATTGCTTGCTGCCTGCTCGTGTAAAGATTCTGCCATCGTCAGCTAGTTTAGCCAACGCCCTATGATAAGTAGCAGTTGCAAATCCATACTCAGACATGATTTGTTTACAGTCTCTTGTTGACAACAAACCTTTATTCTTTTTCAACTCAAAAACAATAATGCTTGAGCATTGATCCAGTCGTGTATCGAACTCTGACGTTACTGCTAACGCATACGCCTCATTTAGTTTGCTCATTTATCTCCTCGGCTTCCTTGGCTATTCGATCAGCAAAGGCCGCGTCCTTGGTGGCTGTATAAGCCATATACCAAAGCGCCTTGATGCTATCGGCTGTAGCCGTACCTTTGTGTGGACAACGCTGCAGGTACTTGATAACGTTCCCAGCTGCAAAGTCTAACCCCCAGTCGTCGATGACGCTGAGGGCTTGAATCTTGGTAGTCCGGTAATGCCCGGTCAATAGTCTAGAATCTCCCATCCATCACACAATACAAAATCCTGAAGAATGCTGTTTTGTGTAAGGATGTGTGCTTCTTTGTCGTTCAGAGTAATCTTGTCGGCTACCACTTCGATGTAACGTCCTTCAGCCCAAACAACGCATCGAACCTTGCTCCCAAGGCGTAGTGCCTTGAGAGCTTCGGTTGCTGTGCATGGTGTTGCTGTCATACGGTTACCGCTTCTGTTTGCTTGTGCATCATCCGGTCAATGTTGTATGCAACCGCCCAGATATCTGCAATGACGTCTGCTACCTTTAGGTCATTAACCCAGTAAGGATTCTGGATACATTCACCGTGCCAGTTTTTGCAATCCCAAATGCCAGCATCTGTGCCGATAGAAATCATCAAGTGCAGCTCACCTTTGTGCATATGCACTTCGCTATGATCGGAGCTAACCTGAATCAGTAGCGGGCTATCGATAACTGCAAACGGCTCATGCTTGTTGATGGTCTTTTGTGCCAAGTCTGTAAGGACCTCGGCTAATGTCTTAGTTGTTTCTGTCATTGTTTTATCTCCCAAAGTTAGGGGCAAGTTACCCTGCCCCTATCAAACATACCCTTATCTACTCGCCTTCAAACGGGTCTACGATGTCATCCACCGGTTGCGGTGTAACCTTGCGTAGTGGCTTTGTAGCTGCCACCTTGACCGGCTTCACGGTTTCAATGACGTTAGTAAGTTCCCCGTTCATTTTCTGGCGGGTGCCTACCACTACCTGCCATGACTTGGCTTTGAGGGCTTCCATGTCAAGCTCGGCAAACTGCTGGCTAGTCATCCGACCAACCATGCCATCGAGCAAGATTGTAAGCTTGGCTTTCTCATTGCCGTAGTAGGTCTTGGTGTACTGCATGAAGCGGAACGGCTGGCCGTCATCGTCACCAACCTCGGTCGATTCGAACACCCACTTAAAGTTGGGTTCCAAAACGTTAGGGTCATCGAATGATTTACCCTGTACCGCTTCGCAATCAATCAGCGCACAGATGTAGATACCCTGCTCGGCTACGCTGTACTTTTTCCCGCTGCCTTCGGAAAACTTTCCGTGCTGTGCAAAAAATCCCATTACTAAACTCCTTGGGCTACCGCCCCTTTACTGGCATCACTGCCGCACTAGTTATATACCCATATTAGATATTCTGTCAAACTAAAATAATCTAAGTTGTTTTCGTTGCCTTTTTAGGTTGTCTATCTTTTGCAGATATTCAGGCAGTGCCACTTTGTAGCTCCATTCCCGTTGGGGTAATCCGGATGCTCGCCATCTTTCACGGTTCTTGCCAAACAATCCATTCCATGCAGCTGAGTCCATCGAGCAGACTTGCTCCGGTAGCCCTTCCTCGCCTTGAAATGCACCAAGCTTGACACCCCAGAGATGAATCGGCACATCAGGCAACACGCTGGTTACTGCCATGACAACATCACGAATCATGCGCCCGTCAGCTCGCTGACAAAGGGTACCAATACCAACCCTCCAGCCATCGGTGTAATGGTCTTTCATTTCATAGACCAGTGGTTTTAGTTCGTTGGCGTGTCTGATGTAATCGTCAACGTTCCACCCTTGGATTGTTGGAACCCATGCCCAAGGGCAATCCCGGTATTCTTCCCAAAAGTGGTACGCCATGTCGGTGGTCTTATCTTGCCTTAGCATCACCTCGGCTTTGTCTGTTGCAATATCTTGCTCACAGCAGAAATCCATCGTGGCAGCCCATACCGGCTTCACCTTCCAAGAGTCGAGCCATGCCACGTATTCAGCGGGGCTGTAGCGATATTCACCCCAGCGTACGGTTGCAACATAACCACCACAATCAGCCGCAAGGGCAGTGACGTGATCGGGTAAGCGTGGCGCTCTCATCTTGTATCTTGGTCTTGCGAAAGATGAAGCTGGAAAAAGGTATGGAACATCCGGCATGAATGTTCTTTCATCACCAGCGGGGACGGTTGCATAAAAGGTCATAGCGGCTTGCACTCACCCGTTAGCACCATTCCCCCACAATCAAGGATTATGTCGGCTCTATAGGTCACTGGTAACCCTATAGCATCAGATACCATCCGGCACAACAGTTGACACATACCCTCCATGTTGCGTTCTGCGGGGTAATGGTCATTACCCTTGTAGCCACCTTGGAACTCTTTCATCAAAGCATCAAGGCTGTAGACTTCAACCACCCAACCATCAGGGGTGTATGTAAATGCGATACTTGACCCTGCTTTAGGATTCTTGCTGATTGGACAGCACGGCGCAGGGATGTTGCATTTGTGCGTCATTACTATTGAGCCGCCGTGTGTGTCACAAGGCATTACCAGCAGTCCAGCATCTCCCGACTTTTTCAAACTCATCTTTTATTCTTTCTTGGCAATACCTGTACCGCCGCCTCAGCGGCAGGTACATGGTTTGCCCTTTCGTTCCCCATACCAGCCCTCCCTTCGGGCTGGGGGGGTAGGTTCTAGGAAGGGGGGGTTCTTTCAAAAGTGTATCTATAAATATACTTAAGGGGATACAGTTTTTCGATACACTTTTTACCGCTTGTAATACCGCTTACTGCGGCACTCAATCAGCTGCAACTCCACCGCTTCATCGATGGTTTCCCAGACTAGATTCCTGTTCTTTTTCAACCCCTCGCAGATACCTGATTTCGTCCTGCCGGGGTTGTCTGCCACATACTGAGCAACCCTATCTAACACCTCCGTTTCACCGCCTGCCGTTGTGATCTGCTGTAGTGCTATGGTTCCGGGTTCATCGGTGTTTAGCCGGTATACAAAGTGAACCCAGTCATCCTCCCCAATGTGCCTGTGTTTGACCGTACGAACGTCATACGTCTTGGCTTCTATGTCGTGGTTGATAGATAGCACCATGTCGGCCTGTGCGGCCAAATCAGAGGCTCCACGCATGGTGTCCTGAGTGATAGCCGTCCCCGGTGCTAACTTCTTGTTATGGTGAAGAATGACAACAGCAGCCCCTGCATCAATCAGTTCTTGGAACCGGTCATAGAGTTTGGCAACCGCGCCATTGTCGTTTTCATCCATGCCATGCACACGAACAAAAGTATCAACAACTACTAGCTGGATGTCATTATCTTTGATGTACTTCACGAGCGCGTCAACGTGGTACCGCTTGTCTACCTTGGTGTTCTTTTTCTGGATGATATGCAGGTTTGGCAGGTCGGTATTGTGCATCATGCAGAACCGCCCCCAGAACTGCTTTAGGTTGATTTCCTCATTGATGTACAGCACCTTAGCCGGGGTTGTCTCAATGAAGTTGCACCATGGTCTACCTGAAGCGCAAGCAATCGCAAGGTCAATACCAAGCCACGATTTACCTGATCCGGATGCGGCAGCAATAAAGTGTAGCCCTTTGTGGATAACCATATTCTCAGCTATCCATTCTTGCTCTGGGCAGTTTTGCCCCTCTTCTTTGAACCGCCACCAGTTCCAAATCTCTAGCTCTGGTTCGGGTGCAACCTTGACCGCCAACTCTTCCCGTAGCATGGCAGGGGTTAGCGGTGGCAGGTCGGAATCTTTCCAGTCTGCCCACGCCCTAGCAACCTTTTCCGTAACCTCGTGTTCTTCCATGGGTGGATCACAATAGGTGCGGTTCCAGTCCAAGATGCCAGAAAGTGCAAAGTTGATATGTAGCCGTGTGCTCCTGTAGTAACCAACACAAGCCGTTAGAGCATTGTCC
>Ga0209300_1000963_pt1 | contig 12448 bp, 11 predicted proteins | sample Shrwel_input2_RT_FD_187535 | JGI IMG/M metagenome (GOLD analysis project Ga0209300, IMG submission 187535) | Subsurface microbial communities from deep shales in Ohio, USA - Utica-3 well 1 S input2 RT (SPAdes) (version 2) ... | reverse complement strand
CGCCGCCAGCGCGGTGTTGAGCGCCTGGATCTGCGCGTCCTGCGCTTCGGTGGCCAGGCCGGCGCGCATCATGCCCTCGCGCACCAGCTTCAGCAGCGGCGGCAGGCGGCGCAGCACCTCGGCGCGGTCTTCCCGGGAGGTTTTCGCGCTGGCCGACCAGATCAGGTCGGCTGCGGCGTGTTTGAGCGCACGCGTGGCGTCGCTGGCCTGGCCATGCTGCACGGCGCTGTGCGCCAGCACATCGGCCCAGACGCGAAACAGGAAGTCACGCACCCCTTCGTGCACCGGCACCGACTCCAGCATCTTGCGCAGCTCGATCGTGTACTGGATGGCCCAGGTCTCCCGCTGCTCGACCTGCTGCGCCAGGGACACGCCCTTGCGGCTGGCCGCGTGCTCGTCGCGGAAGTAGGTCTCCAGGAAGCGGTCGAACTCGGTCAGCACGGTCTGGAACACCTTGCGCCCGGTGTCCGGGTAGGCCTCGACGACCTGCACGATGCGCTTGATCTCCTTGTTGAGCGCGTCCTCGCTGTCGTGCGCCCCGGAGACGAAGCCCATCACGCACGAGCCCATGCGGTCGATGAGCCGGCGCGCCGGGTGGCTGGTGGAGGCGAAGAAGTCGGGCTCGCCCACGGCCACGCGCAGCACCGGCATCTGCAGGCGGGCGAACCACACGCGCACGGTCGCGGGCAAGCGCTCTTCCATCAGGATGGACTGAAACAGCAGCGCCACGACCTCGATGGTGGCGCGCTCGGCCGGGCTGGCCGCGGCCTGCTTGAGGGTGGCGCGGTCCTGCTCCAGGCCCCGCAGCGCCACCTCGGGGGTGGTGGCGACGCCGCCCTGGGGCTCGGCGCGGCGACGCACCGCCTCCCCCACCTGGCGGATGGCCAGCCCCAGGGTGGGTGACACCACCGAGGACGGTGCGGCAGCCGGCTGCGAAGCCGCCGGCCCCGTGGACAAGGACGAGGCCAGGAAGCCCGAGACCTGGCGTGACACCAGCGCGCTCAACTGCCCCAGCACCGCCTGCGAGCGCGAGGCCGTTCGCGACATGGCCGGCGTCTGCGTCAACAAACGGGTTTCTTCATGGGCCCGGCCGAGGGGCTGCAGGCCGCTGTTGCTGCCCACCGGCGCGCGCGGGGCGTCCAGCTCACCCGGGCGGGTCAGCGAGGCGCCGCTGTCGCGAGCGCGACGGATGAAGGGGCGCAGGTCGATCTCCGGGCGCACGCCCTGCTCCAGCAGCGCCTTGTTGGCGTGGTGATAGCCCTCCTGCACCCACTGCGACACCTCCTGGTGCAGCACCGTCTGCAGCGTCTGCCAATGCCCTGGCGACAACTCCGCTGCGACCCAGGCGTCGGCGACCTGGCGCGCCAGCCACAAGGGGCTGAGCACATCGGACGCCGCCGAAGCGGGCTCCACCGCCGCCCCGATGGACTGCAGCCTCGCGTTGAGGTCGGTGTACTCGTTGCCGGTCAGGTCGGACACCGCCTGGGCCAGTCGCGACGCCGTCAGCTCCAGGTCGAGCTGGCTGTCGTCGACCAGGGTCAGGGGGATGTCGACCAGTGGCGGGCCGCCGCGCGCGGCCTTCGCCCGCACGGGACGCCCGGCGCGCAGCTCAGACAGGGCCTGCTGCAGCGCCGCGTCGAGGGCCGCGTACCAGGCGCGCACGACCTGGGGCAGGTCCAGCGCCAGGTCGCGGCGGCGCGTGTACAGCGCCGGCTCTGCCGCCTGGGTGGCGAGCAGGCGCGCGCCGTCCAGGCAGGCCTGGATGAGGCCACGCAAGCCGCGCGTCAGCGCGTCCAGGTGCGCAACGCGGGCGTCGGTGGCCAGCGCGCGAGGAGAGCCCAGGGTCATGAGAATGGCAAAGGCCGATCAGCGCACCCCGCCCCAGGGTGCCACCGACCGGCCAGCGAGTTCCGGTTGATTCGACTCTACACCACCGCCCCGGCGTGGGGGTCGTTGGGGTCGATGTCTTTCTTGGTGGCCTTGACCAGGTCCTCGCGCTTGACGCCCAACCACATCGCGATGGCCGCGGCCACGAACACCGACGAGTAGATGCCGAAGACGATGCCGATGGTCAGCGCCAGGGCGAAGTAATGCAGCGTCGGGCCGCCGAACAGCAGCATGGCCAGCACCATGGCCTCGGTCGAGCCGTGGGTGATGATGGTGCGGCTCATCGTCGAGGTGATGGCGTGGTCGATGACCTCCGACGTGCTCATCTTGCGGAACTTGCGGAAGGCCTCGCGGATGCGGTCGAAGATCACGACCGACTCGTTGACCGAGTAGCCCAGCACCGCCAGGATCGCCGCCAGCACCGACAGCGAGAACTCCCACTGGAAGAAGGCGAAGAAGCCCAGGATGATGATGACGTCGTGCAGGTTGGCGATGATGCCGGCCACGGCGAACTTCCACTCGAAGCGGATGGCCAGGTAGATCATGATGCCCAGCACGGTCACGCCCAGCGCCAGGATGCCGTCGCGCGCGAGCTCATCGCCCACCTGCGGGCCGACGAACTCGGAGCGCTGCAAGGTGACCGGCTCGATGGCGGCGGCGTTGCCTGCGCCCGCCACCAGGCAGACCTGGCGGTCGCCCTTGTCGGTGGACTTGACGGTCACCTGACCGTTTTCGGCCGAACACAAGGCGGTGAAGACCTTGCCAACCAGCTCGGTCTGCTTCATGCCCCCGCGCAGGGGCAGGCGAATCAGCACGTCGCGCGAGGTGCCGAAGTTCTGCACCTGCACCTCACCCAGGCCCAGCGTCTCGATGGCCTGGCGGGTCTTGGGCAGGTCCGCGGCTTGCGCGTACTGCACCTCGATGAGCGAGCCCCCGGTGAACTCGATGGAGAAGTGCAGGCCGCGGGTGATCAGGAAGAAGACCGCGGCGGCGAAGGTCAGGAACGAGATCAGGTTGAAGATCAGCGCGTGCCGCATGAACGGGATGTCGCGCTTGATGCGGAAGAATTCCATGGTGTTGTGCTCCGCTTGTTGCGCTTATTCCTGGGGCTTCCAGATCTGACCGATGGACACGCTCTTGAGCTTTTTCTGACGGCCGTACCAGAGGTTGACCAGCGCGCGCGAGAAGAACACCGCCGAGAACATCGACGTCAGGATGCCCAGGCAGTGCACCACGGCGAAGCCGCGCACCGGGCCCGAGCCGAAGGCCAGCAGCGACAGGCCGGCGATCAGGGTCGTGACGTTGGAGTCCAGGATGGTGGACCAGGCGTTTTCGTAGCCGGCGTGGATGGCCGACTGCGGCGACATGCCGCTGCGCAGTTCCTCGCGCACGCGCTCGTTGATCAGCACGTTGGAGTCGATGGCCATGCCCAGCGTCAGGGCGATGGCCGCGATGCCCGGCAGCGTCAGCGTGGCCTGCAGCATGGACAACACCGCCACCAGCAGCAGCAGGTTGACCGACAACGCGATGGTCGAGAACACGCCGAACAGCAGGTAGTAAATGATCATGAACACGGCCACGGCCGCGAAGCCGTACACCAGGGAGTTGAAGCCCTGAGCGATGTTCTCGGCGCCCAGGCTGGGGCCCACGGTGCGCTCTTCGATGATCTCCATGGGCGCCGCCAGGCTGCCCGCGCGCAGCAGCAGCGCGGTGTCGGCGGCTTCCTCGGTGCTCATGCGCCCCGAGATCTGCACGCGACCGCCACCGATCTCGCCGCGGATGACCGGCGCCGTCACGACCTCGCCCTTGCCCTTCTCGAACAGGATGATGGCCATGCGCTTGCCCACGTTCTCGCGGGTGACGTCCTTGAAGATGCGCGCGCCGCGGGCGTCCAGCGTCAGGTGCACGGCGGCTTCCTGGTTCTCGTCGAAGCCGGTTTGCGCGTCGGTCAGGTTGTCGCCGGTCAGCACCACCTGGCGCTTGACGATGACGGGCACGCCGCCGCGCTCCAGGTAGCGCTCGGAGCCGAACGGCACCATGCCGCCGGCCAGCGCGGCCTGGGCTTCGGTGCTCTCGTCGACCATGCGCACCTCCAGGGTGGCGGTGCGGCCGATGATGTCCTTGGCCTTGGCCGTGTCCTGCACACCGGGCAGCTGCACCACGATGCGGTCCAGGCCCTGCTGCTGGATCACGGGCTCGGCCACGCCGAGTTCGTTGATCCGGTTGTGCAAGGTGGTGATGTTTTGCTTGAGCGCCTGCTCCTGGATGGCGCGCTCCGAAGTGGGCTTCAGGGTGCCCACCAGGGTCACGTCACCGGACTCATCGGCGCCGTCGACCCAGGCCAGGTCGGGCAGGCTGTCGGTCAGCAGCGGGCGCGCGGCGGTGCGGGCGGCCGCGTCGCGAAAGCGCACGGAGACGGACTTGTCGTCGCGCCGGATGCCGCTGTGGCGGATGTCCTTGTCGCGCAGCAGGGTGCGGATGTCGCCGGACAGGCTCTCGGCCTTTTGCGTCAGCGCCGCCTTCATGTCGACCTGCATCAGGAAGTGCACGCCGCCACGCAGGTCCAGACCCAGGTACATGGGCTGGGCGTGCAGGCTGCGCAGCCAGTGCGGCGAGCGCGAGACCAGGTTGAGCGCCACGATGTAGCGCGGGTCGGCCGCATCGGGGTTGTACGCGCGGGCGATGGCGTCGCGCGCCTTGATCTGCGTGTCGGTGTCCTTGAAGCGCGCGCGCACGGAGGTGCCGTCCAGCTCGATGAAGTCGGCCTGAAGGCTGGCCTCCTTGAGCACGGTCTCCACGCGTGCGACGTCATCGGTCGACAGCTTGACCGTGGCCTTGCCGCTGGAGAGCTGCACCGCCGGTGCCTCCCCGAAGAAGTTGGGCAGGGTGTAGACCGTGCCGATGAGCAGGGCCACGGCGATGATCAGGTACTTCCACCAGGGATAGCGGTTCATGCGGTCCTCGACTGCGCGTGCGAAGCGAAGGCCGCCACGCGACCTCGCCTGCGGTGCGAATGCTTACTTGTTGTAGGTGCCTTTGGGCAGCACCTGGATGATGGCGATGCGCTGGATCTGCAGCTCCACGCCATTGGCCACCTCGACGTTGACGAAGGTGTCACCCAGCTTGCTGATCTTGCCGACCAGGCCGCCTTGCGTGACCACCTCGTCGCCCTTGGACAGGGCGTCGAGCATGGCCTTGGTTTCCTTTTGCCGCTTCATTTGCGGGCGGATCATCACGAAGTACAGGACGACGAACATCAGCACCAGGGGCAGCATGCTCATCAGGCCACCGGAGGCGCTGGCGGCGGGGGCTGCGGCTTGGGCGTAGGCTTCGGAAATCAACACGGTCAGGGTCCTTCTCGAACAAAGGGCCGAAGCGCCTGCCCGTCCTGCGACATGCAGAACGGCGGGCACGCCGGCCGGAGTGGGTCAGATTGTATGCGGGCGACGTGACGGACAGCGCCCCGCCCGCACCAGCGTCAAAGCACGTACTTGGCCAGGGGCAAAGCGGTCAGGGCGCGGTAGATGTTGTCGAGCTGCTCGCGGCTGGTGGCCGTGACGGTGACGGTCAGGCCCAGGTAGGTGCCGTTGCTGCTCGGGCGGCGCTGGAGGGTGGCCGCATCGAAGCCGGGGTCGTGCTGAACGACCACGGCCACGACGGACGCCACGAACGCCTCGGAGTGCGTGCCCATGACCTTGATCGGAAAGGGGCTCGGGTACTCGATGAGCGAGCGCTCGGGCGGGATGGTCGGGTTGACCGGTTGGTGCGAACTCATGGCGGCTTCCTGTCTTGCCTCACTGGATGCCCAGGCGCAGCGCGTCCCAGGCGCGACCCAGCCAGCCGGCGCTGGGCACCTCGTCGAGCGACTGCAGCGGCAGCGACTGCCACGGCTGGCCCGACAGGGTCACCTGGATGCGGCCCACGGCCTGCCCCTTGGTCAAGGGGGCCAGCAGCGGGTCATTGCGTGTCACCGAGGTCTTGACGGCGGCGGCCTGGCCGCGCGGCACCACCACCACGATGGGCTGGGTGCGGCCCAGGCGCGCGGTGCTGGCCTTGCCCTTCCAGACGGGGGCGGTGGTGACGGGCTGGTTGGCGTCGAAGAGCTTGACGACGTCGAAGGCGCTGTGGCCCCAGTTGAGCAGCTTCTGGCTCTCGTTGGCGCGGGCCTCAGGAGACGCCGTGCCCACCACCACGCTCAGCAGGCGACGCTCGCCTCCCGCGGTCGGGCGGCGCGAGGTGGCGATGAGGCAGTAGCCGGCGGCGTCGGTGTAGCCGGTCTTGAGGCCGTCCACCGTGGGGTCGCGAAACAGCAGCAGGTTGCGGTTGCCTTGCTTGATGCCATTGAAGGTGAAGTCCTTCATGGAGTAGTAAGGCAGCGAGTTGGGGAAGTCCAGGATCAGGCGCGTGGCGATGATGGAGAGCTCGCGCGCGGTGCTCACGTGGCCGGGGGCGGTCAGGCCCTCGGGGTTGGCGAACTTCGTGGCCTTCAGGCCGAAGGCCTGGGCCTGGCGGTTCATCATCTCGACGAACACCTCGACGGTGCCGCCCACGCCTTCGGCGAGGGCCACGGTGGCGTCGTTGCCGCTCTGCACGATCATGCCTTTGATGAGGTCATCGACCTTCACGCGGCTGTTGACGTTGATGAAGGAGCGCGATGCGCCCGTCATGCCGGTGCGCCAGGCGCGCTCGGAGACCGGCAGCTCCTGGGCCAGCGAGAGCTTGCCGCTTTGCAGGGCCTGGAAGACCAGGTAGGCGGTCATCAGCTTGGTCAGGGACGCGGGCTCGACCGATTGGTCGGCGTTGCGCCCGGCCAGGGTCTGGCGGCTGGAGAGGTCTTGCAGGATGAAGGCGCGTGCGGCCACCTCGGGCGGCTGGGGCATGGCCGTGGTCGGCTCGGCGAACAGCGCAGCCGGCGAGGCGGCGGCCTGCGCCAGGGCGCCTGAGGCGGGCAGCAGGGCCACGCTCAGGGCGGCCAGGGAGGAGAAGGTCGCGCTCAGGATGAGGCGGCGGGAGGGGGAAGCAATCATGCCGTCAATGTGGGGTGAGGAAGGGAGAAACACAAGGCCTGGCGTGCGCCGCCGGCCGCTCAGTGTGCGGCCGGGTTGGCGGCGCTGGCCGCCGCCTCGGCGCGCAGGTGCCGCGAGACGACCTCGCGCAGCACGCCGAGCTGGCCGTGGAAGAAGTGGCCGGCGCCCGGCACCACCGTCACCGGCAGTTGCTGCGGGCGGGCCCAGTCGAGGATGCTGGCCAGGGGCACGACGTCGTCTTGCTCGCCCTGCACCACCAGGGTGTGGGCGGGCACGGCAGGCACGTCGAAGTTCGAGGTCGCGGGGCTCACCAACACCAGCGTGGAAGGCGCACGCACCGCCGGCTGCTCGGCTGCGGCCTGCGTCAGGCGCGCCGCGGCCTGGGCGGCCACGTGCCCGCCGAACGAGAAGCCAGCCAGGGCCAGCGGGCGGCCAGCCAAGGCGGGGTCGCTCAGGTGGTGGGCCGCCACCGCGAGCATGTCGGTGGTCTCACCCCGGCCTTCGTCCCACGAGGACCCGGAGCGGCCGACGCCGCGGAAATTGAAGCGGACGGCGCGCCAGCCGGCCAGCACGAAGGCGCGCACCAGGGTGTGAACCACCTTGTTGTCCATCGTGCCGCCCTTGAGCGGGTGCGGGTGGGCGACGACGACCAGGCCGCGCGGGGCGCCGTCCGGGTCTTCGACCACGACCTCCAGCTCACCCGCGGGGCCGTCGATGATCAGGGATGCGGGGCGTCCGAGCATGTTGTTTGCTGCCAGCCTCAGCCGAACTCAGCGCCCGACGTCATCGGGCAGCACCAGGCGCTCGACGACCTCGCCACCCAGCAGGTGACGGTCGACGATTTCGTCGATGTCGCTGGGGTCGACGAAGGTGTACCAGGTGCCCTCGGGGTAGACCACGGCCACCGGACCGCCGGCGCAGCGGTCCAGGCAACCCGCCTTGTTGACGCGAACCTGGCCCTTGCCGTTGCGGCCGGCTGCGGCCACGCGGGCCTTGCAGTGGTCGAAGCCGGCCTTGGCGCCGTGATCGGCGCAACTGGACTCGCCATTGGCGCGCTGGTTCAGGCAGAAAAAGATGTGGCGTTCGTAATAACCCATGGGTGCCATTCTAGTGGCTGGGCCCCGATGAGGTCGTTGCGGGGCCTTCGCGAACCAGCAGCCGCGTCGCCAGCCAGACCAGGGCCACGTAAGGCCACAAGATGCCGAACCAGCGCGACAGCCCGTGGAAGCGGATGAAGCGACCGTGCTCCCAGGCCTGCAGGGTCTGGGCGTAGTACGGGTCGGGTGGCGCCAGGTGGACCAGCACGACCAGGCCCAGCAACACCACAACGCCCGCGCCCGCACAGGCGGTGCGGCTGAGGTTGACCAGCAAGGTCGCCGACGCCGCCCCCAGCAGCAGGCCCACCGAAGCGGGCAGGGTCACCCAGCTGAACGCGTGGCGCGGGCCGAAATTGAGCGCCGACGACAGCGCCGTGACGCCGACGCCGGCCAGCACCAGCAGGGTCAGAAGCACGATGCGCAGGGTACGCGGGCGCGCCAGGGCGCAGGCCACGCACAAGGGCGCGAGCAAGCCCAGCGCGATGGTGAGCGCCTCGCTGCCCCCCAGCCACGCGCCACTGAAGACCGAGCCCTGGGGGGTGGCCCACATCTGCAGCGGGTCGTCGGGCAGCAGCCAGCGCTGCAGGGCCGTGTCGCGGGTGAGGTCCACCAGGACCACGCGCAGGTGCGGCAGCGCCTGCCCCTCGGCCAGCGGCAGCGGGGGCGGAAACAGCAGGCCGACCGGCCACAGGCTCAGCAAAGCCAGCCCGTGGCCAGCCTGCGGGATGAACCAGCGCTGGCGCAGCCGGTGCCAGGCCTCGACCACACCCAGGGCGTGCAAGGTGATGGCCGCCAGCACGCCCCAGGCCGCGCCCAGGGTGTTGAGCACCCAGTCCGACAGCGAGGGCACCCGCCCCGGCAAGGTGAACTGCAGCAACTCCAGGCCGTAAGACAGCCCCGAGGCGATCAGCAGTGTGCGAGCCGCCGCCGAAGGCGCGCCATGGTGAGAGCGCAACCACGCCAGGCACAGCACCATCCCGAAAGGCAGGTAGCCCAGCAGGTTGGCGGTGACGTCGTCCATGACCTCGTTGGGCTGCTTGGGCAGCAGCCAGCTGAAGACCTGGGTGTCAGGCCAGTGCCAGCCGGTCAGCGGGTGCAGGGTGGCGTAGGCGATCAGCAAGCCCGCGGCCCAGGACAGCGGCCAGGCGGAACTGCGGTGCGGCGACATGCCGACCCTCAGCCGACGGCGGGCTTGAGCACCACGAGGAAGGTGATGGCCGCAAACAGCACGACCGAGACCTCGTTGAAGACGCGGAACCACTTGTGGCTGCGGCGGTTCTTGAGCGCCTCGAAGTCACGCAGCAGCCGGCGGCAGACGTGGTGGTAGCCGATGGCGCCCAGCACCAGCGTCAGCTTGATGTGCAGCCAGATCTGGCCCGGGCCCTTGCCGATGCCGAAATGCAGCCACAGCACCAGACCGAACACCAGCGCCGGGATCATCAGCAGCGTGGCGAAACGGTAGAGCTTGCGCGCCATCAGGAGCAGTCGCTCGCGCTCGGCGTGGCTGTCTGATGGCACGGTGGCCAGGTTGACGAACAGGCGGGGAAGGTAGAACAAGCCGGCGAACCAGCTGGCCACGAAGATGATGTGCAGGGCCTTGACCCAGCCGTAGGCATTGGCGCTCATGCGCTGATTATGGCCACGCTCGGCCCCTGGTTTGCCGCTGTGCAACACAAAAGAAGCGGGCAAAAAAGAGCCCCGGCACAAGCCGGGGCTGTGAAGCCTTGACGCTGTCATCACGTAAGGCACCTGCTCAGGGAGGAAAAGCAGGGAATGAGGCCTTGCGGCGTATCATTCAGCGTCGATTATAGGGGGGTTGAGCGATTGCCGCGCCGGCCCCTGTCCGAAAAGACCCTGCCAACGGTGATTTTTTTGCCACCTTTGCAATCCTTCACGCGCCCGTCACACCGGCGCCCGTCAGGCAACCGAGCATGACCCTGCCCCTGCATTTCCCCCAGCACCGCCTGCGCCGCCTGCGCCGCGACGACTTCTCCCGCCGCCTGGTGCGCGAGCACCAACTGACACCATCTGACCTGATCTACCCCGTTTTCGTGCTGGATCAGGACAACGGCTCGCAAGCCGTGGGCTCCATGCCCGGGGTGGCGCGACTGGGGCGCAGCGCCCTCTACGAGGCCGCCGAGCGGTGCGTGCAGTTGGGTGTGCCGGTGCTGGCGCTGTTCCCCGTCATCGACGCGGCCCTCAAGACCCCGGACGGCCAGGAGGCCCTCAACCCCGAGGGCCTGGTGCCCCGCACCGTGCGCGAGCTGAAAAAACGCTTCCCTGAGCTGGGCGTCATGACCGACGTGGCGCTGGACCCCTTCACCAGCCACGGCCAGGACGGCCTGCTCGACGACAGCGGCTACATCGTCAACGACGACACCGTGGGCGTGCTGACCCGCCAGGCCCTGGTGCAGGCCGAAGCCGGGGTGGACATCGTCGCCCCCAGCGACATGATGGACGGCCGCATCGGGGCGATCCGCGCGGCGCTGGAGTCGCAAGGTCTCGTGCACACCCGCATCATGGCCTACAGCGCCAAGTACGCCAGCGCGTTCTACGGCCCCTTCCGGGACGCGGTCGGATCGGCGGGCAACCTGGGCAAAGCCAACAAGAAGGTCTACCAGATGGACCCAGCCAACTCCGACGAGGCCCTGCGAGAGGTGGGCATGGACATCGCCGAGGGCGCCGACATGGTCATGGTCAAGCCGGGCATGCCGTACCTGGACATCGTGCGCCGCGTCAAGGACGAGTTCCGCGTGCCGACGTTCGCCTACCAGGTCAGCGGCGAGTACGCCATGATCAAGGCGGCCGCGCAAAACGGCTGGCTCGACCACGACGCCACCATGATGGAGTCGCTGCTGGCCTTCAAGCGCGCCGGCGCCGATGGCGTGCTGAGCTACTTCGCGCTCGACGCGGCCACCTTGCTGCGCGGCTGAAGCCGGGTCACCGCGTGCGCCTCTTCCTCATCCACGACCAGTTCACCGAGCTCAGCGAGTGGCCGGCTAGCCTGCCGACCCAGGGCTTCCTGTGGGTCACGACCAGCCGCCGGGTCTTCGAGGTCAAGCAGCCCGACATCCAGCAGCACCTGCAGCGCCTGGCCGGCGGCAGCCTGATGGACCTGCACGTCACCGACTTGCTCAACCCGCAACTGCCCTCGCAGTACGACTACACCTCGTGGTACGACATCCTGGTGTTTCGCCGCCTGGCCGCGGGACAGCGCACCGAGCGGCTCTTCCTCGATGAGGCCCACGGCACGGCGTCGTCGGCGCGCCAGGCGATGGCGGCCATCGACACCAGCCCGGTGGGCTTCGCGGTGTTCGACCGCGTGCTGCTGACCGTGCACCCGGCCGATTGCTCGGTGCGTGATTTCTTCGAGGCGCGCCTGAGCCAGATGATCCCGCATGCGGGTCGGTCCGCCGAAGCGCCTCCCGTCATGTCCTCGGATGTGGCGGCCACCGCGGCCGTCGAACTGCCCGCAGACCTGAGCGCTGCCGTCGCGTCCCAGGAGCCAAACGGGGGCGGCGCCGACCCCGTGGCGCCGCGCTTTCACGAGACCCGCGGCAGCACCTCTCGCCTGCCGCCCAGCCCGGCCGACCTGATGCTGCGCATCGTCAACCACATGGTCGACAGCTACCTGGACCTGCGCCGCCTGCTGACGCGCCAGTTCGCCTACCTGCAGCAAGAGCTGCTGAGCAACCGACATCAATTCAAGCACTGGCAGGCCCTGCTGGAAGCGCGCAACACCCTGCACATGCTGGAAGACACCTGCGAGGATCAGCGAAGCGCGGTGCAGGAGTGGATCGACGCGCTCGACGAGTGGCCCGTGCCGGCTGAGTCGCTGGCCGCGCGGGAGCGCGAGGTGCTGCGCGTGCGCTCTCGCGACGTGCACGAACACATCGAACGGGTGCTGGCCCACGTGCGCCGACTGGAGAGCTCGGCCGAAAGCGCCGTGCAGATCCACTTCTCGGCCCAGGGCAGCCGCACCAACGACATCATGCGCACGCTGACGGTGCTGACGGCCATCTTCCTGCCGCTGAACCTGATCACCGGGGTGTTCGGCATGAACTTCGACGCCCTGCCCCTGATCCACGACAAGGGCGGCTTCTGGGTCGCCTTCGGGCTGATGATCGCGGTGGCGCTGGGCCTGGTGTGGTGGTTCCGCCGTCGGCGTTACCTGGGCGAGCCGCCCCGGGACTGAACCTGCGATTGCAGCTCGCGCGCCAGGCACAGGTCGTCCCAGGCCAGGGCCTTGTCGACCGGGTTGCGCAGCAGGTAGGCGGGGTGGTAGGTGACGACGACGGGGACGCCAGCGACCTCGTGCACGCGCCCGCGCAGCTTGCCGATCGGCTCGCTGGTCTTGAGCAGCGACTGCACGGCGAAGCGGCCCATGGCCACGATCAGATCCGGCTGCACCAACGCGACCTGGCGCATCAGGAAGGG
>Ga0209300_1000962_pt1 | contig 12481 bp, 5 predicted proteins | sample Shrwel_input2_RT_FD_187535 | JGI IMG/M metagenome (GOLD analysis project Ga0209300, IMG submission 187535) | Subsurface microbial communities from deep shales in Ohio, USA - Utica-3 well 1 S input2 RT (SPAdes) (version 2) ... | reverse complement strand
TGCTCGACGCCATCCATCACTCAAGAGAGACTGGTCGTTCTGCCAACTCTTCGTCTGTTGAGCTCAAATTCACTTACGCAAAGCTCGGAACGGAAAGCCAGTACCACGTTAAGCGTGAATGGGAACGAAAAGGCAAAGGCGTTAAGGAAACACTCACTGTCTTGGAGAATGATACGCCTATTAAAGGTCTGAGCTACGAGCAAGCTCAGAACTTTCTGAATGAACTGATACCTGCAGGTGTATCCGACTTATTCTTTTTTGACGGTGAGAAAATCGCCCAACTAGCTGATGATTCCGGAGGAATAGCCCTCGAACAATCTATCAAGAAATTACTCGGACTCGACGTCGTTGAACGGCTCTCCGGCGATCTCACTGTTCTTAACCGGAACCTGGCTAAGCGATCGTCAGCTCAGGAAATGCAGGCACAAATCGACGCTGAGCAGACCAAACTGATGCACTGCCGGAAACAAGCTGAGATCATCCGCCAAGACATCTCAACCATCCTCGCTCAGCGCGCTGAGTTACAAGAGCGCGCGAAAAGGCTCCAGAAAGATATCGATGATCGAGGGGGACATTTCTCCACATCCCGGGCTCAGCTCGAAGCCAAGCTGAGTCAGCTCCATAGCGAGCGAGATAGCTTAACATCCGAAATTAATGGCCTTATATCCGACGCGGCACCCATTGCCTTGGCAGAAGACTTTTGCCGAAGAACTAAAGAGCAGATTGAGCAAGACCTCCAGCTTCAGGGGCTTTTGCAGGAATACAGAATCCACAACGAATACCGAACACACCTGGAAGGCGCTCTCGATTCAAAGCTGGCACCCGATTCTTTGGCTATCGTGCTCGCTGAGATGGATAAACTGGGCAACTCCCATCAAGACCTCGAATCCCAGACTTTGGTTCACGACTTAACGCCCTCTCAAGCAGGAAAAATATACTCAGCATTCGAGGACGCCAGTAGACAACGGCAGGATGTGATTAAGTTGTTTGATGCTCTGGAGCGCATCGAAGCGGAACTCGATGAAATTGGAGCCTCTCTGGCCCGCGCTCCGGACGATTCTTTGATTGCCTCTGATTTCGAAAACTTGCAGCAGCTACAGCAAAAACTTGGCAGGTTAGATGCTGAAATCGAGTCAGCGCGGGCGAAAGGAAAAGACGCAGCTAATGAAGCCGTCGAAATAGCCCGCCGGCTTGACCGACTGTACGAAACTGCTGCGAAGCTGAGCGACAAAAAGAGAGTTATCGACTACGTAAACAACGCCAATGGCTTGCTCGCGGACTATGTCGATCAGACTGCGACCGCCAAGGTTCGAGACCTTGAAGTCCAGTTCACCGAGTGCTTTGCCAAACTTGCTCGCAAAGAGGACATGGATCTACAAATTCGGATCAACCCCAAGACCTTCCACGTAGAACTATTGACCGGTAACGAGCGGACGATAGCGAAAGACGAGCTTTCAGCGGGTGAAAAACAGATATTTGCAATCGCCGTTCTTGAGGCACTTGCAAAAACCTCCGGACGCCAGCTGCCCATGATAGTCGACACTCCATTAGGGAGGCTGGATTCTGAGCACAGAGCCAAACTGATAGAGGGCTATTTCCCTATCGCAAGTCACCAAATGATTGTGCTCTCAACAGACACTGAAGTGGATGAATCATTTTACGCTGACCTCTCGCCCGACATATCCCGGGCCTATAAGCTCGAATATGATTCGAAATCTGGAGCGACTCACACCCTTGAGGGTTATTTTTGGCTCCAAAAGGAGGCAAGCTAAATGTTTCCTGCGCGCATTCAATTGAGCAAAAAGACCTGGGACCGACTGCAATACCTACAAACGAGAACACGTCTAACACCAAATGTTCTGGCACGAACAGCCATATCCTTAGCATTGAGGGATACTCTCACAGCAACCGTGAATCAACAAAAGCCAATACAGATACATGTTATTAACCGAGACGTACTATTTGGCGATCAACAGCAAGCATACGCAACATTAGTAAAGCAATTTTGCACCGAGCAGAAAATTGATGCTGACATTCAGGATGTTATACGATCTCTCATCGATGCAGGGCTCCATAAAATGGGACATATAAAATCACCATTAGATATGAAAAATCTCTTCATATCTAAAATTAAAGACGACCATTCTAAACCAAAATCCAAGCCCTATGCATAGGGCTTGATTTTCGGCACCTTAAGTTTTCGAGTCCAGCTAGTCGCCAAGCCAAGGTCGTCACTAACAATCATCAACCACCGGTTACTAGGAGGCTTCCAACTTCAGATTATTTTCGTCCAGCAATTTCTCAAATTCATTTTTGAAAGACGTGGACCCTAAAGCTTTTACCTCCGTCAAATCATTCGACTTTCGATATTCATCCAGGAACGTCTCTAGTAAACTTATAATAGAGTCTTCGCCCAGCTTTGAGTAGCGATCAGAAAAATACATAATATAGAAAAACTTAAGCTGATTCCCTCTCAACTTTTTATTTTTATAACTCCTAATTATTGAAAAATATTTTTCGATAAGTGCTGGAGCAGCCTTTAAATCAAAGTCATTTACAAATAAATCTTCATAGCTTCCCTCAAAGATATCCTTCAGTCCATTGGTCGCTTTATCCGGATAGCCTGACATCGCCTTCAGAATCTTACCAAATGTCTCCATGTTAATTGTGTGCGCATAGGATTTCTTATCATCCGGACCTGTATCACCTGTTTTTCTGGCATACGCTATATCATGCTCATGTAGGTATTGCTCAAGTCTAATCTGCTCGGACGCAAGAGACTTCAAATCGACGGGCTTTATCGCATTTTGACTATTGGTATATTCTGCAATCTTATGCTTTTCATCAGATTCACTTTCTGGCATAAATATTCTTACTAAAACTTCTGCATCATACAAATACGACTCAATATTATTAACATCAAGCCGATTAAAGTCGTGCATTGTCCTCAACGTCTGCCCACCATTTACCACCTGAAAGTCATTTATCTCTAATTTTACTCGTTTTTTACCGGCTAACTCCTTAGCGTCTATAGACTTTGCTACCAAGGTCACGCCATTGTTATACATGAAAAATTTCGTAGGATTTTCTTTCAGCGTTTTCCCAATATTTTTATTATATTTAGACTTATTAACAAATCCGCGAACATTATCGAAAAGAACATTGAAATCCAAGTTCGATTGACTCAGCGGAGCGCTATCTTCCATATTCACTTGTTCCCGAAGAGAATTTTGATCGCAGGTAATACGAATAAGCTCGCTGCACTTCATCCTTACTATAAAAGACTTGGCTGAAGCTTTCTCACCTTCCGAATAACTCATAACGGCCTGAGAATCCAGTATTATTTTTGCGCTAATAGGCTCAGGCCGTATCGACATATACTTTGTCAGGGCGGGAAGCGCTAGAGGTCGCACCTTTATTGCATAATTGTTAGCTAAGTGCCCTAGATCGCCACCAACGTCTCTTACTGCTTCCGAATCGTTACTTACTAAATAAAACTCAACTTTCCATTCTTCTTGTGGGTCCGTCAAGATCTCATGGACTTTCTCTACTTTATCTTTTACTTTTTCTGACAGCTTGCTAAAATCTTTTTTGTCGTCACTCAAAGCCAGATTCAAAAATTTAGTAGATGTAAAGATGTCGTTTAGAGACTGCATTGAACCTGGCTTAAAGCTTTCTCGGTATTTAAAGTTAAATAACTTTAGAGAATAAGCTCCCTCGTCCACAAAGACTGCGTCCATACCATAATCATTGCCCGAATCACCTGTAAGAATTCTATTAAACTCAGTATCAATTATGGCATCAGTGATTCTAAAAAGATCTGATTCTTCACAAACATTCTCTAAGACGTATACATAAAATCCAAGACGACACCTATCTGCTTGGGAAAGCTCATTTAATGGGACTGCAAAATTATCAGACAAAAGCTGAGCGTACTTTTCTAGTTTTTTATTCAAAATGACAAAATCGCTTCTATTAGGCGTCATAACATCTTCCCACTAAAATCTAACATTTATTACAATTTACCTTTAGACGTTTTACTCCGGAGATAGCAGCTCCCAAAATGCTAAATCTTTAATCTTTCGAATTTTCTTCTTCCCATCCACACATAGGCTGAAGTGTTTATCGAGCTTTCTTATTTGCCCCATAAAGTACTCTTCATCTTGTTTGCTCTGTGTGTTCAATATAGCCTTAATTTCCTGAGACTTGATATTAGCTACCTGGTGAATCACCCAAGAGAGGATAAGAGTTGAGTAGTCATTATCACTGGTTTTAAAGTGCGTTAATTCCTGGGTCGAGAGGATCGTCCCAACCCCAAACTCTCGCCCTTCCTTCAAAATTTTCTTCAAGCTTTCGAAGTCCTGGGACATAAAATTATCAGCTTCGTCGACCAGAATCATTTTGGAAATCTGACGAAGATTACCGTCAAGTTTGGAGCTACCTTGCTGATGCATCTGTGTGTAGAAAAGATCTAGCGTCAACGCGACGACAAGGTTCTGGATTGTACGGTCATATCCCGAGAGATTAATGACGGTGACACCATCTACCAAGTCATAGAGTGACTGGGTCTTGCTCGTATCCGGTTCAAAAATTTCATAGGCAGATAACACTTCGAGCGCCGCGTATAAAGAGTCGTGGTCGATCTTCTCCTGCTCCTGAAACGCTGCCCAGACATCTTCCAAGGTTGGAGCTGGCCTACTCCAAGTGCTTTCATCATTTGAAAAAATACCGGCGGCTTCATAGGCATCCCGGATCACCGTTCGTAATTTACTTTGCTGCTTTACCCCGAGGTTGTAAGACTTTGTCATCGACGAAATGAACTGACCAGCAACATGCACTGGTAGCTTTTTCTTGTCTCCAAACAAAGCAAATGGATTGAAAGGCAAGCAGTCAAGTTCGAAAACTTTGGCATTAGTCGCTTGTACAAAATCGTCTTTAACGTAGTCAGCCTTGTAGTCGAAGATCAGTATCCCTATTGGGGCTCCGTCAACGTTATGATCTTGATTTCGAACAAGCTGAGTAATCAGTGACTTAGTAAATTGGGTCTTCCCTGTGCCCATCGTGCCAATAATTCCGGTATTCGTATTGAAGAGCTTTTCGGTATTCGTAGGCTCCCAATAGATTACCTCACCGCTTTGAACATCCTTGCCAAACTCGACCCTGAGCGGTTCGGCAGGTGCCGCAGGTTCGGAATTGCCCATCCTCTCTTCTGAAGTATCATCAGCGGCAGCGGGAAAGACACCGCTATCATGTTTTGAAAATGGGTACACGACCGTTTCCGCCTTATTGGGGGCAGGCTTCTTCGCTTCATCCTCTTTTATGCCTGCAAGTTGTTGCCCAGTGAAAGGCTGCAGAAAATACTCTTTGGGCACATGAAGAAGTGACGAGTTGTCAATTTTCGCTCTAAGCTCTTGGTAAGGGGTTCTTACTAGCTCATCCAGTAACCCCATCGGTATTTCAGTCTGAAGAACTTCTTCAGCTATCTCATACTTCTCTTCAAAACAGGACTCATTGTTAATATGAGCTACCACCATTGCACCGGGATAATTCGGGAGCTGACCGATCCCATACTGGCCTTCTAACCATTTTTCGCGATGGTTTAAGAAATCCTCGAAATGGTTATCCTCGAACACTCGATACAACTGATACTTCTCGATTTGCAGAAGCACTTGGCGAATGAATAGCCCGCGATAGAGACGCGACGCAAGCGTGTCCGGTCCTAAGAGGTCTTCTTCCATGTATCGTTTCAACTCAACCGCCTGCTCTCTCGCCTTGGAGAAATCAGGGCGGCCCCCAGCTTTTACCTCCACAGGTAGGAGGTAGAGTTGGCCTTCCTTAAAACCTGCGAACAAGATATCGTCAGAGATTGCACCTTTTTTGATCTTGCGGTTGTGGCGCGAGAAATCACTATCCGTCATCGCAAGGCCAATATTGCCGGCCACTCTGATCATTTCGGCGACAGAGATAGGAATCCAGGTGATATCTGACTGGGCCAAAAGGGTACTAACGATTTTATAGGCACCGATAATGCCTTCTTTTGCAATCTTTTCTTTCGAGTGGTCGGTAATCAGTCTGAGCAGCCATTCACCATTGAACGCATTGAACTCTCGAATCAATTCATTGCCAGCATTGCCCAAGACGTTCTTATAAAGGTCAACTTGCTTGGTGACGGTGATCGCGTCATAACCCGACGAGCTTGTGTATTGATCGGAGTAGTGAATCAGAATCACGCCTTCGGTGGCTTCAAAGAACTTCAGCGTGACCTTTGGATCTATGATGGTCGTCCAGACTGAACTATCGTATGAGCGCTCCAGCAAGGACATAAACTCCTGACTCACTGCGAGGCTCGTGGCCGAATGATCATGATAGACATCGTTCTTGGACTGAGAGGGGCGCCAAAGCGTTCCTATTAACTTAGCCAGCTTCAAGTGCGGTGAAGAGCCGTAATCGACACCTTTCAGGCCAAACGCCGTAAAGTATCGGTCGCCCTCGCTCCTCGAAGACTCACCTGACAACAGTCCAGCGCAGGCAACACCCGAAACGTGCTCATCAATGTTGTTGTCCACAGCTTCCACTTTCTGATCATTCTTGAAGAATGTCAGGTGAGCATAAGCTTGCTGTTCCACGTGGTTGTGCTGAAACTTGCTGAACGTTAGCCTAGTCCGCAGTAGATCGATTACCGCGTCGGCATTGCGACGTGCAGCTCCCTTATCGAGCCCGTACCGTTCTTTGATTTCGTCATACATCCCCATCTCAGCGAAAACATCAAACTCAGTCTCGACCAACTTCTCGTCGTAGAGATTGACGTGTATGTGACGGCCGCCGAGCAAGTTCGCCTGATAGTAGGACACCAGCCCTCTGAATAACTCTGAGTTTTCTGCGTTGTTGACCGAGTTTATTAACAGAGGGGCGTCATCGACCTGGCGGAATAGCTGCTCAAATGTAGACGTGAACTCCTCGATTTTGTGCTTTACAAGGTTTATCACAAAATCAAAGCTTGTATCCTGATGTGGCACTATCTCCAACCAGATGGGGTTCTCTGGCACAGCCTGTGTATAGCTGTAACGATTGTCTCTGTCGAAAAGGTGAGGGAGTAATCCCCGTGCGTTTAATCGTCCTTTCGTAACCTCTGGTAATTCGCGAAAGCTACGCGCTTCACCATCTTCAACGATTTCTTCAACCAAACTCAGATAGTAGGCCATGACCAGCGGATGGAACGGAGTAAAAAATCGACGCTCCTCCACTGTTGCCAGCCCAATGCGAATTACCAGCCTTTCAGAGCTATCGAGCGGCTTCCCCTTCTTAATTTTGTCCAAGTACTCAACGGAAGCCAGAACATACTCTTTACCTAGGGCAACAAGTTCAGGCCCCCAGCTAGCCAGCGAGGGCAACGTCTTACGCTCTTGAAAGTAAGAAACAAGGGCGGCATAGGCTTGATATATTCTGTCGTCGGCGAGCGAAAGGTTTGAAAGTGGAATTCCTTTGCGTCGATCATTGTCCCATTCGATGCACTCTTCATTAACGAAGGCAGACTCTGCCTGGAGCAAGGATTTTCGGAAGAATACTGGCTCCGATTCTTGGCTATCGAAGACGACGGTCTCTTTCCCTGGCCGATACACACCATTGAAGTTATCGTCTTTAAAAAGCCTGGCAAACCGACTTGGATCAAAAATCACTGGTAGCCGCAGTGCTTCTTTGCTCGGTTCTCCTTCAACGAGTACAAAGAGAGATCTGTCCCCATTCGTCAGGGTGAAATTAACTTCGTCAGACTCATCGTAGAGCTGCTCGAAATCGATCTTTCCCACTGAATTTACGTCAATTGTTTCACCGCTGTCGGATAACACGGTCTCAGGGGTGACGTCAGGATTAACGTCAAGGCGATGTTGGTCTGCTTGGAGTACGAGTGCTCTTCTCCTTCTATCGATGAGAAAGCGATTCTCAAAGGCCGAAAGATAAAAGACCCCCTGTTGCACTACTAGACAATGAAAGCTGTATTTTTCGTTCGAAGAATCTCGATTGAGTCTCAGACTAAAAAACTCCGGTTCACCACTACATGGTCCGGAGATAATGAAGGTCGACTTGTCACCTCTAAAAGAGAAATCAATGTCAATGACGTCAGACATAGCTCTTGGCGTAACCAAAAGCTCCTTTTTTTCTAATCGCTGACCAACGAACTTGATCTTGAAGCTGAACAGGTCCTGACCACTCGGAACCTCAATAATCAGATGCTTATCTCGCCTACCCGCCGCGGTGTCTTTCTTATCTCTTACGTCGATTTGGCAGCCATTAACCTCGATTCCTTCATAATCGAGAGTCAGCTTTTTCTGAAGCTCCTCTTCGTCTCGAAACTCTTGGTAGTTGAGCTCGGTCCAGGGAACTTCGGCCCCTTCTCCAAAATGTTCTTGTATGAATTTTGATCCAAACTTTGTCAGCTTGTCTTCCAAGTCATTCGGGAAATGCTCAACGGCAAACTCAATCTCTTCCCTTAGCTGGCGATTCGACTCCAGTCGGCGCGCTACCTGCTTCTCGTTCGAATTGCTTAACACCTGAGGGTCGTTGAACAGCCCTAGCTCTTGGAATCGCAGGTCTCCGTCTAGCAATGCATCATGGAGGTGTCGAAATCCGAATACACTGGAGCCTTCTTCCGTGATTATCCGGGCTTGGTGCTCTAAGAGACATCGGGAAGCAACTTGATTCTGAAGCCCACCAGATATCATGAGATCCAGCTCATTTTTTGTTTGATTAGGCGACCAAACAGCGTCGCCCTGGGCCAGGTCGAACGCACTATTAATCAAAGTATCAAGAAGGCTGTTATGTACGATTAGCAAAGCGCAGCCCTCGAAAGGGGGCATCTCAGCTGCCACAGTATCCCGAAGGTTTGATATGTAGTTTTCCGTGTAGCAACCATTTTGAATATCAGGCTGCTCCAAATGCCCGGTCACCAACAAACGCACATCATTAATCTGGAGATATGATAGTTCGTGCTCGCCATAACGTAGTCGACCATCACACTGTTCTAACAACTCCGAAACAAGACGTATTGTGTTGTCTGGGTCTGGTGATTTGAACTGATACCGAGCACCCGCTTCTATCCGGGACTGAAGCCAACCACGTAGATTACTTACCAAGAAGGCTTCAAAGTGTTTTTCGGACATAAACCGCATCTCCGCTATCGCTCATTCGCTCGACGTTACCAATTCGCTCCAAAAACCTGATGATCGCTTGCTCTGACTGTCTGTCGAACCAGACCCCACGTTTTCTAAACTCCTGAAGCAGCTCTTGGAACTGAATCTGCTTTCTGCTGCCGATAGCCAGGTTTGTGAGAAGGAGTAGATAATCTTGAGAAATTGTCAGCACTCTTCCTGAGCGCCCCCTCACCTGGACAAAGTGTGGTGCAATTTCATTCTCAAATGCGTTCACAAATTTATTGTTTACAGCGTGTTGGTTCGTACCTTTTGTCCCGAAAATTTCCTTGGCAGTTCTACTGAGTATCTCAATCAGTTCTTTCGTTGATTGAGGGTATTCTTCAAGAGGTGGAAATTTTCTTTTTTCTCGATACTTTTCGCAGAACCTTATCAGCGAGCTATTAATGCTGTTACGCTGTAACGAATCCATATCGTTTATATCTAAAAAAATCTTCCAAAGAGGAAATTTTATCGCTTTCTTATTCTTCGGTTGATTCAGATATTCAAGCATAGAAAGAACCGGGAATAGATCGAAAGCTTTCGTCCTCAGGTGACGAAAAGCTTCTCTAACCTGATTCCGCTCTAAGCTAGCCTTCTCGGTATCAAGAATGAAAAAAAGTGGTTTACTAGCAGGCTGCTCCGTCCAACCATTGATGTTCAATGCCAACTGGGAGCTATATAAAAAGGTATAAAGGCTAAAAAATGCTCTAAGGTTGTCTAAGAAATATCCGGGGTGCTCCAAAAGAAAGCCAAGATCCTGGGAAAAGAGCTCTGACATAAATGGCAAATAAGGCCTCTCAACGGGATCCTCATTACAATCAGTCAATTGCTGATGGAACGCTTCAACAAGCTCTTGCTCTAGGAAATTCACTTCACTGCTGAGTTTCGGAAATCTTCGATTCGAGTCACGAATGAAGCCGATAAAAACTTGCGCAACATGTTTATTAGTAGATGCCTCAGCCTGAGCGGCTTTGGCAATTAGAAATTCCGGAGAAACTTTAAACAAACCTGCCGCTTCATTATCGAAATACATCTTTTCAATAAGAGGGAAAATTTCTTTGTCCGTTAGCTTATACTGTAAGCGACCATAAACTGAGGACTTAAAACTCTCTAACGTTGAGCCTTTCTCAAGCCGCTTTTGAAAAGCCACCGTCAAAATGCTTCCAGCTATTGCTTCAAAATCAAGGCCAGACGACTGAGACCGAAATGGCAGAAAATGGTTAACGAAGTTTTTGTTCTGAACTTCTTGTTCATCCAGCGCAAACAAGTTATCGGAAATACTCACTCGACACCTCCGACAACGATCTCACTGTCTTCAATTTCATTCGTAAGATAAACGTGTTGTCTACCATCCGAAAGCATCAGCTTGTTTGAACGAATGACGACTTTTATTACGTCGTCGACGATCTCCTCCAAAATCACAACCGTATTCTTATCGTGCTTATTCGGCCTGTACCCATCGTTTATTTTAGAAACCAGCTCAAGAAAACTAAGGTTTACATTAAACGTTTGAAGTGGTTCATCACCAACCTTAAGGCAAACCGGAAACTCGTGGATATTTGCCATCTCTTCATTTTCAATTCTTTTGAGGTCAGGCTTAATATCGGCAACTGCCGAAATAAAGACGCCGTTTCTAGAGCATAAAAATAAATGCTGTTTTGCAGTTAATGACGGATCCAACCTGTTTCCAAATCGAACCAACGCATATACAAGCTCATCCTTATAGAAACTTCTCAGCTTTTGACGCTCCTCAGCACTTCCATCATAGCTTTTATGTAAACGCCAAATCTCAATGTATCTGTCGTAAAGCGGCTGTTCAAAATCCTTTTTGAAACGTTGATGAAAGTTATTTCCAATGGCGATATCTTGAAACAGGTAGAAAAATCGTAACCAACCAGCCGACTCAATGTCGACTATGCCTAGGGCTTCCTGCACTGAATTCTGGAACTCATCGAAAGCCTCTTCTCTGATACCCAGAGGATGCTGAATGAGGAACTGATCAATACTTCGAGACCTAATCGTACATGGGTCAAAATGACTGATAACGTCACTCAAGTCATTGTGACCAACCACAAATAGATTGTTGAAAAGCAAGCTGGGGCCGCAAATCAAATGGTGAACGAAATCGAGCAAAGCCCGCGCAGAAAGAAATTGATCAAATTTTAATCTAGCAGAAAGAAGCAAGTGGACTATCCGATCACGCACCTGCTCGTGTTTGAGTAACTCATAGTTCAGAGTCAGAGTGCTGGGATTCGTTCGCACCGCATCCAGATATGCAAGATGTAGCGGATTTTTTTCATTGGAGTCAACTACGCGCGAAAACAGTTCACTGATAAAGCTCGATCCGGTCTTTTCGTCCTCAATACTGAATTTCGGATACTGTTCAAAGTTAAGGAACTTGTATGAGACTGAAATTTCGTCCCCACTTTGGAGGTAGGATTCAATGGCACTCCTGATGTTTTCGTGGCGGGGATGTCCTTGAGATGCAAAGTTAAATAGCATCCCGACATTTATCCCAATGACCAGCGGCTTGTCCGACTCACGGTGCTCGTCAAAGAGCTGGTCTAACGCTTCAATTGCATCTTGGTCGGGTTTAAACGCATGAGTAGCATCTAGGTGAAACCTGATTCTGTCCGAGTAGGTCTCGTAATAGCGTTTTAGAATTTCAGACTTTCCGTCACCGGAAGAGCCACACAAGAAGATGACACTTTCTGACGAAAGGTTCGAATTCAGAAGATCTCTGAAGTCTTTCTCAATCCTCGTTTCGACGTAGAGGTACTCTTTTAGCTCGTCTTGCTCTTTTTGTCCCGCCCCCAGCGTTGTAACCGCTTGAGCTGACGACCGAGCCAGGGTGTCAAGCAACCGTTTGAACTGCACGCTATGTCCTTAACCGTCCGGTGGTACCGCGAGTGATTATAATTTTTAGGAAAACGACCAAAGGTCATTGAGGCTACCATAGCGAGATTTCACGAGGGAAGCTAGAACCTCACCCCCTGGAGGGGAGGTATAGAAAGGTGGGAAAAGTTAATAAACTCAACAATTAAACATTCGTTCCGAAGTACCCGCAGCGTTGGCTGGCATCGAATATCCAGCTCTTAGCCCGGATTTCTCACAGCCACCCTGCAAGTCTCGCAGACTAAGCGGGTGACCGCCATGACCGCTCAGATGCGGGCACGATTGATTAATAATTAATCATTTTTTGTCGTTTGGATACACTGCCCCCTTTCCCCCATTGCGTCGGGCCGGGGGAGCCCGGGCATCTACCCTGGAACCAAGCGGCGTACCAGATCCGTGAG
>Ga0209300_1000959_pt1 | contig 12511 bp, 11 predicted proteins | sample Shrwel_input2_RT_FD_187535 | JGI IMG/M metagenome (GOLD analysis project Ga0209300, IMG submission 187535) | Subsurface microbial communities from deep shales in Ohio, USA - Utica-3 well 1 S input2 RT (SPAdes) (version 2) ... | reverse complement strand
CCAGACACCATGAAAACGCCGGCCTGCTGGATCTCAACAATATAGGCCACCTTTTCCTCAACTTTCGCGGTAACCGTCAGAGACAGGATCACTTCGTATTGATTGTCACTGATTTTGTTGTGTGACGTGTTCAGGTCCAGACTTACTTGCGGCTTCCATTGCTCCTGAAACACCACCGGTGAGTTCGGAGACTCAAAAGACAGATCCTTCACATAAATCCGCTGAAGGGCAAACTGAGGTTGGTTCTGGTTTTCGTTGCCTGCGGCTTGCTGATTCTCAGCCATGTTCAATCCTTTTTATCCTGAAGCGGGCCAGGCCCGGTTGTTATGTGCCATTACATTGCGGCAGATCCGCAACCGGATCAAGCCGTGTTACTTCTTGACCAACGGCAGGTTCTCACCTTGCCAGTCGGCAATACCGCCATTCAGGCGTACCACGTTGTCATAGCCTTCGGCGTTCAGCTGCTTGACTGCCATGGCAGAATGCTGCCCCATCTTGTCGACTACCACAATCTGCACGTCTTTATCCTTGAACTTGTTCAGTTCGTTAGCGCGACTCTTGACGTTATTCAGCGGAATGTGGACAGAACCGGTGATGTGACCCTGGGCGAAATCCTTGCGGTCGCGAATATCCACAATAACGGCTTCGTCTTTGTTCATCAGACTTACCAGGCCCTGGGAAGACACCTTGGCGCCACCACGGCGGGCTTCCAGTACCAGAATCGCTACCAGAAATGCCGCAAACAACGACACCAGAATGTAGTGACTAACAACAAATTCAAACAAGCGGTCCATGAAACTACCCTGCAAATTGGTTTGGCCGGATTATACACACCCACACCCGGTCAAAGAAGGCGGGCCGAAGGATCACTATGGCTATCCTCCATGGCCTGCACAAATGAAAACGGTTACAATCTGAGCTCTCTTTGATCCTGCTATTTTCACAACCAACCGGACAGAATGATGACCGAGACGCGCAAGCCCACTGCACTGATTATTCTCGACGGCTGGGGCCACCGTGACCCGGCTGATGACAACGCCATTTCCAATGCCCGGACACCGTTCTGGGACAAGCTCTGGCAAAACCAGCCCAGAACCCTGATCAACACCTCCGGCATGTTCGTCGGGCTGCCCCAGGGGCAGATGGGCAATTCCGAAGTGGGCCATATGAATCTCGGCGCCGGCCGGGTGGTTTATCAAAGTCTGACGCGCATCGACAAAGACCTGCAAGACGACAACTTCCAGCATAACGAAGCCCTGTGCACCGCCATCGACAAAGCCACCGGAAATGGCAAGGCCGTACATATCATGGGGCTGCTGTCTCCGGGCGGCGTACACAGCCATGAGAACCACATTCTGGCAGCTGCTGAACTGGCCGCCGCCCGGGGCGCCAAAGAAGTCTACATCCATGCCTTCCTCGACGGCCGCGACATGCCTCCGCGCAGTGCCCGCCCATCTCTGGAAAAAGCCGCCGCGAAAATGAAGAGTCTGGGTGTTGGCCGGGTGGCCACCATCGTCGGCCGCTATTTTGCCATGGACCGGGATAACCGCTGGGACCGGGTAGAATCCGCCTACAATGCCATGACACTGGGCGAGACCGAGTTTACCTTTGACGACCCGTTAACCGCCCTGGACCAGGCATACGAACGCGGTGAAAATGACGAGTTTGTAACAGCCAGCCATATTCGTGCCGAGGGTGAGCCCGAAGGCACCATCAACGACGGCGATGCAGTTCTGTTCATGAACTTCCGCGCCGATCGCGCCCGGGAAATGACCCGTACCTTTGTCGAGCAGGATTTTGACGGTTTTAGCCGCCGCAAGCACCCGCAACTGTCTGACTTCGTGATGCTCACCGAATACGCGGCCGACATCAAAACCTCATGCGCCTACCCGCCCGAGCAGCTTAGCAACGGCCTGGGTGAATACATGGCCGCGCAAGGTAAAACCCAGCTGCGCATTGCCGAAACGGAAAAATACGCGCATGTGACCTTTTTCTTTAACGGCGGCATGGAAACCCCGTTCGAAGGCGAAGACCGCATTCTGGTGCCCTCGCCAAACGTGGCCACTTACGACCTGCAACCGGAAATGAGCGCACCGGAAGTGACCGACAGACTGGTAGAAGCCATCAAAAGTGGCAAGTACGACCTGATCGTCTGCAACTATGCCAACGGTGACATGGTTGGCCATACCGGTAGTCTGGAAGCCGCCATCAAAGCAGCCGAATGCATCGACCAGTGCGTGCAGCGGGTGGTTGAGGCCATGGACGAAGTGGGCGGCGAATCACTGATCACTGCCGATCACGGCAACTGTGAACAGATGACCGACCCCACATCAGGACAACTGCACACCTCCCACACCATTGGCCCGGTGCCGCTGGTCTATACCGGCCCCCGCAAAGTCAGCCTGAAAGACGACGGCAGCCTGAGCGACATTGCCCCGACCCTGCTGACCCTGATGAATGTGGCGCAGCCGAAGGAAATGACCGGCCACAATCTGGCAGACATTTCCTGACCCGGCCCGAGCGTATATTTTGAACGTTCTTCTGATACTGGCGCTGGCCCTCATTCTGGGGGCCTCGCCAGCATATTCCCAGCAGCAGGTAACACCGGCACAGGTTGAGGCGCTGAAAGAGCAGATCGCCGACATTGACGAGTGGCTGGCCGATGCCGAGGAAAATCAATCCTCCCTGGAAAAACAGCTTGCCGATGCCGAACGCCGCATCAGCAAGCTGACCCGGGAGCGCCGGGATCTGAGACAAGAGGCCGAAGAACAGAAACAGAAACTGAAAGAACTCCGGGCCGAAGAACAGGAACTCTCCAGCACTCTGGAAACCCAGCGCAAAGGCCTGGAGAAACAGATTCGTGCCGCCTGGATGGAAGGCGATGCCCCCGCGCTGAAGATCCTGCTGAACGAAGTGGAGCCGGGCAATATCGCCCGCACCATGACCTACTACGAATACCTCAGCCGCGACACCGTCAAACGGCTTGAGGCATTCCAGAAAAGTCTTCAGGAACTCAAAGCGGCTCGTAATCAGGTACAGGCCACCCGAACGCGCCTGGCACGCACTGAAGCAGGCCTGGAACAGCGCCAACGGGAGCTGTCTGACACCCGGGAAAAACGGGAGCAGACCCTGGCCGAGCTGAAGAAAGACATCAAGAGCCGCCGTGATGAACGGGAAGAACTGGTAGCCGACCGGGAGCGCCTGGAAAAGCTGCTGAAAGAAGTACAGGAAGCCATAGCCAATATCCCTGCCCCCAACGAACAACAGCCGTTCAAATCCTTGCGCCAGAAACTACCCTGGCCGGCCAAGGGCCGGATTGTTACCAATTACGGCAACCAATACGCCGATGGCAAACTCCGGCGCAGCGGCATCATCATGAACACGGAAGAAGAAGCAGACGTAAAAGCCGTCCATTACGGGCGGGTTGTGTTTGCCAACTGGCTTCGCGGCTTCGGTCTGATGACCATCATTGATCATGGCGACGGCTACATGACTCTCTACGGACACAGCAGCAGCCTGTTCACCGCACCCGGCGACTGGGTCCGGGCAGGTGAAACCATTGCTCAGGCGGGCCGCACCGGCGGCACCGAAGACCCCGCAGTCTATTTCGAGGTTCGCCAGAACGGCAAACCCGTTAACCCCCGCAACTGGCTGGCCAGAGATTAGCGATCATCGCCAAGGGCTGACAAACCGGCCAGCGGGCGCCATACTGTGACGATCATGAACCTGACCCAACTGTCGGAAAGCAAACAGGATAAATGAATGAAACTGGCCAGCTGTATTCTCCGGACCCCGCTATTGCGCTACCTTGCTCTGGTTACCTGTTTTTTAAGCCTGTCCGGACCGGCTCTGGCCCAGGATCAGACCCAGCAGATTCTTGACGATATTCACAGTGGCGAACAGGCCGATGTGCAACGCCCGGATCAGGAACGGCAGCTGCCACTGGACGATTTACGGAAATTCACCGAAGTTTTCAGCCGCATCAAAGACGGCTACGTGGAAGATGTCTCTGACCGCCAACTGCTGGAAAGCGCCATCAAAGGCATGCTGTCAGATCTGGACCCCCACTCCACCTACCTTGCCCCGAAAGCCTATGAAGAGCTGGAAGAGAGCACATCCGGCAAGTTTGGTGGCCTGGGCATTGAAGTAGGCATGGAAAACGGCTTCGTGAAAGTCATCGCCCCCATCGACGACACACCCGCCCAGAAAGCCGGCGTACAGGCCGGCGATCTGATCATCAAACTGGATGAAAAGCCGGTAAAAGGTATGTCACTGGAAGAAGCCGTTAATTTAATGCGCGGCGAACCAGGCAGCGTTCTGACTCTGACCATCATGCGCGAGGGGGAGAGCGCACCTATCGAAATTGATGTTACCCGCGACATCATCAAAGTAACCAGCATCAAATCCCGCATGGTTGATAATGGCTATGGCTACGTTCGTATTACCCAGTTTCAGGGGGATACCGGCACCCAGTTCAGCCAGGCCCTCCAGGAGCTGGAAGACAAGCACGGCAGCGACCTTGACGGGCTGATCATTGACCTTCGCAACAACCCGGGCGGAGTACTCCAGGCGGCCGTCGACACGGCTGACGCCCTGCTCGATGAGGGCCTGATTGTTTACACCGAGGGGCGCATTCAAAGCTCGCGTCTGCGTTTTAACGCCAGGGCCGGCGACCTGATGTCAGGAACACCCATCGTGGTTCTGATCAACGGCGGCTCCGCTTCCGCTTCGGAAATCCTGGCCGGGGCGCTACAGGATCACCAGCGTGCGGTTATCATGGGCACCCAGTCATTCGGAAAAGGAAGCGTACAAACCGTTATCCCGCTGGATGAAACTCATGCCATCAAGATGACCACTGCCCGCTACTACACTCCGGATGGCCGCTCCATCCAGGCTTCAGGCATCAAGCCGGACATCGAGGTGAAACCAGCAGAGCTCACAGAGCTTGAAAGCCGGGCCCGGTTCTCGGAAGCGAGCCTGAGCGGACACCTGGAAGGTGAAAACGAAGAAAAAGCCCGCGAAGAACGTAAGCGTGCGGAAAATGAAGAGTCGTCACCGGAAGACCGGGATTATCAGCTGCGCTCGGCACTCAATCTGCTCAAGGGCTTACATATACTCGGTCGCAAAAATGCCGATGCCTCACAAGGTGATAACCGGTGAGATTCAAAAGGCTCATAATCGGAGGGCTGGTTCTGGCGCTCGCCTCTTTGTCGGCGACAGCACAAGAAGCCGCAGAACCTTACCCACCGACAATCGCCATTATCATTGATGATATGGGCTACAACCTGCACGAAGGCCGACGGCTGGCTGAGCTTGACCAGCCACTTACTCTGGCCTTCCTGCCCTTCCGCCAGCATACCGCGCCTCTGGCCAGGCTTGCCCATCATCACTCCAAGGAAATCATGTTGCATGCGCCCATGGCCAATACCCGCAACATTGGTCTGGGTGCGGGCGGGCTGACGCCAGCCATGGACGAACCCACACTGGCCAGAACACTGCGCCGGGCGCTGCAATCCATTCCTCACGTGCGCGGCGTAAACAACCACATGGGCAGCCTGCTGACCCAGCAACTCCAGCCCATGGCCTGGGTCATGAAAGAACTGGACCGCTATCCGCTGTATTTTGTCGACAGCCGGACCATTGCCAGCTCCATTGCCGGTAGAGTGGCTGAGGCCTATAAAGTGCCAAGCCTCACCCGGGATGTGTTTCTGGACCACGAACAAACCGAAGAGTTTGTCGACCAACAGTTCAAGTTACTGATTCAGAAAGCGAAAGAGAAAGGCACCGCCATCGGCATCGGCCACCCTCACAAGGTAACCGTGGACTACCTGGCCAAACACCTGCCAACGCTGGACGAGCAAGGCATAGCCGTGGCCACCGTCAGCGGCCTGTGGGCCATGCGCAATGGCAATCGCCTTATGTTCGCCGAGGGGGAGAAGCAACCCATTGTGCCGATGGTGGCTCGCAGTAAAAAAGACTAAAGATTTTTTGGCCACGGAATCCACGGAAGAACACGGAAAAAAGACAAAGACTATTTGCCACTAAATCCACGAAAGAACACGAAAAACTGATTAAAGATACTAAGTTGGTGTCTTTTAATTTCGTGTTCTTCGTGGGTTTAGTGGCTAAAACAAGTCTTTTCAGTCCCTTACTTCTATACCCTGGTTTTTCATGAATTCTTTGGCTTCGTGAATGTCATGCTGCCCGAAGTGGAAGATGGAGGCCGCCAGCACGGCATCGGCGCCGCCTTTGGTGACGCCATCAGCCAGGTGTTGCAGTTCGCCCACACCGCCTGAGGCAATGATCGGCACGCTCACCGCATCGCTGATGGCGCGAGTCAGTTCGATATCGAAGCCGACTTTGGTGCCGTCCCGGTCCATGCTGGTCAGCAGTAGTTCCCCTGCCCCCATATCCACCATTTTCCGCGCCCAGTCGATGGCATCCAGGCCTGTCGGCTTGCGGCCACCGTGGGTGAAGATTTCCCAGCGGGGCGCTTCGCCTTCACTGCTGACTCGCTTGGCGTCGATGGCAACAACAATGCACTGCCGGCCGAAGCGTTCAGCGGCTTCTTTGACGAATTCCGGGTTAAATACCGCCGCCGTATTGATGGACACCTTGTCGGCACCGGCATTCAGCAATTTGCGAATGTCATCCACCGTGCGCACGCCACCGCCCACGGTCAGCGGGATGAACACTTCTGCCGCCATGCGTTCGACGGTTTCGTAGGTGGTGTCCCGGCTTTCGTGGCTGGCGGTGATGTCCAGGAAGGTTATTTCGTCAGCACCCTGCTCGTTGTAGCGGCGGGCCACTTCTACGGGGTCGCCGGCATCACGGATATCAACAAAGTTCACGCCTTTAACCACGCGGCCTTTGTCGACGTCCAGGCAGGGAATGATGCGTTTTGCCAGTGCCATGGTGTTCCTCAGTTTTTCAGGGTGTCGCAGTAAGCCTGAGCTTCGCTGACGTCCAGGGTGCCTTCGTAGATGGCGCGGCCGGTGATGGCGCCTTGAACGCCTTTGTCGGCGACGGTCGCCAGGCGCTTGAGGTCGTCCATATTGGTGACGCCGCCGGAGGCGATCACCGGAATGCCGCCCTCTTCCGCCAGTTTGGCGGTGGCTTCCACGTTCACGCCCTGCATCATGCCGTCACGGCTGATGTCGGTGTAAACAATGGCTTCCACGCCGTCGTTGGCGAAGCGTTTGGCCAGGTCTACGGCTTTTACTTCGGAGACTTCGGCCCAGCCATCGGTGGCGACGAGGCCGTCTTTCGCATCCAGGCCGACGATGATGTGGCCAGGAAAGCGTTTGCACATTTCGGTGACGAATTCCGGCTCTTTAACGGCTTTGGTGCCGATAATGACCCACTGCACACCGGCCTTGAGGTAGGCTTCGATAGTCTCAGCGGAGCGGATGCCGCCGCCGATCTGAATGGGCAGGTCCGGATATTTGGTAGCGATTTCCTTGACGATTTCGCCATTTACCGGTTCACCGGCGAAGGCGCCGTTCAGGTCCACCAGGTGCAGGCGGCGGGCGCCGGCTTCTACCCATTTGGTGGCCATGTCGACGGGGTTGTCGCCGAAGACGGTGGAGTCGTCCATGCGGCCCTGGCGCAGTCTTACGCACTTGCCGTCTTTGAGATCGATAGCGGGGATGATGAGCATTTTTTGTCCTTTGGAGTTTGCTGCCGGGAGATTGTCTGCCGCCCACTGCTACGGGGGAGGTCTTTCCGGGACACGCTGTAGATACATCCCTGTACGCTTGACTGCAGCATCCATGCTGCAGACAGTCCCGGAAAGACCTCCCCCGCATCAGCGGGCTACTCGTTTCTTGCCCGCAAATTATCCGAGCAACTAACGAAGGAGAGGCTCCCTCAGCTTTTTCCGTTCCAGTTCGTGAAATTTTCCAGTAACTGCAGCCCCGCCCGGGCACTCTTCTCGGGGTGGAACTGCGCTGCGAAGATGTTGTCTTTGGCCACTGCTGCTGCCAGGTCTACGCCGTAGTGGGTGCGGCCGGCCATGTCAGCATTGCCGGCGGCTTCGGCGTAGTAGCTGTGCACAAAATAGAAGCGGTCGCCGTCCGGAATGTTGTGCCACAGGGGGTGGTCCATGCTGTGCCACACCTGGTTCCAGCCCATGTGGGGGACTTTCAGGCGTTCGCCGTTTTCGGTGAGGTTGTCGCCGAAGTAGCGAACTTCCGACGGGAACAGGCCGATGCCTTCCACGCCGTTGTTTTCCTCGCTCCGGGCCATCAGTGCCTGCATGCCCACGCAGATACCCAGGAAGGGGCGGTCCTGTGAGACTTCTTTGACCAGTTCAACCACACCCAGGCGGTGCATTTCGGCCATGCAGTCGCGGATGGCGCCGACGCCGGGGAGGATTACCCGGTCGGCTTCGCGGATTTTGGTGGCATCGTCGGTGACCAGCACGGTGCAATCAGGGGCCACGTGCTCCACGGCCTTGCGGGCTGAGTGCAGGTTGCCCATGCCGTAGTCGATAATGGCGACGGTGTTCATGGTGTGTCTGTTTCCTTTCGGTAACCGGTTACAGGGCGCCTTTGGTGGACGGGGTGATGCCCGCCATGCGCTCGTCCATCTCGACTGCTACACGCAGGGCGCGGCCGAAGGCTTTGAACACGGTTTCAATCTGGTGGTGGGTGTTCTTGCCCTTCAGGTTGTCGATATGCAGGGTCACCATGGAGTGGTTAACGAACCCCTGGAAGAACTCCGCGAACAGGTCAACATCGAAACCACCCACAGAAGCGCGGGTATACGGCACATCCATAGCCAGACCCGGGCGACCGGAGAGGTCGATTACGACGCGTGAAAGCGCTTCATCAAGCGGCACATAGGCATGGCCGTAACGGCGAATGCCTTTCTTGTCGCCCACGGCCTCCTTGAAGGCCTGGCCCAGGGTGATGCCGATGTCTTCCACGGTGTGGTGGTCATCAATGTGCAGGTCGCCCTTGCAGACGATGTTCAGGTCTACCAGGCCATGCCGGGCGATCTGGTCCATCATGTGTTCCAGGAAGGGCACGCCAGTGTCAAAACTGGACTTGCCGGTGCCGTCGAGGTTGATGTCGACGGTGATCTGGGTTTCAAGGGTATTTCGCTCTACCCGAGCCTTACGTTCGGCCATGGAGACTCCGTATGAAAACTGGCTTGCTACCAAAAACTTTGTGTCCGATTATACCTGTTAACAACGGCTGAGTCCTACAACCGGCTCAATCACCCGCAAAAGGAATGTCTATCATGAAAGTTGTTCGCTATGCGCTCTACGCCATTGTTGCACTGATTGTGCTGGCGGTAGTTGCGGTTGGCATCGCGGTTGCCGTGATCAACCCCAACGACTACAAGCCGCAGATAGAAGCAGCGGTAGAGAAGCAAACCAACCTGGACCTGATTCTGGAGGGCGACATCAGTTGGTCGTTCATACCACTGGGTCTGGAACTGAACACTGTTGAGGCAAACCTGGATGGCGAGCGGCTGGTGGCTCTGGAACAGCTGATTGCCCAGGTCAATTTCTGGTCGCTGATTACCATGTCGCCGCAGGTGGACACTTTCCTGCTGAACGGCCTGGATGCCCGGTTGGAAGTGAGTGAACAGGGTGAAGGTAACTGGACGCGGATCATGCCGGAGCAAACGGCTGCCAGCGAAGACACTGAGCAGGCGCCAGCAGAGGCCGCAGAGGAAACCGGCGGCGAAGCGCTCAACTTCAATGTTGATAGCGTGGAAATCAGCAACGCCAGCGTGCATTACAATGACCTGAGCACGGGCCAGTCGGTGACACTTGAAGACCTCAATGTTTCCGCCAGCAACATCACGCTGGGCTCGGCCTTCCCTCTGGACATCAGTTTCCGGGTTGAAACAGCCCAGCCCCAGTTTGCAGTTGATGGCAACATCAGCGCGCAACTGCAGGCCAACCAGGCTCTGAATGAATTTGCCATGACCGGCCTGAACGCCGTATTCGATATGGCCGGCGAGCCGTTTGGCGGCGAATCTGTCACTGCAGAAATGGGCGGTTCCCTGACGGCCAACCTGGAAAGCGAGACCGCAACACTCAGCGACTTCACGGCCAGCCTGGCTAACCTGAACCTCAGCACAAACCTGAACGTGCAGGGCTTTGGTGACCAGATGAAGCTGGCCGGCCGGATGGAAGTTGCCGAGTTCTCGCTCAAACAACTGCTGAGCAATCTCGGCCAACCGGCGATCGAGACTGAAGACGCGGACGTGCTCAAGCGCATCGCCTTCGCAACCGACATTGGCGGAGACGCAGGCACTGCGGCTCTTTCCGAGCTGACGATCACCCTTGATGACACCACCTTTACCGGAGGCGGCAGTTATAACCTGAGCACCGGAGGCGTGGTGTTTGATCTGGACGGCGACACGCTGAATGCCGACCGCTATCTGCCGCCTGCCAGCGAAGAAGAAGCCGCGGGCTCAGAAAGCAGCAGCGATACCTCTAAGACCGCAGGTTCCGGCCAGCCGGAAACAGATCTTCTTCCGCTGGAAACCATTCGCTCGCTCCTGCTGGACATCGATCTTGGCCTGGGCGAGCTGATCGTCAGCAACCTGACCATCAAAGAGCTTAAAGCCAGCACCATGGCGGAAAACGGCGTAGTGAACGTCGATGAGCTCAGCGGCAAGCTGTATGACGGTGGCTTCGGCGCCAACGCCACAATTGATGCCCGCAGCGACAACCCGAAATGGCGCCTGCGTTCGAACGTCACCAACGTGCAGACGCTGCCATTGCTGACCGACCTCGCAGAAGTGGAAATGCTGTCTGGGGGCGCCAACATGGACGTAGCCGTAGACACCACCGGCAACCGCATCTCCACCCTGCGCGAGAACGCCAAAGGTCAGGTCAACTTCAACCTGGCGGAGGGCCAGTTCCGCAACATGAACCTGACCCGCATGGCCTGCCAGGGCATTGCCATGGTCAACCAGGAAGAACTGACCACCTCCGACTGGGGCACCCACACGCCCTTCAACGACATGCGCGGCACGCTGAACATCAACGGCAACACCCTGAACAACAAGGACCTGGTAGCCGCCCTTGCCGGCATGCGCCTTGAGGGCAATGGCACCGTTGATCTGCAGCAGACCGAAATGGATTACGAACTGGGCCTGCGCATCGTCGGCGAAATACACCGTGACAATGCCTGCCGGGTGACCGAGTACGTGGAAAACGTGGTGATTCCGGTGGAATGCCGTGGCAACTTCTCGGAAGAGCCGGGCAAGCTGTGCTCCTTTGACGGTTCACGCTTCCGCGATACTTTGAAAGACATCGCCGCCAATGCCGCTCGCGCCAAGGCGAGAGAAGAACTGGACGAAGCCAAGCAGAAAGCGGAAGACAAAGTGAAAGAGAAGCTGGGTGAAGAACTCAAAGGTCTGTTCAACCGATGACCGACAGCTTCGCCGACAGACTGCTCGACTGGTACGACCACCACGGCAGGCACGACCTTCCGTGGCATCACAACCGGAATGCTTACCGGGTCTGGATTTCGGAGATTATGCTCCAGCAGACCCAGGTAACCACCGTCATCCCCTACTTTGAAGCGTTTATGCAACGCTTCCCCACAGTGCGGGACCTGGCCAGCGCTCCGGTAGACGATGTGCTCAGCCACTGGTCTGGCCTGGGCTACTACGCCCGGGCCCGCAACCTGCACAAGGCCGCCAGGCAGGTGGTCGAAGAATTTGAGGGCGAATTCCCGCAAGAGCAGGAAACCCTCGAACAGTTGAGCGGCATTGGCCGCTCCACGGCGGCCGCCATTGTCGCCCAGGCCTTCGGCAAACGTGCCGCCATTCTGGATGGCAACGTAAAACGGGTACTCGCCCGTTACCATGCGGTACCCGGCTGGCCGGGCAAAACTGCCGTTCTGAAACAACTCTGGGAACACGCAGAAGCGCACACTCCCGACAACCGCGTAACCGACTACACCCAGGCCATCATGGATCTGGGCGCCATGGTATGCACCCGCAGCAAACCAGACTGCCGGGCGTGCCCGTTAAACACTGATTGCACAGCCTTCGCCCTTAACGAAACCCACCTCTACCCGGGCTCCAAGCCTAAAAAGGCAAAACCGGAGAAAACCACCTGGATGGTCATTCTGGAAGATCACGAAGGCAGAATACTGCTGGAGCGGCGACCACCCAGCGGCATCTGGGGCGGCCTTTGGAGCCTGCCGGAACTCGACCCGGCATACGGCGCAGAGGAACTGCAGCAAGCCTGTGAAGATGAGCTGGGCCTGGCCTGTCGCCAACCGGAACTGATCAGTGGCTTTCGGCACACCTTCAGCCATTACCACCTGCACATACAGCCAGCTAGGCTCTCCGTTAATGGCAGCACCAAAGTGGCGGACAGGGACCAATGGCAATGGCTGCACCGCGACGAAGCCCTCACCCTGGGCCTGCCTGCCCCGATTCGCACATTAATCGCCGAACCGGAACAGACCGCCCTGCTCTGAGCAAGCCAGAGCCGCCAGCGGTCTGTTATCATCCGGACAGATTTCAATAC
>Ga0209300_1000958_pt1 | contig 12517 bp, 12 predicted proteins | sample Shrwel_input2_RT_FD_187535 | JGI IMG/M metagenome (GOLD analysis project Ga0209300, IMG submission 187535) | Subsurface microbial communities from deep shales in Ohio, USA - Utica-3 well 1 S input2 RT (SPAdes) (version 2) ... | reverse complement strand
TTCTTCGATGCCTCGAGCTTCTAGTTTCACGGTATCGTCTCCTGTTAAATGGTTTCTTTGAGAACGCATCTATAAACAGGTTAGCAAAGGTTCGAGGAGGATTCAGAGGGGAAGTGAAAGAAGTGCCAGAACGACGCCGGCGAGGGCGTCGTTCCCCAGAGGTTCAGCCGTTTTTCTGCCATTCAAATTTACGGAAGGGCTCGTCCACCGGCGTTTCGGCAATGTGATTGATGTAGTTGCTCATGGTTTTCTGGGACAACACAAGAATCACATCAAGCACCTGGCGCTTGCCGTATCCGGCGTTGTAGAAGGCTTTCAGGTCTTCTTCACTGACATTGCCCTGCTTGCGCATCACAGCCAGTGTAAAGTCGCGGAGCGCTTCCAGCTTATCGTTGGGCAAAGGCTTCTCGTCACGCAGAGCGTTGGTAATGTCGTCCGACACTTCCATCATTTTGGCGATACCGGTATGCGCCGGAACACAGTAATGACAGGCGTTTTCAACGTTGATGGTCTGCCAGACAACGGTTTTCTCGTCATTGTCGAAAGCACTGTCCAGCACCAACTGGTGCAGCGTCTGGTAAGCCTCGAGCACCTGTGGGGATTCCGCCATCACCGCATGCAGACCGGGGATCATACCGAAGCCCTTTTCCGAGTTTTCCAGCAACGGTACGGCACCCTCCGGGGCGGACGATTTATCGTGCAGGGTAAATTCGCTCATGACTTGCTCCTTATTTGAGTGACCGATCAATAACTTCACCCTAGCTGTTACTGAGCACTCGTTCAAGTTATAGTTGAGCGTATATTCAACAGATATTTCTCTGGAGCCGTGATATGGCCAGACATCCTCAATATGACCGGAGTGCGGCCCTTAACAAAGCAGTTGGTCTGTTCTGGGAAAAGGGCTACCACGGCAGTTCCATGAAACAGATTGAGCAGACGCTGGACATGCGCCCCGGCAGCATCTATGCCGCCTTTGGCAGCAAAGACGGACTGTTTTCCGAGGCCCTGGCCAGTTACGCCGAGCGCGGCGGGGAAGAACTGGCAACACACATGCAACAGTTCGATTCCGTTGTTGACGGATTGCAGGCCTACCTCAGAAAGATTGCCATCAGTTGCCGGGACGCCTGCCCATCAAAGGCCTGTATGGTGGTTAAAACCCTGCTGGAAATCAGCAACACCCATAACACACTCGCCAGGCAGGCCAACGAGGTACTGGCAGCAATAGAGACCACCCTGGCCAGCCTTCTGGAACAGGCACAAGCTCGGGGAGAGCTGGGCCAGGACGTGGATTGTGGCCGGCTGGCACGGCTGCTCCAGGCCCAGATAATGGCGCTTCGGGCTATTGCCGAACGTGGTCTGTCAGAAGATCAGCTGGCTGACCTGGCCGACGACATGGCGGGCATTCTAGACGCCTACCGGGCAAGACACTGAGCGTAAGGGTCTAAGGGCCAGGGTCGAAGGCAGCAATCAACCAACACCCTGGGCCGATTGTTGCGCCCGGCATCAGGCCCTAGCATGGGCTCCATCAGGCTAGGGTACCAACCCGAAACCCGATCAGAGACGATAGCCAAGCACTTTCCCCGAGATCTGAGTGTTGGAGAAAGTTTTTGGCTCTCATTTCTTCGAGGTCTGGATACTATGGACAATCTGCATCATATCGTTGTGGTCGGCGGCGGTGCTGGCGGCCTTGAGCTGGCCACCAGCCTGGGCAATAAACTCGGCAAAAAGCAAAAAGCCCGGATTTCGCTGGTCGATGCCGGACTGACGCATGTCTGGAAACCCCTCCTGCACGAAGTCGCCTCCGGCTCCCTCGACGCCAACGCCAACGAGATCAACTATCGCGCCCACGCCCGCAAACACCATTATGAATTCCAGCTTGGCCGTGTGAACGGACTGGACCGAAGCCGCAAAGAAATCATTATTGAACCTTTTTACGATGATGATGGGCGGGAAGTGGTCCCTGAAAGGCGTATTAGTTACGACACGCTGGTGATTGCCGTTGGCAGTACCGCCAACGATTTCGGCACCCCCGGGGCACAGGAAAACTGTCTGTTTCTCGACAGCCTGAAACAGGCCCGACGGTTTCACAACCTGATGCTCAACGCCTTCCTGCGTAAAAACCACGAAGCCCGGCAAGGCAGCCCGCACACTCTGAATATCAACATCATTGGTGCCGGGGCGACCGGCGTCGAGCTGGCAGCGGAATTGCGCCTGGCATCCAGAGAGCTGCCGGTCTATGGCATGAATCACCTGCAGCCTTCGGATGTCTGTATCAGTGTGATTGAAGCGGCCGACCGCATACTGCCGGCACTTCCCGGCCGGCTGTCGGCCGGCGCCACCCGTGAACTGAAGCGCCAGAACATACAGGTACTGACAGGCCAGCCAGTCAGCGAAATTCATGAAAACAGCCTGATCATGAAGGATGGCACTGAGCTGCCATCGGAAATGACCATCTGGGCTGCCGGCATCAAAGCGCCACCGTTTCTGGCTGAGCTGGACGGTCTGGAATCCAATCGCAGCAACCAGCTGGTGGTGGAACAGACACTGCAAACCACCAAAGACCCCGACGTTTTTGCCTTTGGCGACTGCGCCGCCTGCCCGCAACCCGATTCGGACCATCCGGTACCACCAAGAGCCCAGGCTGCTCATCAGGAAGCCGATGCATTGTTCAAGACCCTGTGCAACCGCCTGGAAGGTGGGGCGCCAGTACCGTTTGTCTATAACGACCACGGCTCACTGATCAATTTCAGCCGCTACACCACGGTGGGCAATCTGATGGGCAACCTGTCCGGGCGCAGCATGTACATCGAAGGGAAAGTGGCCCGGTTGTTTTATATCTCCCTGTATCGAATGCACCAGGTGGCACTCCACGGTTTCGTACGTACTGCCATCATCTGGCTGATGGACAAGATCAGTCGCGCCATGCAACCGAGGCTCAAGCTGCACTAGTGGCTCGCAAAGCCCTCGACAAACTGCCGGTCAATCCGGTCTTTCAGGCGCCAGACCCAACGCCCCGAGAAAGTCAGGGGGCCATAGCTGCCAATGGCGGATTGCCCGCCACAGGCCAGAAGATAGAGCGAATAACGGCGCGGCAGGAATGGTTTCAGCTTGGAGCCGTTCAATGCCGCCCGAAGATTATCTGCCATCACCGGGCCGGCGCGAACGGCATGCACACCGGAACGATTAAGCGTCCGATCCTGACGACTGCAGGTGTCACCCACGGCGAAAACGTCCGGGTGCGACAGGCTACGATGCCTGGCATCGACCAATACGAACCCCTGCTCATCCAGTGTCAGACCGCTATTTGACAGAAACCGGGCGGGGGAAGCGCCAGTAGCGGCAATGATCGCATCTGCCTCAAGCCTGGTACCGTCCGCCAGACAAAGCTCACCCTCTTCCGCCCGGGCGCGTTGTTCGATCAGCGTTACCCCGAGACGGGATAATTCCTGCGATGCCAGGCGTTGCATGCGCCGATTGAAGCCGGGTAACGGCCCGCTCTCTCCCGCAACCAGTGACAGCTGGCATCCCTGCCCGGAACCAACCCCAAGCGCATTGGCGGCCGCCATTGCCAGCTCAACACCGGCAGCGCCTCCACCGACAACCACCAGATGACCAAACCGGCCACCAGCGGACTGCTCCTGAAGTTGCTGCCACTGCGGGTAAAACGTTTCGATCGGCTTGACGCTGATCATTCGCCCCCGACAACCCTGCAACTGGTCAAGATTGGTATGAGATCCGATATCGATCGAAAGCAGGTCGTACTCTATTCGCTTGCCACCGGCTAACCTGACCTCCCGCCCTTCAGCGGCCAGTTCCACGGCGCTGTCGAGCACCAGCTCTCCCCCGGCTTCGGCCACCAGCGGACTGACGGCAATCCGGCACTGGTCAACGGTGTAATGTCCGGAGATCCAGCCTGGCAGCATTCCTGAATAGTACTGCCAGGGCGACGGCGTGATCAGAACCAGCTCCATATCCGGCGGGGGCGATTTGGCAAATTCACGCAACACAATCAAATGTGCATGTCCCGCTCCCAGCAAAACCAGACGTTTCACAAATTGTCTCCCTGCATATTGATGATCCGGGCATTCAGGACAATGATGATAGAGTAGTTTCCACAGCCCCACGACATCCGGAGACACACCAATGCCCGCCGATGGCATGGATCTCACCATCATCGTACCCGTACTCAACGAGATTGAAACGCTGCCGGCGTTACTTGAACACCTGACACACTGGCAAAGCCGGGGTGCAGAGGTATTGATCGTGGACGGAGGCAGTGACGACCAGACAGCGAAAGACGTCCGACATCAGGGTTTTGCCGTCATCGAAGCACCCCGTGGGCGGGCTTCGCAAATGAACGCGGGGGCGCAGGCGAGCAGAACCGGCAATCTGGTGTTTCTCCATGCCGATACCCGCTTGCCGGAACAGGCCGATCTACAGATTCTGGCCGCCCTGAGATACTCCGACGTTGCCTGGGGGCGCTTCGATGTGCAAATAGAAGGCGAATCGAAGTGGTTACCCATCATCGCCTGGTTTATGAACACACGCTCCCGGCTGACCGGCATCGCAACAGGTGATCAGGCCCTGTTTATGACCCGCCAGGCCTTCGAAGAAGTCGGCGGCTTTCCCGACCAGCCACTGATGGAAGACATCGAAATAAGCCGGCGTTTGAAACAAATCGCATCTCCCATGTGTCTATGGGAGAAAGTCACCACCTCCGGGCGCCGATGGGACGCCCGGGGCAGCTGGCGCACCATCTGGCTCATGTGGCAACTGCGCTGGGCCTACTGGCGCGGCACCCCAGCCGATCAACTGGCAGAACGTTACCTATGACACCGGTCCGAACTATTATCATCGCCAAAGAACCCAGACCGGGATTCGCCAAAACCCGGCTGATTCCCGCCCTCGGCGCCGAGGGCGCCGCCCAACTGGCTGACCGCCTGCTCCGGCATACCCTGAACCAGGCGCTGGCGTCGGCAACCGGCCCGGTGGAACTGTGCGTGGCACCCAATGCCCACGCCCCTTACTGGCAAGCACTGGTGGGGGCCGAGCCCGTGGTGTTATCGCAACAGAGTGACGGCGACCTGGGGCAGCGAATGGCCACCGCCGCACAGCAGGGGCTGGCCCAGGGCACGCCGGTCATGCTGATCGGCACCGATTGCCCGGCCCTGGATGCCGGGCGGCTTAACGCCATGGCCGCGCTGCTGGCCAATTACGATGCCTGTCTTTGCCCGGTAATGGATGGCGGCTATTCACTCCTGGGATTGCAACGCCTGGACGCATCCCTGTTTCAGGACATGCCCTGGAGCACCGATCGGGTGGCGGCACTGACCCGCCAGCGCCTGGAATCGCTGGGCTGGTCGTGGCAGGAAAGCGAATCATTGGCAGATGTGGACGTGCCGGCTGATCTCAGCCACCTTGAACAAAAGCACCCACAACTTGCAGGGAGCGACTCATGAGAACCCGATTACTGCTCGGCCCACTACTGGGCCTCACCCTGGTCTCCTCAGCAGCGGCTGCGGCGGACACGGTCACACTGGGCGACTTCAGCCGCTACGACACCCTGCCCCAGGAACCCTGGCAACTGGTGCCTTTTGACGACTTGCCACCAACCGAGTACCAGCGAGTAACGCGGAAGGGCGTGGCAGCCGTGAAAGCCACCTCCGAGGCCAGCATGGCCTTGTTGGCAAGGCCCCTGGAAGCGGATCTGGCTCAAACCCCGGTGCTGTGCTGGCGCTGGTGGGTGGGTAAGCCGGTGTCACAGGCGGACATGTCAAAAAAATCCGGTGACGATTACGCCGCGCGGGTGTACGTCACCTTCGACCTGCCAAGCAGTGCCATGAGTCTGGGCACCCGGATGAAGCTGTCGGTGGGCCGGACTCTGTTCGGCGAACAGCTGCCGGATGCGGCCATCAACTACGTCTGGGACAACAAGCACCCGGTTGGCACCACCATGCCCAATGCCTACACCGACCGGGCGCAAATGCTGGTACTGCGCAGCGGCATGGAAGACACCGGCCAATGGGTGGAGGAGCGGCGCAACCTGCTGGAGGATTTGCAGCGTTTCTTTGAAACCGCCCCGGAGCGCCCGCTGCAACTGGCCATCGCCTCGGACAGCGACGACACTGGCAGCAGCGCCAGCGCCCTGTTCGCGGACCTTCACCTGGTGGCCGACGGTGAACAATGCCAGTTTCCCTCGCCAGAAAACTCTCAAAACACGGAGAGCGCCGGGTCCGGTCGCTAAACGACCTCAGTTACCCGCCAGGTGCTGCACCCAGCCGATCATCGGCGTGGGGTAGATCCCGAGCACGAGAATGATCACCGCCAGGGCGATCAGGGTCATGCCGCCCAGGCGGCTGCCCCAATCGTTGGGCACGTCCCGGCGGCGCATGCCCGGCTCCGGCAGGTACAGGGTCACCATGACGCGCAGGTAGTAATAGAGCCCGATGGCACTGCCGGCGATCACGCCACCCACCAGCCACCAGCGGGCGTCCGCCACGCCCAGGGCTATCACGTAAAACTTGCCAATGAACCCGGCCGTCAGGGGAATGCCCGCCAGGGACAGGAAGCTGATGGTCATTACCGCCGCCAGGTAGGGTCGGCGCCAGAACAGCCCGCGGTACAGCGGCAGGCCGTCGGCATCCTCGCCCCCAAAGGGGCTGGAAACGAGAGTGACTACCCCAAACGCGGCGAGCGTGGTCACCAGATAGGTCACCAGGTACACGCCGGTGGTTTCCATGGCCAGAGCGTTACCCGCAACGATCGCCACCAGCAGGTAGCCGAAGTGAGCGATGGAGGAATAACCCAACAACCGCTTGAGATTGGCCTGGAAAAGGGCAAGCAAGTTGCCCGCCAGCATGGTCAATAACGCCAGCACTGTCACCAGCCCCTGCAGCCACTGACTGTTGAACACCGGCGCTGCCATCACCAGACGCAACAGCACCACGAAGACCGCCAGCTTGCTGACCGTGGCCAGGAAAATTGTGGCCGGCGCCGGCCCGCCCTGGTAGACATCCGGCGTCCACAGGTGAAAGGGCACGACCGACAGTTTGAAGCCCAGCCCCACCACCATGAGCGCGGCACCGGCCAGCATCCAGGCATCCGGCGCGTCGACCAGGGCGCCAGCAATACCGGCGAGATCCAGCGCCCCGGTACGGGCATAAATCAGCGCCATGCCGAACAACAGGAAAGCCGTGGCCGCCGCTGACAGCAGCAGGTACTTGATCCCCGCCTCCAGCGAACGCTCGGCGCGGAAGCTGTAGGCCAGCATGCCGTACAGGGGCATGGACAGCAGTTCCAGGCTGATGAACAGCATGGCCAGGTGGTCGCTGGCCACCAAAGCCAGACCACCGGCCGTGGCGCACAGGATCAGCAGGTAAAACTCTTCCCGGGGGCCGATATAACCGGTCAGGTAATGGTGGCTGAGAATCACCGTAACGAGCGCTGACACCAACACCAAGGTACCGGCCATCACCGCCAGCCCGTCCACCTGCATCAGCGGTGGCGAACTACTTTCCGCCGGAATCGTCAGTGGCAGGGCCAGCAGGGCCGCCACCAGGCCTGCTGCCGAAATCAGGGCGGTCACGGCATGGTGGCGCTGCCAGGCGATGCCCAGCATGGCGATGACCGCCGTCGAGCCAACCAGAATCAGGGGCAGAAGAATGACCAGGTGAGCCGTCGTCAACATCAGTGCACCTCCCTGGCCATTTCCGCCACGCCGCCCTCGGCAAACAACCCGGCAACGGCCTGCGACAGACTGGCAGTGGTATCCAGCAGGGGCTGCGGATACAGCCCTACCAGTATGACCAGGGCCAGCAACGTCAGCATCATCACATACTCCCGGACGTCCGGCCCGGCCAGCTGGTGTTCCTGGAAAGCCGGCCCGAAGTGCACCCGCTGCATCAGGATCAACGAGTAGATGGCCGCCAGCACCAGGCCCACACTGGCAATCACCACGACCACCGGGGCACTGGGGAAGGTACCGAACAGGATCATGAATTCACCCACGAAGTTGGCCGTGGCGGGCATGCCCAGCGAGGCCGCCACGAAACACAGGGTGAAGCCCGGCAGCACCGGTATCCGGCCCCAGAGGCCGCCCATGAAGCGCATGTCCCGGGTATGGATGCGCTCGTAGAGCTGGCCACTGAGAATAAACAGCGCGGCGGAAGAAAAGGCGTGGGCAACCATCAGCACAATCGCCCCCTGAATCGCCAGTTCCGAGCCCGAGTAAATGGCAATCAACACAAAGCCCATGTGGGAAATACTGGTGTAGGCAATCAGCCGCTTGATGTCCTGCTGGCCACAGGCCAGGACCGCACCGTAGATAATACTCACCAGCCCCAGGGTCATGGCCACCGGCGCGAAGGCCGCCGATTGCTCCGGAAACAGGGGCAGGGCGAACCGGAGCATGCCGTACGCGGCCGTCTTCAGGAGAATGCCGGCCAGATCGACACTGCCAGCCGTGGGCGCCTGGGCATGGGCGCCCGGCAGCCAGCCGTGGAAGGGCACCACGGGCAGCTTCACCGCAAAAGCGACGAAGAAGCCCAGCATCAGCCAGTAGGCCATTGGCTCGGGTACGTCGGTTTGCCGAAGCACCTCATAGCTGAACGACCACTGCCCGGTGTTGCCAAAGTGAATGAACACCAACGCCAGAATGGCCACCAACATCAGCAGGCCGCTGGCCTGGGTGTAGATGAAAAACCGGGTGGCCGCCCGGATGCGGGTCTGGCCCGGCGAGCCGCTGTGGCCCCAGAGGGCGATCAGGAAATACATGGGCACCAGCATCATTTCCCAGAACAGGAAAAACAGGAACAGGTCCAGCGCCAGGAAGACCCCGACAACGCCGCCCAGGATCCACAACAGGTTCAGATGAAAGAACCCGATGCGATGGGCAATCTCATGCCAGGAGCAGAGTACGGCCAGAGCGCCGAGGAAGCCGGTGAGCGCGATCAGGATCAGCGACAGGCCATCGATGGCCAGGTGCACCTGGATGCCAAACCGGGGAATCCAGTCGGCCCGCCATTCCAGCAGCCACTGGTTCTGCGCCCCGGTGGGGAAGGCAAAATCACCGGTAACCCAGAGCCAGAGCGCAATCACCAGCACAAACAGCATGGTGGCCAGGGCAATCCAGCGCGGGGCCTGTTCACCCCAGCGGTCGGCCTGCCAGCAAAGGATGCCCCCCAGGAATGGAATCAGGATCAGCCAGAGCAGAATCATGCGACACCTCCCGGCAGCAGGGCGAGTGCCAGCAGAATCACAGTGGCGCCAAAGACCATCGCCGTCGCGTAGCTGCGCACCCGGCCATTCTGGGCGCGCACCAGGCCCCGGTTCAGGCCTTTCGCCAACACGGCCAACAGGTTGAGGGTCAGGTAGACAAAATCCCGCCTCAGTGTTCGAACCATCAGTTGCCAGGGTTTGACCAACAGCCCGTCATACAGGGCATCGAACCCCCAGGCACGATGCCAGAGCCACCACAGGAACGCGCCCGGCCCCCGGCTGACCTGTTCCCGCAGCCATTCCCGCCGGGCCAGGAACAGCCAGCCCGCCAGGGCCAGCCCGGCTACAACCGTGCCTATGGCCAGCACTTGCAACAGGGTATGGCCGGTTTCCACGCTCTCGCCGGGGGCCGGCGGGAACTGCTCGCCCAGGTGCGGGTACACCCAGGCGCCCAGGAACGTGGACAGCACCGCCAGCACCCCCAAAGGCAGGTGATGGGTCAGCCAGTTGGTGCCCGGCGTGGCGTTCCGGGCGTTATCGCTGCCGGGCTCGCCATGGAAGATGCCCAGGATCAACCGAACCGTGTAGAGGCAGGTCAACAATGCCCCGAGCAACCCGGCCAGCAGCAAGCCGGGCTGGTCCGCGGCCATATCCTGCCAGAGAATTTCATCCTTGCTGTAGAAGCCGGCAGACACCAGCGGCAGAGCCACCAGCGCGGCGCCCCCGACCAGGAAGGCCGCATAGACCACCGGCAGGCGCTTGCGCAAACCGCCCAGCCGGGCCATGTCCTGCTCGTGATGGCAGCTGGTAATCACCGCCCCCGCCGAGAGGAACAGCAACGCCTTGAAGAAGGCGTGGGTCACCAGGTGGAAAATAGCAGCATCGAAGGCACCCACACCCAACGCCAGGAACATGTAGCCGATCTGGCTCATGGTGGAATAGGCCAGTACCCGCTTGATATCGGTCTGGGCCAGGGCCGCAAAGGCCGCCAGCAGAAGTGACACGGCACCGATTACCCCCACCAGCCATAAAATATCGGGGGCCAGCAGGAACACGCCATGGAGCCGGGCAATCAGGTACACGCCGGCGGTCACCATGGTGGCCGCGTGAATCAGTGCCGACACCGGGGTGGGGCCGGCCATGGCATCGGGCAGCCAGGTGTGCAGCGGCACCTGGGCCGATTTTCCCAGGGCGCCGCCCAGCACCAGCAGCGCTACCAGGCTGACGGTGGGATCACCCACGGACCACACTTCACCGGCACGGGCCATGACCTGCTGGATATCCAGGGTGCCCAGGTCCCGGAAAATCAGGAACAGCCCCAGGGCCAGGAACACATCGCCGATGCGGGTGACCAGGAAGGCCTTGAACGCTGCCCGGCCGTTGGCGCTGTCGTGGTAGTAATAGCCGATGAGCAGGTAACTGCACAGGCCGACGCCTTCCCAACCCAGGAACAGCAGCAACAGATTATCGCCCAGCACCAGAATCAGCATGCTGAACACAAACAGGTTCATCCAGGCGTAGAAACGGGTGATGCCGGCCTCGCCGGCCATGTACCAGGCGGCGAACAGGTGAATGAAAAAGCCCACGCCGGTGATCACCGCCATCATCACCAGGGCCAGGCCGTCCACCGCCAGGCCGATGGTGGGCCGGAAGCTGCCCACCTCCATCCAGGTCCAGAGCGTGTAGCCAAAGGGCTCACCGCCGGAGTGCAGGGCGATCGCCCAGGCGGTGGCCAACGCCGCCAGCCCGACACTGCCCACGCCAACCACCACCGCCATCTTCGGCCCAAGACGCCCACCGGAGAGCGCCAGAATCAGGGTGCCGATCAGAGGCAGAACAAACGACAGGGTAACCGGTAGCTCCATCATCCACGCATCCTGCTGGCCAGATCGAGATTCAGGGACCGCAGCCGCTGGAACAGCTGGATCATCAGCGCCAGACCCACCGCGGCTTCCGCCGCCGCCAGGGTAATCACCAGCAGGAACATGGCCTGGCCATCCGGTTGGTTCCAGGCGGTGGCGCCCACCACAAAAGCCAACGCCGCCGCGTTGAGCATGATCTCCAGGCTCATCAGCACAAACAGCATGTTACGCCGGAGCATCAGCCCCACCAGTCCCAGCGTAAACAGGATGGCAGCCAGGACCAGGCCGTGTTCCATCGGGATTCCAGCCATCAGCGACGACTCCTGTTCCGTAACGGGTTCGACCGCCGCCCGACATGAGAGGCGGCCACCAGGGCGCCCAGCAACAGCAGCCCCGCCAGTTCCACCACCACTAACCAGGGGCCGAACAGGGTCAGGCCCACCGCCCGGGCCGTCAGCAATTCGCCATCAATGCTACGGGCCATGTCGCCCCCCGCGATCAGATTCAGAAGCACTCCCAGCAGGACCAGGGCCAGCACCGAAGGCCCAACCCAGTACCGGGGCCGGCGCCAGTCTCCCATGCTGGCGTCCTGGTCCTGGCCCAGATTGAGCATCATGACCACAAACACGAACAGCACCATGATCGCGCCGGCGTAGACAATGATCTCCAGCGCCCCGGCAAAAGGCGCACCCAGGGCAAAAAACACCAGCGCCACGGCAATCAGCGAGACGATCAGGTACACCACGGCGTGCACCGGGTTCTTGCCGGTGATCACACCCACGGTGGCCAGTACCGCCACCAGACCACTGAGATAAAATGCCAGCTCCATGGGCTTCGCCTCCGCACTCTCCAAAATCAGGGCAACAGCGAACGAACGTCCACCGGCGCTTCCTCATTCAGGGCCTCGCCCTTGTCCTTTCCGCCGATGGCCATGCCCGCCACCTTGTAGAAATGATAGTCGTGGTCCTTGCCCGGACCGTTGATCAGCAGGTCTTCCTTCTCGTACACCAGTTCCTGCCGGTCGTATTCGCCCATCTCGAAATCCGGCGTCAGCTGGATCGCCGAGGTGGGGCAGGCTTCCTCGCACATGCCACAGAAAATGCAGCGGGAGAAATTGATGCGGAAGAATTCCGGGTACCAGCGCCCGTCTTCCTGTTCGCCCTTCTGCAGGGAGATGCAGTCCACCGGGCAGGCCACCGCGCACAGGTTGCAGGCCACGCACCGCTCCTCGCCGTCCGGGTCCCGGGTGAGTACGATCCGGCCCCGGTAGCGCGGCGGCAGGTACACTTCCTCGTCCGGGTAGTTCACCGTTTCGCGCTTGCGGAAACTGTGCATGAACACCATGCCCAGGGTCCGCAGCTGGCTCCAGGTGGCCGGCACCAGCCAGAGCACGGAGCGGATGAACGGGATCTTGTCCCTCTCTTTGTCCTTCTCCATAC
>Ga0209300_1000954_pt1 | contig 12556 bp, 14 predicted proteins | sample Shrwel_input2_RT_FD_187535 | JGI IMG/M metagenome (GOLD analysis project Ga0209300, IMG submission 187535) | Subsurface microbial communities from deep shales in Ohio, USA - Utica-3 well 1 S input2 RT (SPAdes) (version 2) ... | reverse complement strand
GGTTCAGCCGCGTGGTCGGACTGCTCGATAATGTGCTGCACCAGCGCCCGGTGCCGCGCGAATGGATCGAAACCAACGCGGCATAGCCGCAGGAGGATGTGTGGAACCTATCGGCATCGCACTGGCTCTCGCAGAAGCGACGGGCCTAACCAGCAAAATCGGCCAATGGATCGGCGGAGACAACGGCGAAGAAGTTGCAAACCGCGTCGTCGACGTTGCCAAAAAAGCCACTGGAACTAAAACGCCAGAAGACGCCCTGGACGCAGTGAAGCGTGATCCAAAGGCACTTATGGCCGTGGAAGAGAAACTGATCGACAACGAGCATGAGCTTAAAAAGCTGGCTCTGAAGGATCGCGCTGACGCGCGCTCGATGCAGGTTGCTGCCCTGGGCCAGTCTGACAAGTTCGCAAAGCGATTCATTTACTACTTTGCGACCGTCTGGTCGGTGTTTGCGTTCATTTACATTGGCGCAATTACGTTCATCGAGATCCCGGACGATAGCCGCCGGTTTGCCGACACCATTCTCGGCTTCCTGCTGGGCACCGCCCTGGCTTGTGTGTTCAATTTCTTCTTCGGAAGCTCTCAGGCCAACGAGCAGCGCCAGGAAGGAGAGCAGCTCCGAGCCACTCTCAAGGATCTCAAAGGGCTTTAGGTACTCCCTGGCATTTTGCCTGTCACGGGTGTGAAACGCGCGAGATTCGCGCGTTTTTTTTCGGAAAAGTTCAGTCCTTACTTCCTTTCTCTGGCTGCTGGTCGGCGGGTGGCTGAACATGCCGCCAAGCCAGCACTCATGCACATTTGGCCATTTGGACAGCCACCCATTACGCACCCTGAAATAAAGGACATTTGTACATTTGTGCTTTGGTCCATTTGTTCAATTGGTCCTTTCTCATGGAGCGCTCAATGGGTGAGATCGTAAGCCGAAAAATGTTCGCCAAGATGGTGGGCAAGTCGGAGCGCTGGGTCGGGAAGTGGATCGATGAAGGAATGCCAATTTCCGGTGGTGGCGGGAAAGGCCGGCCGCTGGAGATAGACACCGAGGACGCCATCGACTGGCTGATCCGTCGGGAGGTGAGTCGGCAGGTCGGCTATGAAGATGAAGACCTCGACGAAGACGGCGTGGGCTCGGCCAGCGCTGAAGACCGGCTGCTGAAGAAAGCGCGCCGGGAAAAATTACAGATCGAGATTGATAAGGAACGCCGCCGCCTGGTGCCGCTGGATGCTGTTGGCAGGATTCTGCATGCGGTGGGCGCTGTACTTGCGACGCAGCTCGACAGTCTTTCGAGCCGGTGCGCTTCTGACCTGGCAGTGATCGATGATCCGGCAAAAGTCAGAGAGCGGCTCCACTTGGAAACCAGGAGGATCCGTGGATCTACTGCCGAGCGCCTTGAATCGTCAGCATCGGAGCTCGTTGCTGAGCTTGACTCGTTTGATTCGCTCGATGGCGAAGATGGTGGAAGCGCCGCCGCCGAGGACGAGTGACGAGTGGGCCCGCGACAAGCGGATCATGCCACCGGCATCGCCGGTACCTGGTCCATTCAATCCCGACAGTAACCCCTACATGAAGCCCGTTGCCTGGGCTTTCGCTCAGCCGCAGTTCCGCCGCGTCACGTTCGTGATGGGAACGCAGATGGGCAAGTCGGTGACCATGGAAAACGTGGTTGGCCACCGGCTCGATGAAGATCCGACGCCGGTGCTGTATGTCACGCCGACAAAACCGCTGATCACCAGCACCGTCGAACCAAAGTTCATGGACATGTTCCGCGAGTGCGCGGATCTCTGGCGGAAATACGACAAGCGCCGGTCGACCCAGTTCACCAAGTGGATCGGTGGCACAAAGTTCCGCTTTGCCTGGGCCGGATCGCCGACCGAGCTCGCTGCTGACTCTGCCGGTTTGATCCTGGTAGACGAAGTGGACCGGATCGTTAACACCGGAGAAGGCGACACCACCGAAATCATTGAAGCGCGTGGCGATGCCTATGTCGACTCAAAGGTCGGCTATACGGCAACGCCGCTGCGCGGCCGGGTCGACAAGCGCCAGCATCCGGAAACGGGGCTCTGGCATTGGCAGCCGGGCAAAAAAGGCGCGGTTACCTCGAAGGTTTGGCGGCTCTGGCAGAGCGGCACACGCCATGAATGGGCAGTGCCTTGCCCGGAGTGTCTCGATTACTTCATCCCGCATCTTGAGTTGTTGCACTGGCCTGGCCGTGGCTCGAAAGACGAGTGCTCACCAGACCAGGCTGAGCGGGAGGCCCGTTTAACCTGCAGCTGCTGTGGTACTCAGATTGAAGACAAGTACCGCCCGTGGATGAATGCCAGGGGCGTGGCGGTCGCGCCGGGAGAATCGATAGCGCCGGCCCGTCGGGAAGGCGACCAGGTGGTCGCTGGCGAGATTCAGGGCGTGGCCGAAACCGAAGGCTCCAGCCACTACAGCCTGTGGGTGTCCGGACTTTGCTCGTTCGCGGCCAAGAAAAGCTATGGGTTCCTGGCCAAAAAGCTCCTGGAAGCTCAGCGGACGGGAGACCCGGCCACTCTTATGGGTGTCTACAACACCGGGTTTGGCCAGTTATACGCAGAAGTTGGCGATGTGCCGACGTGGGAGGAAATCCGAGCCATGCGCTGGGCATACGCCGCTGGTGAGCTGGTCCTGCCGGACCCGCTCCGCATCTTCTGCACAATCGACGTTCAGAAACGTCGGCTGGTTTACACCGTTCGCGCCTGGTTCCCGGGCATGGGCTCCCAGCTCCTGGATCATGGCGAGCTATGGGGCAACACGGATGAAGACCTGGTATGGGATGACCTCTCTGAGTTCATCGATACCGAGTATGCCGGCCACGGCATCAACGAAACCGGCATCGATGTCGGTTACCGGGATGACCAGGTATACGCCTTCATCAACGCCCACAAGGGTCGGGCGGTTGCTCTGCGGGGGCGCGAGAAGCTCGACAAGCCTTTCAAAAAAGAGCTGGTGGAAGTCGACCGAAAGGGCAAGGTGCGCAAGCGGGGTGATGCCCGCTGGGTGTTTGATTCCCCGCTGGCCAAGCGCTGGGTACACAGCCGGATCAGCCGTGCGCAATCCGGTGATGCTGACCGCTTCCCCGGCTGGTGGCTGATCCCGACCGACGTCACCGACGATTACTGCAAACAGATCGTGGGCGAGGAGTGGAACGAATCAACCGGAAAATATGACCAGGTTGGCGAAAACCACTACCTGGACTGTGAGGCCATGCAATACGTGATGGCGTTGCGCGCCCGGCTGCATCGGCGCAAGCGTGATGCTCTCACGCTGGGAGACCTGAAGCGGTTTAGCTCTGGTCAGCAGGACGAGCAGGACGAGCAGGAATCTGGCAAACCGGCTGACGAGGTTGAAGCAGAGAGCAGCGGCAACCCTGGCCAGCCCAAAGAGGGGGGCGCACCGGCTCCGAAGAAAAAAGCCCGATACAAAGTTAAACGACGTAGGCGATAAGCATGCAACCACCTGAAATTCGATCCGGAGACAGCGTTACCTGGCGTGCCCAGGCGCCCGATTATCCAGTTGAGGATGGTTGGTCTCTGCGGTATGCGCTGCGCGGTCCTCATGCGATCGATATTGACGGTATCGAGGGAGCTGACGGCGATTACCTGATCGAAGTGGAATCAGCCGACAGCAGCAACTGGCCTGCCGGCTGGTATCGCTGGATCGCTTATGTGGTTGCTGGCACTCAGCGCCAGACGCTGGCTTCCGGTGATCTGGAGATTCTGCCAAACCTCCTGGCCATTGAGGCCCCGGAGGATATGCGCAGCCACGCCCGGCGAATGCTCGACCTGATCGAAGCGGCCCTGGAAAAGCGCATCCCGAAGGATTACCAGAGTTACGAAGTCGACGGCGAGCGCCTCGACCGGATCCCGATCGAGCGCCTCGAAGCCCTGCGCACTCGCTACCAGCGGGAGGTTGCCCGGGAAGGGCGCCGGGGCGGTGGCCTGTTCGCAAAAACCATTAAGTGGAGTTACCCCGGATGAGTCGACACAAGCCGAGCATCCTGCAGCGCGCTTTTAACGTCGCGTGGTATGCGACCGTCGGAATGAAGCGCAGCTTCCAGGCAGCCCGGCGCTCTCGTCTGACCAGGGGGTGGAGTGCCAGAACGACTGCAGGTGACGCTAACCAAGTGGTCTATCGGGATCACGAAACGCTGCGCCAGCGCTCTCGTGAGCAGTCCATAAACAGCCCATACATCAAGCGTTTTCACCGGCTGCTGAAGCAGAACGTGGTCGGCCCTCGAGGAATCCAGCTGCAGTCGAAAGCGAAAACACCGGCCGGGAAGCCGGACAAGCGCGCCCGGCAGAAGATCGAGCGCGAATGGAAGCGGTTTTGTAAAAAGGGGAATTTCGACGTTACCGGCCGCTATAGCTCCGTTACGTTTCTGAACTTGTGGATCGAGACGCTCGCCCGTGACGGTGAAGTGATGGTGCGGCTGGTGCGGAACTTCCCTAATCGGTGGGGGTTCGCCCTGCAGATTCTGGAATGCGATCGGCTCGACATCCATTACAACGACCTGCTGCCCGATGGCAACCGGGTACGAATGGGTGTGGAGCTGGACGAGTGGGAACGCCCGGTCGCGTATTACCTCCTGATTGATCACCCAGGCGATACCCAGCAGCGCCCACCGGCGCGTCGCAGGCACATGCGGATTCCGGCCTCGGAGCTGCTGCACACGTTTGAACCGTGGCGGCCGCACCAGGCGCGAGGGTTTACCTGGGCCCATGCCGCAATGCTTGAGCTCTACCACCTGGACGAGTACCGGAATAACGAGATTCTGGCGGCCGAGCATGGCGCAAAGCTCACCGGGTTTTTCGAGCAGGACGCGGAGTGGGTTGATCCGCCCGGGGAGGACGAGCAGGACGCGGAAGTCGAGGAAGAGATCGAGGCCGGAACGGCGAAGGTGCTGCCCTATGGCCTCAAGTTTACCCCGTACAAGTCGGACCACCCGGCAACCAACTTTGCACCATTCATAAAGCAGGGCCTGCGGGGCACAGCTGCAGGTCTGGGGCCGAGCTATAACCGGCTCGCGAATGACCTTGAGGGCGTCAATTTTAGTTCAATGCGCTCCGGGGATCTGGACGAGCGGGACTTCTACAAAGGGGTACAGCAGTTCGCGATATCTGAGCTGATGGATTTCGTCTTTGAGGCTTGGCTTGAGATGTCGATGCTGACCTCCGCGCTGCGCCTTCGGTTCGCGAGCATAGAGCGTTATCTGGACGTTACCTGGCAGCCACGCGGATGGGACTGGGTAGACCCGGCGAAGGACGCGAAGGCGGCAACCGAGTCCATCGGCAACCGAACCAAGTCGCGGAGCTACTACATCCGCCAGGGTGGCGATGACCCGGACGAGGTATTCGACGAAATAGCCCGAGAAGAAGAGGCCCTGCGAGAGCGGGGCCTTTCTGTATCCGCCGACCAATCCACTGACAAACCTACGGAATCAACAGATGCCACAAGCGAAGACGAAGACAGCGACGCCGCCTGATCCGGTAGTGCGTCAGATTGAGGGCGAGCCGCTGATGCGAGCCCTGACCGTGGTTGACGGCAGCATCGACGTTGAAAAGCGCACGGTGGAAGTCGCGGTCTCCAGTGAGTATCCGTTCCGCCGCTGGTTCGGCATGGAGATTCTCGACCACTCGCCGGAAGCGGTCGACCTGACCCGGCTGAAAAGCGGCGCCCCGTTGCTGGACCAGCACAACGACTGGCGCCAGATCGGCGTGGTTGAAGACGCCTGGCTCGATGGTGATCGCAAGTTGCGGGCGAGGGTTCGATTCTCGCGCAGCGACGAAGCCGAGACGGTCTTCCAGGACGTTGTCGACGAGATCCGCCGAAATATCAGCACGCGCTATCTGATCCACGAAATGGTGCTCGAATCCGAGCGCGATGGAATGGATACCTACCGCGTAACCAAGTGGGAGCCGTTCGAGGTTTCCTCAGTTTCCGTTCCGGTTGACCCGACCGTCGGCGTCGGCCGGTCATTTGAAGCACCCAAGCACACTATCACTGTAAAGGAAAATCGCATGCCTCAAGCAGCAAAAAATCCCGGCGCCGACGATCAGAACAACGCGGCTGGCGCCGGCAACCAACAGCAGCGCGGCGTTGTAAGTCAGCAGGCTGGCGATGTTCTGGCCGAAGAGCGCCAGCGCGTGGCCGACATCAACGAAATGTGCGAACGCTTTAACCAGCGCGCCCTGGCTAATGACGCCATCCAGAAGGGTTACGGCGTTGACCAGGTGCGCGCCATGATCATGGAGCGCATGAGCCCAGAACCTGCCCCGGCCGGCGGTGGCGCACAGCCGCGTGACATTCCTCAGTTTAACCAGGGCAAAACCGCAGCTCAGCGCCACATCACCTCGGAGTCCCTGGGCGTGACCAGCAAAGAGGGCGAGCAATATTCCCTGATGCGCGCCCTGGATGCGGCCGCCACTGGCGACTGGAGCAAGGCAGGGTTTGAGCGTGAGCTCTCAATCGCCGTGGCTGACAAGATCGGCACTGAAGCCCGCGGTTTTTACGTGCCCCACGACATGCTGATGCGCGCCTATGCTCATCATCCGATGCTCCAGCAGCGTGGCCTGGAAGTCGGAACGGCTGGCAAGGGTGGCGAGCTGGTGGATACCGATCTGCGTGTTGACCAGTTCATCGACATTCTGCGCAATCGAACGGTTATTGCCCGCCTGGGCGCGCGCATGCTCTCCGGACTTGAGGGCGATCTCGACATTCCGAAGAAGGTGAGCGGGTCCAACTTCTACTGGTTGGCAGAAAACGAAGACGTCACAGACAGCGACTTCGACATGTCAACGCTTGGGCTGTCCCCGAAGACTGTTGCCGGCTCCATACCGGTCTCCCGGAAGCTGCGCAAGCAGTCCAGCATGTCCGTCGATGCCATGATTATCGATGATCTGGTGAGCGGTATCGGCGTTGCGATTGATCTGGCGCAGCTCACGGCGGACGGACTCAACAACAAGCCTCTGGGCTTGCTCAACCAGACCGGCCTGAACGCGATCGAGTTTCCGAACGCTGGCATTGATTGGGAATCCATCCTGGCGATGGAAACCAAGGTGTCTACCTACAACGCTGACGATGGCGCTCTGAGCTATGTGACCGGCGTTGGTCAGCGTGGTGCCGCAAAAGCGACTCAGGTGTTTGACGGCACCGGTGAGCGTCTCTGGTCCAAGGGTAACGAGGTCAATGGCTATAACGCGGTTGCCACCAACCAGATGCCGGCAGACACCTGGCTGTTTGGCGACTGGAGCCAGATCGTTATCGGTATGTGGGGCGTTCTTGATCTGAAGCCTGACCCGTATGCCCAGGCGGCCAGTGATGGCCTGGTGGTTCGCGTGTTCCAGGATGTCGACACCAATGTTCGCCGTCCGGAATCCTTCTGTAAGGCCACCCGCGCGCCGGCGGCCTAATCCTTCCTGACTAGCGGGCAGGTGTTCCGGGGCTCCGGCCCCGGCTTTTTCAAGCACGAGGTTAAATCATGGAAAAGCAAGAGATTGATTTCGTTCGCGTCATCGCTGATGACGATTTCGGAATTCCGGGCGGCATGGTTCGCAAAGGTGAGCCGTTCAAATGCACGAAGGGCAAGGCTAAAGAATTGGTCGGCACCGGGCAGGCGCATTATCCGACTGATGACGAGCTGGACGCGCTTGACGGGAAAGCCGCTGGCAGTGGCGGTGAGGGTGACCCGGAGAAGCTGGCTGCAGCTCGGCGAGCGACCACCTCGGATTCGGGAAAATCCGAAGGCGACGCAACTGCCAGCAGTGGAGAATCGAAGTCCGAGGAAAAGCAGGGCGATGCCGAGAAAGCCGGTTCTGGCGATAACTCTGCCAAGAGCGGTGGCACCAAATCCACCAACGCCACCAAGGCCAGCAAGTGATCGGTGACGACGATAGGGCGATCTTCTTCGATCCGGAGTTTTTCGGGGTGATCGCCGATCTTCACGTTCCAGGCGAAAACGAGCCCAGAGAGATTCACGCCAAGTGGGGGAAGCCCGTCGGCCGAGAGTCACTCAAGCGTGATCACGGCGTGGGTGCCGGCCTCAGAGTCGCACCTGGTGAAAAGCCGCTGCAGATCGCCCATTTCGATCTTCCGGACGATTGGCGGAACACCCGCGTGGTCGTTGACGGAAGCGACTATGCCATCAGCGATTTTGAACCACTGGGGCGGCTCCGGATTGAGCTGATTCTCACGCCGTGGCAGGAGAGGAGTGACACCCATGCCGGCTGGCTTCGGTCTTGATATCGACATGAGCGAGGCCTTGGCTCGCGCTCCGGACATTCTGAACGCAGCCCGGAAAGAGCTTGACCGGGCTGCCGATCGGGCACTGACCAAAACCGCGCAGTGGTTGCGGACGCACTCGGCCCGGGAGTTGGGGAAAGAGCTGGGTATCGTGCAGCGGCCCCTCAAAGTCCGGTTCCGGGTGTACCCGGTACGCGGCGAGCGAGTTACCAGGTTGTGGGTTGGTCTCGACCCGATATCGGTGCACTACCTGGGCAATCCCCGCCAGACGCCGACCGGCGTTCGGGTTGGCCGTCAGGATTACGATCATGCCTTTGTCGACCCAATGAGAAGCGGGTCTCCGATGGTGTGGCGGCGCAAGGGCTCTGAGCGGCTGCCGATCGAGAAAGTTACCAAGGACTGGCAGGACGATGCCTTGCCAGTGATTCAGCGCTGGGAACGCCGGGCCACAACCCGCTTCGCCGAGATTTTTGAGCAGGAGGCCCGCCATGTCCTTACCCGTGATTGAGCAGCCGTCCGAGGTGTTTGACCAGATATCCGGAAAGCTCATCGAGCGGATTTCAGGGATCACCGTCGGCAATTACGACGAGTTCAATGGTGTTGTCGGCGATGCCATGGTGCTGATCGAGTTTGAGCGATCGGCCCCGGCGAACCACTCCAACGATGGCCGCCCGGGGAGCCGGTACCGGATCACGCTGCATGGTGTTGTGGCCAAGCGCCGGCACCGCGCGCCCCTGGAAGCGGTCAACCTGACCAGCGCCCTGCAGCGGGTGGTAACGACAAAAGCGGACCACCGTTGGGGTATTAGTCATTTGGCGATATCAGCGCCCGAGGAAGTTAGCTCAGCGCCCTCGATGTTTTCCGGCGGTGAACATGGTTACGAGGCTTGGGCGGTTTCGTTCGAGCAGGTGATTTATCTGGGGCCAGCGGCTCCGGATCCGGAAGCCACGAAGCTCGGCGACAACGCCACCGGCCTGATTGCCTGGAATGCCAGCAGCGATGGCGGTGACGCCAGCGACGATCCAAACGACTACGAGCAGCTTAATGCGTGAATTGATTGATCAGCTGATTGCCGACGCCCTCGGCCCATTCCAGGAGCGAATGGCCGAGGCTCAGTCTGCAGCGGATGACGCGCAGCGCCGGCTTAGAAATCAGGGTCGGATCGGCGTTGTGTCAGCGGTCAAGGCAAATCCGCCCCGGTGCAGGGTACAGCATGGTGACAACGAAACACCGTGGATTAAATGGCTATCGCTGCGCGCCGGCGGCAGCCGGGAGTGGGATCCGCCCACGGTAGGTGAGCAGTGCGCGCTGCTGAACTACGGCGGGGGAGACGATGGCGCCCAGGTGATTGCGCTGTGCGGTCTGTTCAGTGCGGCGAACCCGGCGCCCTGGGATAGCCTGGATGTTCATGGCCGGGAGTACCCAGACGGTACGCAATTCAGTTACGACCATGCCCAGCACCGACTGACCTGGGATATCGGCGGATCTTCGATCGTCGCCGATCGGGATCAGATTGAGTTGTCTAGCAACGGCTCAACATTTCTTCTGGACGCCGCCGGGATTTACCTGAATGGCCAGATGATTCAGCAGACCGCACCGGCGATCGCGCTGAACGGGCCGGTGACCAACCAGGGTGGCATAAGCACTCTCGGCGGCAGTGGCATGACGTCTACCGGCAACATCGAAACTGATCAGGATGTTATAGCCAGCAATAAGAGCTTCGTCCAGCACACCCACAAAGAGCAGGGCGACGGAGCTTCGACCAGCCCGCCGGAGTAATCCAATGATCGGTATGGACCGACGAACCGGGCGCACCATCGGCGCCTGGGATCAATTTGTTTCCCGTGTAACCCAGGTGATGACAACGCCCGTTGGCTCTCGCGAGCATCGCCGGACGTTCGGCAGCCGTGTGCCTGAGTGTCTGGGCAAGAACATGAGCGATGAGCTGCTGCTGAAGGCCCAGGGCTACGCTATCGAGGCGCTTTATAACCCGGCCAACGGCATCGGGGATTTCAGCGTTGAAAGCTGCGTGGCGTCCCGCCGGTCTGACGGGCCGGGCGTGCTGCTCAGTTTCAAGGGCATCTGGCGCCATGAACGGGTGAAATTTGAGGTGAAAACATAATGCAGATCCCCGGACAGAACCGGCTTGCAAAGCCAGAGATTGTTGAAACGCCGGCGTTCGAGGATCTACTCAGCCGGTTCAAGCAAACGGTTATCGCCGCGATCCAGGAAGAAGATCCGGACCAGGCGGCCGAGGTTGGGGCGGCGCTGGACAACGAGGCCGAGGTGGTCACCAAGCTGCTGGAAGCGGCCACGGTTGTGCTGCAGACGCAGACGCGCCACTACAACGAGCAGATAACCCAGATGCTCGCCTGGTGGGCGGAAGGATCAAACCTGGACGCAAAGGTAGCAGACCTGGGGATAAAGCGACAAACGATCACGGAGGCCGACCCGAGCGCATATCCGCCGGTACCGGCGGTGATGGAAGACGATGACCGGTTGAGGTTGCGGTACTTCCTCGCGCCGCACGCTCCGGCCGCCGGATCTCGCCTGCACTACCGGGCCGAGGGCCTGACGTTGTCAGATCGGGCAAAGGTCACCGTGGAGACTCCGAAAGCCGGTGAAGTGGTGGTCCGCTACCAGTTCGAGCCGGACAGTTGGGCTGCCCAGGTGAAGGACGTGAAAGCCCGAAGGACTGCACCTGGTGAAGTGACCGTGGCGGTGCTTGGCCGTGACGGCGACGGCACTCCATCGGCCGACCTGCTGGACGCAGAGCGCGCTCATTACGACCGCGACGACGTTCGGCCGGAAACCGATGACGTGGTCGTAAAGGCGGCGACGATCATCCCTTACCAGATCAGCGCAAAGGCTTACATCTACCCAGGACCGGACAGCGCGCTGACAGAGTCGGCGGCGGTTGCCAGCCTGCAGGAATACGCCGACGAACAGCACGCCCTGGAAGGCGCCGTCGACCCCAGTTGGGTCTATCACCACCTGCATGAGAGCGGGGCAATAAAGGTTGACCTGCTGGATCCTCTGGCGCCGATTTCGGCGGCATGGGATGAGGCTCCGTATTGCACAGGCATTTCGGTGGAGGTGCTGACGCTATGAGCACTGTACTGCCAATCAATGCGAGCGCCCTTGAACGGGCTTTCGAGCGTGCTTTTTCGGACCTTCTTGGCGAAATCAACCCACCGTTTCCGGAGCTGCTGGACGCCGAGCGAACACCGGTCGAGTTTTTGCCGTATCTGGGTGTCGACCATGGCGTCCGGGAGTGGGATCCGGAATCCGGAGAGCAGGAAAAACGCAGTACGGTTGCGGCGGCCTGGCCAACACAGCGCCTCGCCGGAACACGCCGGGCGATTGAAATCGCGGTGGAGTCCCTCGGGCTTGGCGTTGAGGTTCGTCCCTGGCATGGCGAAGACCCGGTCGGTGAGCCCTATTCACTGTTGGTTAACGCTCTTGCTCGCGGGGCTCTTAACGCTGATACCCAGGAGAGGCTCACGCGCCGGCTTGAGGACGCCAAAGCCGAGCGGGATGTGCTGTCGCTGACGATCACCAGCGAGTCTCGGGGAAAGCTCTATTACGGCGCAGCTGTTTCCTTCGGTGGAACCACCACCGTTTACCCCTACCCCGAAAAAGAAAGCGAGGTGCGCGGGCCGTTGTATTACGGCGCAGCGGTAACTGAAACATCGACCACGACGGTATACCCACAATGACGGAAGAAGATCAGATTTATTCGTTGCCGACCGATATCGGTGCAGCTCGATTGTCTTATGCGTTGTCCACCAATGGCAGAGTGCACATTGTTGGCATGGCGATCGGTGACGGTGACGGCGCACAGGTTGAGCCCGATGCGAGCTGGGACTCCCTTGCCCGTGAGGTTTATCGAGCGCAGTTGAACCGGCTGTATCAACATGAAACAAACTCGAACTGGCTGGTCGCCGAACTGGTTATACCGCCGGAAGTCGGTGGCTGGACGATCCGCGAGCTGATGCTTTATGACGATGCCGGCGACGCAATCTTTGTCGGCAACCACGCCGAGCAGTACAAGCCTGTTCAGTCCCAGGGCAGCGATGAGACCAAGCTCATCCGCATGGTGATCCTGGTTAGTGACACCTCCGTGGTCCAGCTGAAAACGGATCCTAGCGTGGTTCTGGCTACCCGTGAATTTTCGGAAGCCGGAGATCAGGCTGTAGCCGACCAAGCCGCCCAGGCCCTAACCCAGCACGAGCAAGGCCGCGCCCACCCAACCGCCACCACCGGCGCCCAGGGCATGGTCGAGTTCGCAGACCA
>Ga0209300_1000952_pt1 | contig 12573 bp, 8 predicted proteins | sample Shrwel_input2_RT_FD_187535 | JGI IMG/M metagenome (GOLD analysis project Ga0209300, IMG submission 187535) | Subsurface microbial communities from deep shales in Ohio, USA - Utica-3 well 1 S input2 RT (SPAdes) (version 2) ... | reverse complement strand
CTCTTTAACAATGCAGTCTGGTCAAAAAGTAATCAAAATCGCTGGTGGAAACCCCGCTGGTGATTTTCTTCATTATAAACAAGTGGCTACAATTAGTCCGATCCCCGCAGGCGCGGGGATAACCCGATCGACAGGTTGTCGAGCGTGGTGACCATGATCCGATCCCCGCAGGCGCGGGGATAACCCGACATTCCGCGTTATGACCCGGCAGCCTATTGTCCGATCCCCGCAGGCGCGGGGATAACCCGAATGCCACCGCCGCCTTCGACCTGATCGGCGCCCGATCCCCGCAGGCGCGGGGATAACCCGCAGGAGGTAATCCTCACCTTCGACAAACTGGTCCGATCCCCGCAGGCGCGGGGATAACCCGCGCACCCAGTCCTGGCACCAGGTCACCGTCGACCGATCCCCGCAGGCGCGGGGATAACCCGTGCGCTACACCGAGCTGCTCGACGACTACCACCCGATCCCCGCAGGCGCGGGGATAACCCGTAGCCCATTAGCTCACCCCAGTTGACCAAAGGCCGATCCCCGCAGGCGCGGGGATAACCCGCCACGGACGCCGGCCTGACTCGCCGCGCTGACCCGATCCCCGCAGGCGCGGGGATAACCCGCCCCAGTGGGGCGACCCGGCCATCCAGGCGCTCCGATCCCCGCAGGCGCGGGGATAACCCGTCGGAATGGCGAGGCGGCATGTACTTCGATGACCGATCCCCGCAGGCGCGGGGATAACCCGCGCCCATGCCGCGCAGGGCTATGCCGTGCAGCCCGATCCCCGCAGGCGCGGGGATAACCCGTTGAGGTGCCGGCGTGTCTGGCCGGAGAGAGCCCGATCCCCGCAGGCGCGGGGATAACCCGCCGAAAAAATATTAGCAGGAGTGTTGACGCATCCGATCCCCGCAGGCGCGGGGATAACCCGAGCTGGTTGGAGTTGGTCAGGGCGTTGTCGAACCGATCCCCGCAGGCGCGGGGATAACCCGATCCTGATGCTCTACCGCGACGAGATTTACAACCGATCCCCGCAGGCGCGGGGATAACCCGGACGGGGATTCCCACTTCTGGACGGCGATGCCCCGATCCCCGCAGGCGCGGGGATAACCCGCCAGATCCGTCTGGCTCATGCCTTTCCTACGCCCGATCCCCGCAGGCGCGGGGATAACCCGTACCCGCGCGACTGGGAATGGTGGCTGGCCGGCCCGATCCCCGCAGGCGCGGGGATAACCCGCTCTCGACGGTCACGCCGGCGTAGTCCTTGACCCGATCCCCGCAGGCGCGGGGATAACCCGCAACGAGTATTCAAATCCTGACGGAACGTGTCCCGATCCCCGCAGGCGCGGGGATAACCCGCACCTGGACCGTACCAGCAGCCGGGGGCGCAACCGATCCCCGCAGGCGCGGGGATAACCCGGCGTCGTACCGCACCCTGCTGAACCACCTGGGCCGATCCCCGCAGGCGCGGGGATAACCCGCCGGGGCGCGGGTCATCGACGTAGGTGGCCAGCCGATCCCCGCAGGCGCGGGGATAACCCGTGCCGCCGTTTACCATCCATAGATCAGCGCCACCGATCCCCGCAGGCGCGGGGATAACCCGGCCTGATCACTCAAGGCGCCGTGGCCGGACTGCCGATCCCCGCAGGCGCGGGGATAACCCGGAGATCGCGGAGGCTCTATCTGCCCAGTATGGCCGATCCCCGCAGGCGCGGGGATAACCCGCAGAACGGCCAGAATGCTGCGCTGAACGCCCAGCCGATCCCCGCAGGCGCGGGGATAACCCGCGTTTGGCGTTGAACCAGCCGCGCCGCTCCAGCCGATCCCCGCAGGCGCGGGGATAACCCGTGCCTACGATCCGGACGCGGTGCATGTCGTGCCCGATCCCCGCAGGCGCGGGGATAACCCGCTCTCGTCGAACTCTCGCTGTTCGTCTTCCGTCCGATCCCCGCAGGCGCGGGGATAACCCGTCGCGCACACGCTCCAGAGGAATCATGCCTGACCGATCCCCGCAGGCGCGGGGATAACCCGTCGTTTCGGCTTTTGAGAAGCGACCCATTGGCCCGATCCCCGCAGGCGCGGGGATAACCCGTTCAGGCTCTTATCCGTCAGGACGGACGTGAACCGATCCCCGCAGGCGCGGGGATAACCCGGTATGGCTCAAGCGCCAGGGGCGGCCGGTGGTCCGATCCCCGCAGGCGCGGGGATAACCCGGTGAACGCTTCTGCATTGCCTCCATGGAGATGCCGATCCCCGCAGGCGCGGGGATAACCCGATGCGCGACATCATCGGCGACGTGGCGCAGCTCCGATCCCCGCAGGCGCGGGGATAACCCGCAGTACCGCCATCCACGATTCTTCGTTCGCCCCCGATCCCCGCAGGCGCGGGGATAACCCGGAGGTTGCCGAGCGCATCGGAGTGACGCCGCGCCGATCCCCGCAGGCGCGGGGATAACCCGCCCTCGCTGTAGTTGGTCGGCTGGCCAGCGTCCCGATCCCCGCAGGCGCGGGGATAACCCGTTCGAGAATGAGCCGGAGCCCATGATGCCGCCCCGATCCCCGCAGGCGCGGGGATAACCCGGCTGTGGGGGTCTGATCATGGCGATGTACAAGCCGATCCCCGCAGGCGCGGGGATAACCCGGTCGCTTCGGCGACGTGAACGAATCCAAGTGGCCGATCCCCGCAGGCGCGGGGATAACCCGCGCTACCGGACGGATCAGCAGCCGAAAGTGTCCCGATCCCCGCAGGCGCGGGGATAACCCGGCTATCGAAGATGGCGAAGTGGATGAGGAAGACCGATCCCCGCAGGCGCGGGGATAACCCGAACTGGACGCCTTGCTGGTACACACACGGCACCCGATCCCCGCAGGCGCGGGGATAACCCGTCGACGTTCTTCGTGAGCAGTTTTTCGCCGAGCCGATCCCCGCAGGCGCGGGGATAACCCGTCGTCCATAGTCGCCGGTGAGGCGCGCCAACTCCCGATCCCCGCAGGCGCGGGGATAACCCGTCAATGCGACCAACGTCAAGCGCCACCAGATCCCGATCCCCGCAGGCGCGGGGATAACCCGCCACTGATTGCAAGGCGCTTACAAGAATGCTCCCGATCCCCGCAGGCGCGGGGATAACCCGGGTCGCCAGTACCGCGAGGATGCCGTCAAGGCCCGATCCCCGCAGGCGCGGGGATAACCCGTGTACCACCCCGCCCGGAGCGCCCTATTTTGTCCGATCCCCGCAGGCGCGGGGATAACCCGCCCCTCTAATGCAAGCGGCCCACCACAGTAGACCGATCCCCGCAGGCGCGGGGATAACCCGTCTTCGCTGCCATAGGCGCGGACGGCACGAAGCCGATCCCCGCAGGCGCGGGGATAACCCGCGCTACCTGGATGCAATCTATGTGGACCTGACCCGATCCCCGCAGGCGCGGGGATAACCCGACCGTGCTAGGCGAGCTGGGCGTCAGCAAGGACCGATCCCCGCAGGCGCGGGGATAACCCGCCGTGCATGAGCGTGTATCCGTGCCGGTCATGCCGATCCCCGCAGGCGCGGGGATAACCCGCGCTTGAGGTTCTTGGCGAATGTCTGTCGAGCCCGATCCCCGCAGGCGCGGGGATAACCCCGGCGCTAACGCCAGCGGCGTGCCGCTTGAGCACCGATCCCCGCAGGCGCGGGGATAACCCGGCATCCACCGGGCCCGTCACAGACCGGCATAGCCGATCCCCGCAGGCGCGGGGATAACCCGCTGGATATTCACTGGCCGCGCGGCATATCGGCCCGATCCCCGCAGGCGCGGGGATAACCCGCAGGCCGGCAATATTGTTGATCCCGTAGAGCGCCGATCCCCGCAGGCGCGGGGATAACCCGGACGAGACGGATCCCATCGAATTGGGCAGGGTCCGATCCCCGCAGGCGCGGGGATAACCCGGCCCAGGACGACATTCGCGCTGTCGGTGTCGACCGATCCCCGCAGGCGCGGGGATAACCCGTTGCCGACGCCCTTGCTCTCCTTGAGCGCGGTCCGATCCCCGCAGGCGCGGGGATAACCCGTTCCCCAATTTCCAGGGAATGATTCGCGATGCCCGATCCCCGCAGGCGCGGGGATAACCCGCCGACCGGGTGACCATCGACGTCAGCCACGCCCCGATCCCCGCAGGCGCGGGGATAACCCGACTAGGCGCAAAGCCACCCGCCCACGCAAGAGCCGATCCCCGCAGGCGCGGGGATAACCCGAGCTTTCACAACGCCTCCGGATCAGTAGATAGCCGATCCCCGCAGGCGCGGGGATAACCCGGCCGAGGGGCTGCGTCGAGACCTTCAGGTCGCCCGATCCCCGCAGGCGCGGGGATAACCCGATCGCCTCGCGGTAGAGCGGCGTCAGGCCCTGCCGATCCCCGCAGGCGCGGGGATAACCCGCCGCTCACGGCGAGCGGCGTCTCGGGCAGGATCCGATCCCCGCAGGCGCGGGGATAACCCGAGGCCAGCAGCAGAAAGATGCCCACCAGGAGCCCGATCCCCGCAGGCGCGGGGATAACCCGAACGCCAGCCGGCTGGATGCCCAACGCCGGGCCCGATCCCCGCAGGCGCGGGGATAACCCGTCGGCCTGGGACGAGGTCGGCATCAGCATCACCCGATCCCCGCAGGCGCGGGGATAACCCGCGCTGTCGTTCGCCGGCCTGCTCGAACAAGAACCGATCCCCGCAGGCGCGGGGATAACCCGCAGAAGCTTGGCGTCACGCCGCGCATCATCGGCCGATCCCCGCAGGCGCGGGGATAACCCGGCTCCGCGCATCGAGGCGCCCCAGTTGCCGGCCCGATCCCCGCAGGCGCGGGGATAACCCGGAGGCGCTCGAAACCCTGGGTGTCGCCGACCTCCGATCCCCGCAGGCGCGGGGATAACCCGCGCGTGGAAAGAGGCGTACACGACCATCGACGCCGATCCCCGCAGGCGCGGGGATAACCCGGTTGCCGGCGGCCCGGGCGTTGTAGCCCGAGACCGATCCCCGCAGGCGCGGGGATAACCCGTGGCGAAGACGCTTACGCACCTGGTCGTGTGTCCGATCCCCGCAGGCGCGGGGATAACCCGAGTTGATCGGCAAGCACGTCGATGTTCAGGCCCCGATCCCCGCAGGCGCGGGGATAACCCGGGCAGGCCGATCGCCAGCAGCGTGCGAACCTCCCGATCCCCGCAGGCGCGGGGATAACCCGATGATCTAGCGTTTGATGGATAAGCATGGTTCCCGATCCCCGCAGGCGCGGGGATAACCCGCTCGGCCATCTGGCGCTCGGCGTCGTCCAGTTCCGATCCCCGCAGGCGCGGGGATAACCCGCTTCAGAGCCTCGCCCAGGAGCAGGTCGCCAAGCCCGATCCCCGCAGGCGCGGGGATAACCCGCTCTGCCACACCAGGTGGTTGTGCAGATTGATCCGATCCCCGCAGGCGCGGGGATAACCCGACATTGGTGCCGGCACGGAGCGCGCCCCAGGTCCGATCCCCGCAGGCGCGGGGATAACCCGTACATCCCGATCAATGGCAACTGCGAGATCATCCGATCCCCGCAGGCGCGGGGATAACCCGCGCCCCGTGCAGAAAGCTTGCAGAAAGCCTAACCGATCCCCGCAGGCGCGGGGATAACCCGCCAATTGACCACATCGACGGCGACGGCACGAACCGATCCCCGCAGGCGCGGGGATAACCCGCCCGTATTTCGGGCCTCGCGAGGGTGGCGTTGCCGATCCCCGCAGGCGCGGGGATAACCCGGTGAAACCTACTGGATGGGTACGCGCGTGATGCCGATCCCCGCAGGCGCGGGGATAACCCGCTCTTCACCGCGCTGCGCAGCACGATGTTGGACCGATCCCCGCAGGCGCGGGGATAACCCGTCGTCCTCGATGGCGCGCTGCATGCCCCGGGCCCGATCCCCGCAGGCGCGGGGATAACCCGTGCCGGTGGTCAACGGATACATCGGCCAGCAACCGATCCCCGCAGGCGCGGGGATAACCCGTAGCCCTCGCGGCCCTCGGCGGTCGATTCCAGCCGATCCCCGCAGGCGCGGGGATAACCCGCTCCACCGGGAAGCCCGGGTTGATCTGGCCGTCCGATCCCCGCAGGCGCGGGGATAACCCGCGCACCCGCATCGAATCCCCGGCGATCCGCAACCGATCCCCGCAGGCGCGGGGATAACCCGTTCCTGCAGTCAGAGATCCGCCAGCAGGAAAACCGATCCCCGCAGGCGCGGGGATAACCCGATGGCCGGCATGGTGTTCCGCGCCATCCCGATCCGATCCCCGCAGGCGCGGGGATAACCCGGTCGTCACCGGGCCATCGCGACCCATCATCGGCCGATCCCCGCAGGCGCGGGGATAACCCGACCCCGATGGGCTTGTTCAAGGATGAGCGCATCCGATCCCCGCAGGCGCGGGGATAACCCGGCCCGCTACCGGCAACGATACCGGGAGTGGGTCCGATCCCCGCAGGCGCGGGGATAACCCGATCAAGGGCGAGGCGATCGTTCGCCAGACCGCCCGATCCCCGCAGGCGCGGGGATAACCCGCATCCCGTCGCACATGCGGCGGCCCTTTTCACCCGATCCCCGCAGGCGCGGGGATAACCCGCCGCCTTCGCGGTCGATGACCTCGGCGATCAGCCGATCCCCGCAGGCGCGGGGATAACCCGGCGTGTTCGTCTTGACGGGGCATGGGCACCTCCCGATCCCCGCAGGCGCGGGGATAACCCGGCCGGCAAGGAGGCCTGGGCCGAGTTCGAGGACCGATCCCCGCAGGCGCGGGGATAACCCGCGTCAGAGAGGCGCTCAGGCAACAGCAGGCAACCGATCCCCGCAGGCGCGGGGATAACCCGGGACGCGCCTGCGCCGAGATCACCAGCGGCTCCCGATCCCCGCAGGCGCGGGGATAACCCGGCGCGGGAGATCGCCATGCCCTGGCTGTACTTCCGATCCCCGCAGGCGCGGGGATAACCCGCACGCCATCAACGTCCACGCCGGGGTGATCGACCGATCCCCGCAGGCGCGGGGATAACCCGCCGTGGGCCATGCACCAGAAGGCAATCGCCGACCCGATCCCCGCAGGCGCGGGGATAACCCGACTTTGCCGCCGGTGTCGCCCAAGACGCCGAGCCGATCCCCGCAGGCGCGGGGATAACCCGTCGGCGGCAGCACTGGCAACTATGTCGATGGCCCGATCCCCGCAGGCGCGGGGATAACCCGCCACCGATCAGCCCATTGGCCTGTACCTGGGCCCGATCCCCGCAGGCGCGGGGATAACCCGGCGAAGCAGCCGCCCTCGTAGAAGGCGAGATACCGATCCCCGCAGGCGCGGGGATAACCCGGGCGGAGGCGTCGCCGCTGCCGGTGTTATTGGCCGATCCCCGCAGGCGCGGGGATAACCCGCGGATAAGAACTTCAAGAAGAAGTTTCTACCCCCGATCCCCGCAGGCGCGGGGATAACCCGTGAGCGATGCCACTTGATAAGGATGCCGTCATCCGATCCCCGCAGGCGCGGGGATAACCCGGCGTCGGCGGCCCTGGCGCTGGCGGCTACCACCCGATCCCCGCAGGCGCGGGGATAACCCGGCATGGCCTGCCGCATCCAGCCCCTTGTTTTGCCGATCCCCGCAGGCGCGGGGATAACCCGGATCAGAAGATAGCCATCCTTGAGCATGACGCCCGATCCCCGCAGGCGCGGGGATAACCCGCGGCATAAGGGCGAACGCGCCCGCTTCATGGGCCGATCCCCGCAGGCGCGGGGATAACCCGCGCTTGAGCTTGTTGGTCCGCATCCGGCTGACCCGATCCCCGCAGGCGCGGGGATAACCCGGTGGCGGCATGGATGGCCCCATCGAGGTCGACCCGATCCCCGCAGGCGCGGGGATAACCCGGCCCCACCCGGGATCTCGCCAGGCAGCGCGACCCGATCCCCGCAGGCGCGGGGATAACCCGGTGCATTGCTCGCCCCGGGCGGCGCTGCGGATCCGATCCCCGCAGGCGCGGGGATAACCCGACATTGAGCAGGCGCTGCAGGGTCTCCCCCGCCCGATCCCCGCAGGCGCGGGGATAACCCGATTTGAACGGTCACCTGCTGCTGGGCAGCCCACCGATCCCCGCAGGCGCGGGGATAACCCGGCCAAGGCCAGGTCGGCGGTGAGCGGCGGCACCCGATCCCCGCAGGCGCGGGGATAACCCGTCCGAATGGCTCGCCGAGCGAAAGCGCCTGATCCGATCCCCGCAGGCGCGGGGATAACCCCGCGAGAAGCTGGTCAAGCGCTGCATGGATGACCCGATCCCCGCAGGCGCGGGGATAACCCGGTGTCAGCGCTGGCGTCGTAGTCGGCGTCATACCGATCCCCGCAGGCGCGGGGATAACCCCACTATATTCGCTGGCGTCAGGAGGCCGGGCGACCGATCCCCGCAGGCGCGGGGATAACCCGACGTTTTCAGCCAGGACAGTCTGACCTCCTACCCGATCCCCGCAGGCGCGGGGATAACCCGGCGATAAGCAGCGCTGGATTGAATACGAGTACCCGATCCCCGCAGGCGCGGGGATAACCCGTGCGCAGCCTGATGAATGGCGTCGCCGTCGATCCGATCCCCGCAGGCGCGGGGATAACCCGCTGACCGACGCGCATTCCAGGTTCGATGACCACCGATCCCCGCAGGCGCGGGGATAACCCGGCAACGAGTGGCGCTGCGGCAATGTCCATGGCCCGATCCCCGCAGGCGCGGGGATAACCCGTTTGACCAGCAAGCCGCCAAGGATCGTAAGGCCCGATCCCCGCAGGCGCGGGGATAACCCGACCTTGCGTTGGCATACGTCACATAGCCGATACCGATCCCCGCAGGCGCGGGGATAACCCGACGCTAACCAGCGCATCCGCTGGCCCCGAGACCCGATCCCCGCAGGCGCGGGGATAACCCGTCGCGCATCTACGAGACGGAAACCCCGAGCCTCCGATCCCCGCAGGCGCGGGGATAACCCGCCCGAGAGCCTGAAAACCCGACCGTCGGTGAACCGATCCCCGCAGGCGCGGGGATAACCCGGCAACGAGTGGCGCTGCGGCAATGTCCATGGCCCGATCCCCGCAGGCGCGGGGATAACCCGGCTTGGCCTTGTCCTTCTGATGACCCGCGGCCCCGATCCCCGCAGGCGCGGGGATAACCCGCCCAGCAGGGGGGGCGCCGGGTCTATACCGTTCCGATCCCCGCAGGCGCGGGGATAACCCGCTCGGGCTTGGCGGCCGACGTCTGTTGGGTGTCCGATCCCCGCAGGCGCGGGGATAACCCGTCTTTGAGCGGAATCAGCGGGCTATTGTAGACCCGATCCCCGCAGGCGCGGGGATAACCCGACCATGGAAGCCTCGCGCGGCGGCCGCTTCGTCCGATCCCCGCAGGCGCGGGGATAACCCGCAGGGCGCCCTGACCTTCGAGGAGTGGGCTGGCCCGATCCCCGCAGGCGCGGGGATAACCCGTCCTGCAGGCGTTTCGAGCCGAGCTGTCGCTGCCGATCCCCGCAGGCGCGGGGATAACCCGACCAGCAAGACCCGCAAGTTCGTCGATTCCAACCGATCCCCGCAGGCGCGGGGATAACCCGCTACCGAGATGACCGTTCCCGACTGGGCCTATCCGATCCCCGCAGGCGCGGGGATAACCCGGTCGATCATCCAGTCACCGCCGTGCCGGAACACCGATCCCCGCAGGCGCGGGGATAACCCGAACGTTCAGGCGTTCACTGCCGCGCAGAACCTCCGATCCCCGCAGGCGCGGGGATAACCCGCGCTTTGGTCTGGTCGACTTCACCCCGGCCAGCCGATCCCCGCAGGCGCGGGGATAACCCGTACCCTGGCAACCTGCACCGCACCTGTGCCTGCCGATCCCCGCAGGCGCGGGGATAACCCGTCGGTCGACCAGCTGCTGCTGGGCGGCCTCCTCCGATCCCCGCAGGCGCGGGGATAACCCGATGAGCTCAGTACCACCCGCGCGATCGAGACGCCGATCCCCGCAGGCGCGGGGATAACCCGTACATGAGCTGGCCCGAGACCGAGATCGTCGGCCGATCCCCGCAGGCGCGGGGATAACCCGGCCGGATCGCCAACGCCGACATTGCTGACACCCCGATCCCCGCAGGCGCGGGGATAACCCGGAGCTTCCCGCCCTGGTTGAATATGCCGACGCCCCGATCCCCGCAGGCGCGGGGATAACCCGCTGCCCCCTCCCTCCCGTCTGATTGTCTCCCGCCGATCCCCGCAGGCGCGGGGATAACCCGCTCGACCTGCCACGCCTGACCCACAAGCCGGCCCCGATCCCCGCAGGCGCGGGGATAACCCGCTGGCTGGCCTCGTGGAGAAGGTCATGGACATCCGATCCCCGCAGGCGCGGGGATAACCCGACCGGCAAGAGCATCTCATTCGTGCTGACAGACCGATCCCCGCAGGCGCGGGGATAACCCGGCCGCGATCGGCGCCTACGACGATACCGCCCGCCGATCCCCGCAGGCGCGGGGATAACCCGGGTATCAGGTGCCTCCGCCGCCTCGGGACGAGCCGATCCCCGCAGGCGCGGGGATAACCCAGTACCGCGCAAACGCCGAGCTTAGCGTGGGCCCCGATCCCCGCAGGCGCGGGGATAACCCGGCATCAGCGAAGGTCTCGTCGATCCGGTCGGCCCGATCCCCGCAGGCGCGGGGATAACCCGGTTACCATGCGCGGTCAGGGACCAGCACGCGACCGATCCCCGCAGGCGCGGGGATAACCCGTCTCCAATGATACCGGCGCGCTGATGTCGCTGCCGATCCCCGCAGGCGCGGGGATAACCCGGCCCAGGCGCACATTTTCAAGAATTACATCATCCGATCCCCGCAGGCGCGGGGATAACCCGCTCACGCGCTTGCTGTAATCTCGCTTGAGGATCCGATCCCCGCAGGCGCGGGGATAACCCGATCTGCCGCGCCGTGTTGCGCTTGAGCGAGACCCGATCCCCGCAGGCGCGGGGATAACCCGGACGACGGCTCCAGCAGCCCCCCACCCCACGGCCGATCCCCGCAGGCGCGGGGATAACCCGCTCATGTGGCATCACCACCCCTTACGGGGCGGCCGATCCCCGCAGGCGCGGGGATAACCCGACTTCCGTGATGTGGTCTACCCGCTGGGCTATCCGATCCCCGCAGGCGCGGGGATAACCCGCCCTCTTACGCGCACCGTTGGCTGTACGAGCTCCGATCCCCGCAGGCGCGGGGATAACCCGGCCTGCTGCGAGGTCATGAAGTATGCGCTCAACCGATCCCCGCAGGCGCGGGGATAACCCGCCGACAACCCAATCCAACGACACCAGTAAAGGCCGATCCCCGCAGGCGCGGGGATAACCCGGCGTGATCGTCGGTCACCGGCCGGGTGGGGTACCGATCCCCGCAGGCGCGGGGATAACCCGCCGTCGACCTGGTTGAGGTGACGCTCGCGGAACCGATCCCCGCAGGCGCGGGGATAACCCGCCCACCGACGTGCTGGTGGTGGGCGCCGCCCTCCGATCCCCGCAGGCGCGGGGATAACCCGATGATCGGCAAGAGCGAGCGCTGGGTGGGGAACCGATCCCCGCAGGCGCGGGGATAACCCGCTCGGGTGGTTTCATGGTCACCGCCTACGTTTCCGATCCCCGCAGGCGCGGGGATAACCCGCTCGGGTGGTTTCATGGTCACCGCCTACGTTTCCGATCCCCGCAGGCGCGGGGATAACCCGCCGATCCGGGTGCTCGCTCACTACAACTATCACCGATCCCCGCAGGCGCGGGGATAACCCGTTATGGATGCCCTTCCGCGTCAGCCTGCCGTGCCGATCCCCGCAGGCGCGGGGATAACCCGCGCTCGTCGCTATAGACTGGCGTGGCGAGTTCCCGATCCCCGCAGGCGCGGGGATAACCCGTCTATGACTTCAGTGACATTACCAACCCGATCCCGATCCCCGCAGGCGCGGGGATAACCCGAACTCGGCCTCACGCTCGGCCGGGAAGTGGCACCGATCCCCGCAGGCGCGGGGATAACCCGCTCAACGGCGTGCCCGACGCGACCCAGAAATTCCGATCCCCGCAGGCGCGGGGATAACCCGATCTGGCACGACGGCAACTTCAATCCATCCTCCCCGATCCCCGCAGGCGCGGGGATAACCCGGATTACGGCAGCTATGGGGCGGGCGACCTCATCCGATCCCCGCAGGCGCGGGGATAACCCGTGCTTGCGGGCGGGGCTACTCATTAGACGCTCCCGATCCCCGCAGGCGCGGGGATAACCCGCAGCCGCTTCCACGCCCCCAGCAGGTTGCCCACCGATCCCCGCAGGCGCGGGGATAACCCGCGCACACCGGGCGGGCGGGCACAAAAAAGCCCCCGATCCCCGCAGGCGCGGGGATAATCGTTCGCGTTCGCTGCCGCCCAGGCAGCTTGCTTATCCTTCCTCTTTCCCCGGCGGCTGAAAGGCCCGCTTGTCGTCGGGCAGGCGCACCATGTCGCCAAGATTCAGCTCGCCGAGCGACTTCATGCGTTCGCCGCTGTCGGGGTCGATCAGCGCGACAACCTCGCCGATGCTGGTGGC
>Ga0209300_1000950_pt1 | contig 12593 bp, 13 predicted proteins | sample Shrwel_input2_RT_FD_187535 | JGI IMG/M metagenome (GOLD analysis project Ga0209300, IMG submission 187535) | Subsurface microbial communities from deep shales in Ohio, USA - Utica-3 well 1 S input2 RT (SPAdes) (version 2) ... | reverse complement strand
CCTCACTTCCGCGCGGCCGGCCACGACCACCCGCTGCCCGCTGCGGCCCCGCGGAAGTGAGGCGGTGACATGAGTCAGCCGCCCTCCCTGATGTCTCGCCTGTTTGGCAAAAGCGCCGAGGCCCCCGAGCCCGGCGCGCCCTCCGCCCCCCGCTTGCGCGTCTTGATGGTCTGCATGGGCAACATCTGCCGCAGCCCCACCGCCGAGGCCGTGTTGCGCCAGCGGCTGGAGCGCGCCGGCCTGGCCGACCGGGTCGAGGTGGATTCCGCCGGCACCCACGCCCACCACATCGGCAACCCGCCCGACGAGCGCTCCCGCGAGGCCGGCGAGCGCCGCGGCTACCGACTGGCGCACCTGCGCGCCCGCAAGGTGGCTCAGTCGGACTACGCCGACTTCGACTTGCTGCTGGCGATGGACTGGGACAACCTCGCTTTGCTGGAGGAAGCCTGCCCCAGCGACCTGCGCCGCCGCCTGCGTCGATTGACGGAATTCATCTCGACGCAGCACGACCTCGCCGGGGCGGCGGTCGTGCCCGACCCTTACTACGGCGGCCCGGCCGGCTTCGAGCACGTGCTGGACCTGGTCGAAGCCGCTTGCGACGGCCTGGTTGAACACCTGCGGGTGCGCCTGAGCCAGCTTCCGCCCGATGCGCCGGCGCCATAGTCCTTGGCTATTGAGTGCATCGGGAATGACTTCGGGAAACCCCTTGCGGAAACTTGACTAAAACAGTGGGGATCCCTATGATTGAGTGAATCGCTCGGGAATTGACTGCGGCACCCACAGCCCCCACGCTGAGGGTCCAACAGGCAACCTCAATCCAGAGGCCCCCGAGTCCTTGATCAGGAGAAGCGCCATGCGTTTGACCACCAAAGGCCGTTTTGCCGTCACCGCGATGATCGACCTCGCCTTGCGCGAGCACACCGGTCCCGTCGCACTGGCCGCCATCAGCCAGCGCCAGCAGATTTCGCTGTCCTACCTGGAGCAGCTGTTCGGCAAGCTGCGTCGCCATGAGCTGGTGGAAAGCACCCGCGGTCCGGGCGGTGGTTACTCCCTGGGCCGCAAGGCCGAGGACATCACGGTCGCCGACATCATCGTCGCCGTCGATGAGCCCATCGACGCCACCGGCTGCGGCGGCAAAGAGAACTGCATGGGCGACGACGGCGGGCGCTGCATGACGCACGACCTGTGGACCAGCCTGAACAACAAGATGATCGAGTACCTCGACTCCATCTCCCTGCGCAAACTGGTCGACGACCAGATCGCCAAGGGCGTGTCCATCGAGGCGCAGCCGATCAAGCGGGCGATTTCCACCACGCCCGTGGTCAAGCCGATCAAGGTGACGGCACCGAACTCGGTGTTCGCCCTCGGAGCGGCCCTGACCAAGTGAGGGTCATGCGCGCCGGCCCTCCGGGGCCGGCCGCCTGAAGCCCGGATAATCGAGAGTTTTCCGATGCATCGGTTTCCTTCGAAGCCGGTGTCCGCGTCAGCATGAACCGGCTGGATGTCAGCCGGCAGGCAGTTTGAACCAGAGTGCTCCCACCATGGACATGACCCCGCACTTCCCCATCTACATGGACTACGGCGCCACCAACCCGTGCGACCCGCGCGTGGTGGACGCCATGATCCCCTGGTTGCGCGAGCACTTCGGCAACCCGGCCTCGCGCACCCATGCCTATGGCTGGGAAGCCGAAGCCGCCGTCGAGAAGGCCCGCGTGCAGGTGGCCGACCTGATCGGAGCGGACCCGCGCGAAATCGTCTGGACCTCGGGTGCCACCGAGTCCAACAACCTCGCGATCAAGGGCGCGGCGCACTTCTACCAGTCGCGTGGCAAGCACATCATCACGGTCAAGACCGAGCACAAGGCCGTGCTGGACACCGTGCGTGAGCTGGAGCGCCAGGGCTTCGAGGCCACTTACCTCGACGTGCAGGAAAACGGCCTGCTGGACCTGGACGCGCTCAAGGCCGCCATCCGCCCCGACACCATCCTGATCTCCGTCATGTTCGTCAACAACGAAATCGGCGTGATCCAGGACATCCCGACCATCGGGGCGCTGTGCCGCGAGAAGGGCATCGTCTTCCACGTCGACGCCGCTCAGGCCACGGGCAAGGTCGAGATCGACCTCAACACCCTGCCGGTCGACCTGATGAGCCTGGCCTCGCACAAGACCTACGGCCCCAAGGGCATCGGCGCGCTGTACGTGCGACGCAAGCCCCGCATCCGCATCGAGGCGCAGATGCACGGTGGCGGCCACGAGCGCGGCATGCGCTCGGGCACGCTGCCCACGCACCAGATCGTCGGCATGGGCGAGGCTTTCCGCGTGGCCAAGGAAGAGATGGTCTCCGAGAACGAGCGCATCCGCGCGCTGCAGCAGCGCCTCTACAAGGGCCTGCAGGACATCGAGCAGATCTTCGTCAACGGCGACCTCGAACGCCGCGTGCCGCACAACCTGAACATCTCCTTCAACTACGTCGAAGGCGAGTCGCTGATCATGGGCATCAAGGGCATCGCGGTGTCGTCGGGCTCGGCCTGCACCTCGGCCAGCCTGGAGCCCAGCTACGTGCTGCGCGCGCTGGGTCGCTCCGATGAGCTGGCCCACAGCTCGCTGCGCATGACCATCGGCCGCTTCACGACCGAAGAAGAGATCGATTTCGTCGTGTCCACCTTGAAGGACCGCGTGGCCAAGCTGCGCGAGCTGTCCCCGCTGTGGGACATGTACAAGGACGGCATCGACATCAGCACCATCCAATGGGCTGCACACTGAGTTTGGAGTAACACCATGGCATACAGCGACAAGGTCATCGACCACTACGAACACCCCCGCAACGTCGGCTCTTTCGAAAAGGGCGACGAGACGGTTGGCACCGGCATGGTGGGCGCGCCCGCTTGCGGCGACGTCATGAAGCTGCAGATCAAGGTCAACCCGAGCACCGGTGTGATCGAAGACGCGCGCTTCAAGACCTACGGCTGCGGCTCGGCCATCGCGTCGAGCTCGCTGGTCACCGAGTGGGTGCGCGGCAAGACGCTGGACGAAGCCCTGACGATCAAGAACACCCAGATCGCCGAAGAGCTGGCTTTGCCCCCCGTCAAGATCCACTGCTCCATCCTCGCTGAAGATGCCATCAAGGCAGCCGTCAACGACTACAAGGCCAAGCATGCAAACTGACACCGCATCCTGCACCGCGGGCCCGGGCACCGGGCCCTTGCCCGAGGTGGCCGCGGCATCGGCGGGCATGCGCGTGTCCGTCACGGAAGCCGCTGCGCGTCACATCACCCGCTACCTGAGCCGCCGCGGCAAGGGCGTGGGCGTGCGCCTGGGTGTGAAGACCACCGGTTGCTCCGGCCTGGCCTACAAGATCGAGTTCGCCGACGAAGCCGCCCCCGAGGACGTCATCTTCGAACTGCTCGGCGTCAAGATCCTGGTCGACCCCAAAAGCCTGCCCTACATCGATGGCACCGAGCTGGACTTCGTGCGCGAAGGGCTCAACGAGGGCTTCCGCTTCAACAACCCCAACGAGCGTGATCGCTGTGGTTGTGGAGAGTCCTTTCGCATCTGACCCTCCGGCCCAAGGCTCTCACCTTGCGTCAACCGAAGCCCCGCCCATCCAGGTGGGGTTTCGCACTTTGACCGATCCATGAACATCGACGCCGACGACTTCACCCTGCTGGGCTTGCCTCGCACCTTCGAGCTGACGCGCGCGCAGCTCGACGCCGCCTGGAAGGCCCTGCAAGCCAGGGTGCACCCGGATCGCTTCGCGGCCGAGGGCGGGGCCTCGCAGCGCCTGGCCATGCAATGGGCCGTGCGCGTCAACGAGGCGCATCAACGCCTCAAGGACCCGCTGACCCGCGCCGCTTACCTGTGCGAGCTGGCCGGCGCCCCTGTGGTGGCGCACGACAACACGGCCATGCCCAGCGAGTTCCTCATGCAACAGATGATGTGGCGCGAGGCCCTTGAAGAAGCGGGCACCGCCGCGCAAGTGCAGGCCTTGTCGGACGAGGTCACGGCTCAGCGCCAGGCCCGCCTGGCTCGCATCAGCGGCCTGCTGGGGGCCGACGCGGCCAGCCTGGAGCGGGCCGCCGAAGCCGCGCAGGAAGTGCGCGCCCTGATGTTCATCGACCGCCTGCTTGAAGAGGTCGACACCCGGCTGCAACGCCACGAAGACGAGGACGGTGCCTGACATGGCCCTGCTGCAAATTTCCGAACCCGGGCAGTCGCCCGACCCGCACCAACGCCGCATCGCCGTCGGCATCGACCTGGGCACCACGCACTCGCTGGTGGCCGCGGTGCGCAATGGCGCCGCCGAGTGCCTGCCCGATGAGCAGGGCCGCGTGATCCTGCCGTCTGCCGTGCGCTACCAGCTCGACGAGCAGGGCCGCACGCGCCGCCAGATCGGCTTCGACGCCCTGCACGCGCAGGCCGAGGACCCGCTCAACACGGTGGTGTCGGTCAAGCGCTTCATGGGCCGCCGCCTGGCCGACCTGCCCGACGCCGGCAAGCTGCCCTACGAGTTCGTGGATCAGCCCGGCATGGTGGCGGTGCAGACCGTGGCGGGCGTGAAGTCGCCCATCGAGGTCTCTGCCGAGATCCTGGCCAGCCTGCGCCAGCGCGCCGAAGACACCTTCAACGACGACCTGTTTGGCGCCGTCATCACGGTGCCCGCCTACTTCGATGACGCCCAGCGTCAGGCCACCAAGGACGCCGCCCAGATGGCCGGCCTCAACGTGCTGCGCCTGCTCAATGAGCCCACGGCTGCGGCCATCGCCTACGGCTTGGACAACGGCTCCGAAGGGCTCTACGCCATCTACGACCTGGGTGGTGGCACCTTCGACATCTCCTTGCTGCAGCTCAGCCGCGGCGTCTTCGAGGTGGTGGCCACGGGGGGCGACTCGGCCCTGGGCGGCGACGACATCGACCACGTGCTGGCCGACGCCGCCTTGGCCGACGCCCGCATCGACACGCCCATGCAAGCCCTGTCGCCGCACGACAAGCGCGCCTTGCTGGTGGCCGCCCGCCGCGCCAAGGAGAAGCTCTCCACCGACGGCAGCGTGCACCTGGCGTGTGCCCTGTCGGGCGGCATGCTGTCGGTCACCGTCACGCGCGAGCGCCTGACGGAGCTGGCCAAGCCCCTGATCGACAAGACGCTGGCCGCCGTCAAGCGCGTGCTGCGCGACGCCAAGGTCAAGCCCGACGAGGTCAAGGGCGTGGTGATGGTGGGCGGCTCGACCCGCACGCCCGCCGTGCGCGACGCCGTGGGCGCCTTCTTCGGCCAGGCACCGCTGACCGACCTGAACCCGGATGAGGTCGTGGCCCTCGGCGCGGCCATCCAGGCCAACCAGCTGGCGGGCAACAACGTTCAGGGCGAGCTGCTGCTGCTCGACGTGCTGCCGCTGTCGCTGGGCCTGGAAACCATGGGTGGCCTGGTCGAGCGCATCATCCCGCGCAACACCCCGATCCCGTCGGCCCGTGCGCAGGACTTCACCACCTTCAAGGACGGCCAGACCGCCCTGGCCGTGCACGTGGTGCAAGGTGAGCGCGAACAGGTCGAGCACTGCCGTTCGCTGGCGCGCTTCGAGCTGCGCGGCATCCCGCCGATGGCCGCTGGCGCCGCCCGCATCCGCGTGAGCTTCCAGGTCGACGCCGATGGCTTGTTGAGCGTGTCGGCCAAGGAGCAGCTCTCCGGCGTGGAAGCGTCCGTGGTCGTCAAGCCCAGCTACGGCCTGAGCGACGAGCAGGTCGCGCACATGCTGCGCGAGGGCTTCACCACGGCGGCCGAGGACATGAAAGACCGCGCCCTGCGCGAAGCCCGTGTCGAAGCCGAGCGCATGCTCGAGGCCACCCGCACCGCGCTGGCCGCCGATGGCGACCTGCTGAGCGCCGAGCAGCGCACCGAGATCGAGCAACTGATGACCCAGATCGGCCAGCGCTGCGACCGCGGTGACCTGGTGGCGCTCGAAGCCGCGACCAAGGCCCTGGCCGATGGCACCGAGTTCTTCGCGGCCGAGCGCATGAACCGCGGCATCCGCCAGGCGCTGGCCGGCCGCACGCTGGACCAAGTCTGAGTCCCAGAGCCCCACAAGAAGAGCCCCACCATGCCCGTCATCAAGATCCTGCCCCACGCCACGCTCTGCCCCCAGGGCACCGAAATCCAGGCCGCGCCCGGCACCAGCATCTGCGAAGCCTTGCTCGACAACCACATCGAGATCGAGCACGCCTGCGACATGAGCGCGGCCTGCACCACCTGCCACGTCATCGTGCGCCAGGGCTTCAACAGCCTCAACGAAATCGAAGAGACCGAAGAAGACCTGCTCGACCGCGCCTGGGGCCTGGAGCCCAACTCGCGCTTGAGCTGCCAGGCCATCGTTGCGGGTCAGGACCTGACGGTCGAGATCCCGAAGTACACGATCAACCACGCACGCGAGAACCACTGAGGCTCTGCCGCCATGCGCCACCCCTGGCTTCGCGCTACACCCAGCCTGCCGCGGCTGCCGCAGTGGCGCCGCCGCTGGTTGCTGGCGGCGCTGGCATCAGGTGGCTGGCTGGGCTTGCTCGCCCGAGCCGATGCCGCGGTGTCTGTGGCCCCGCGACGGCCCGTGCGACTGCGCCTCGCCACAGCGAAGCCGCAACCGCATCCGCAACCGCTGGCGCTGCGCGCCTTCATCGACCACCTCATCCCCGCTGACGAGCTCACCCCCGCCGCCTCGACCCTCCAGGTGCACCAGCGCGTGTGGGACGACGCACGCACCCAGGCGGACGGCGTGCGCCTGCTGCGCACCGTTTGTCAGTGGCTGGACGGCTACGGAGACGGCTTCGCCACCTTGAGCGAGTCCGAGCGCGAGACGCTGGTGGCGTGGATGTCGACGGCGCCCTGGGAGTCACCCCAGCGGCGCTTCTTCCATTGGGTGCGCGAGCGCGCGTTCATCCACTACTACAGCCAACCCGCCAGCTGGCGCGGCCTGCCCGTGCAGCGCCCGCCTCAGCCCATGGGCCACAAACTGGACTGAGCCCATGAGCGCAGCCTTCGACGCCATCGTGATCGGCTCTGGCGCAGGCGGCGGCGCGGCGGCCTGGCGCCTGGTCAGCCGCGGAGCCCGGGTCCTGGTGCTCGAGGCCGGCCCCTGGTTTGATCCTTCCCGAGACTACGGCTTGGCCCGCCCCGATTGGGAGCTGCGAGGCTTCCCCGTCAAGCCCGGCAGCCAGGGGCGCTACACCTACGGGCCGATGCAGGCCCTGGACCCCGCCCACGACGACCTGCGCAGCTGGCACCACGAAACGGGGCACCTGGTGCAAACAGGCGTGCGCGGCGTTCGAGTGGGCTACAGCCACGTGCGCGGCGTGGGCGGCAGCACCTTGCACTACACCGGCGAGGCACACCGGCTCAACCCGCACGCCATGCGGATGCACTCCCAGCATGGCGTGGCCGCCGATTGGCCTTTCAGCTACGCAGAGCTGGAGCCTTACTACGCCGAGGCCGAGCAGCTGATCGGCGTGGCCGGCCCCACCGAGGTCGGCGATCGCTGGCGCAGCGCACCCTACCCGCAGCCGGCGCACCCCTTGTGCAAGTCCTCGCGCCAGTTGGGGCAGGGCGCGGCCAAGCTGGGCTTGAGCTGGACGGCCAACGCCCGAGCCGCCCTCTCACTGCCCCACGATGGCCGTCCGCCTTGCAACCACTGCGGCGCCTGCAACCGGGGGTGTCCGTTGCGCGATAAGGGCTCGGTCGACCAGACCTTCATCCGCCGCGCTGTGCTGACCGGTCGCTGCGAGGTGCGCGCCCGCGCCACGGTGACCACGCTGGTTCGCGGCGAAGGCCAGGTCGTTCGGGGGGTGCGCTACATCGACGAACAAGGCCGCGCCCACACCGAACGCGCCGGCCTGGTCGTGCTCAGCGCCGGTGCCATCGAGTCGCCGCGCCTGCTGCTGATCAACGGCATCGGCAACCAGCACGTGGGGCGTCACTTCATGGAGACGCAGTTCTGGACGTCCATCGGGCTGCACCCAGAGCCGCTGTCGAGCTACCAGGGCCTGCCCTCCGACGCCATCTGCTGGGACCACAACCGCCCTGATTCGATCCCCGGGGTCATCGGCGGCGCGCGCTTTTACTCCGCCACGCTGGAGGCCGATTGCGTGGGCCCCGTTTCCTACGCGACCCGGCTCATCGAAGGCTGGGGGGCGGCCCACAAGCAGCGCCTGCGCCAGTCTTTCGGCCACGCCCTGGCGGTGGGTGCCATCGGCGAGTCCTTGCCGCACCCCGGCTCCTTCGTCGAGCTCGACGCCACCGAGCGCGACGCGCATGGCCTGCCCGTGGCGCGCATTCATTCCCGCCTGGACGACATGGCGCTGCGGCGGCTTCGGTTCATGGCCAAAACGTGTCGCGAATGGCTGCGTGCGTCGGGTTGTGATGCCTTGAAGCAGGAGTTCGGCACCTACGATGACTTCGCAGCAACACATGTGTTTGGAACCTGTCGAATGGGGGTGTCCAAAAATGAAAGTGTTTGTGATGATGGCAACCGGGTGCACGGCTGGGGCAACCTGCTCGTCTGCGATGGCAGCTCGTTTCCCAGCACGGGTGGCGGGGAATCCCCCTCGCTGACCATCCAGGCGATGACCTTGCGGGCCATCGATCGTTTCCTGGCGTCGACCTGAGCTCATCAGAAAGCAGTCCACATGCGCACTTCGTTCCTGCCTTCCCTCACGTTGTCGGCCCGCCTGCTGACGGCGGCCGCCATCCTCGCCTCCACCGCCGCTCACGCGGGCACCCCGGTGTGCAACGCCAGCGGCAGCAGCGGCCCGAGTTGCACCTCACCCAGCCTGAACGCGGGCACGGGCAGCCGCGAGAGCACGCAAGCGTTCGCGGGCGTCAACTGGACCTTCGGCGTGGGGCCCGACCTGGTCGTCGGTGTGCGCCACACCCGCACCAACAGCCGCCAGCGCGTCGAGGGCGTTCGCCTGGAAGCGGTCTTCCCCTTCACCACGGCCTTCAGCAGCATCAGCTTCGACCGCCTGCGCCTGCGCCTGATCGGCGGCCACCGCGACGGCATGTACGAACTCGGTGGCGGCTACAGCTTCTCGCGACAGGGTTTCCTGGCGTCAGCTGCCCTGCAGACCAACCATGTCAGCCTGGGCACCGACCTGATCGTGGGCGGCATGCAGTGGCTGCCGTACGTCGGCTTCGACACCTTGACCAAGCCCAAGCGCGCCGGCGGCGGCATCGCCTGCCCGAGTGGATTCAGTTTGACCAACGTGTCAGCGGTCCCCATCGCCGTGAACCCGGCCGATCAAGCCAACGGTCAGACCTGCTACAAGCCCCTCACCCTGTCCATCATCTGATGCCCAGGCTCCTCTGATCGCCACTTTCGGCGACACTGGCGGGCGGCTCTGCGGGGCCGCCCGTTGCGTTTTCAGCCTCCGTTTCAGACATGACCCGCCAGATCTTCCTCGACACCGAAACCACCGGCCTGAGCCCCGAGTCCGGCGACCGCATCATCGAAATCGGCTGCGTCGAAATGGTGAACCGCCGCCTGACCGGGCGCCACCTGCACTTCTACATCAACCCCCAGCGGCCCAGTCACGAAGACGCCGTCAAGATCCACGGCCTGACCGACGAGTTCCTGGCCGACAAGCCCGTGTTCGCCGCGCTCGCCGACGAGATCCTGATCTACTGCCGCGACGCCGAAATCATCATCCACAACGCGAGCTTCGACATCGGCTTCCTTGATGCCGAGCTGCGACGCCTGAACAAGGGCGCGTTCCGCGATCACGTCTCAGGTGTGCTGGACACGCTGGTCATGGCCCGCGAGATGTTCCCGGGCAAGAGCAACTCGCTCGACGCCCTGTGCCGCCGCCTGGAGGTCGACAACACCCACCGCACGCTGCACGGCGCCTTGATGGACGCCGAGTTGCTGGCCGAGGTCTACATCAACATGACGCGGGGCCAGGACGCCCTGCTCATCGACGCCGATGGCGCGGACGGCGATGCAAGCGGGCAGGGCCTGGAGGCGGCCTCCGTGGACCTGTCGGCCTTCGACCTGCCGGTGATCGCGCCCTCGCCAGACGAGGCGAAGGCCTTCGAGGCGGCGTTGCTGGATCTCGACAAGGCGTGCGGGGGCAAGGTTGTTTGGAAAACGCTGGATGCTGTGTTATAGTTTCGGTCTTCGCTGATCACTGCAGCACAAAGCTGGAGTGGTTTCAGTCGGTGGACCCAGTCCCGGAACCAGTTTCCACAGTTTCGGGCGGTTAGCTCAGCGGTAGAGCACTGCCTTCACACGGCAGGGGTCGCAGGTTCGAACCCTGCACCGCCCACCAGATCAAGCCCCTTGCGTCCCAGGCGCAAGGGGCTTTTTCATTGGCGCTTTCACTCGCTGCCGAGCGAGCGGCAGGGCGCCCCGTGTGCAGCGCTAACATCCACATCATGCTGCTGGATCGACACCGAAGTGCCCTGGTCCTGGTTGACCACCAGGCCCGATTGATGCCCGCGATCCACGACGCCGAGCGCGTCCTGGACCAGGCGGTGTTCCTCGCGCGCCTGGCGCGGGAGATGGGCGTGCCCGTGATGGGCACCGAGCAAAACCCGCAGGCACTCGGTGGCAACGATCCGCGCCTGCGGGCGCTGTGCGACCGCACCCTCTCCAAGCTTCATTTCAGCGCCGTGGCCGATGGCCTGCTGCCTGGCCTGCGCGAGATCGCGCCCGACGTTCAGCAGCTTGTGTTGGCCGGTTGCGAAACGCATGTCTGCTTGCTGCAGACCGCGCTGGAGGCCCAGCAAAGCGGCCTGCGCGTCTTCGTGGTGCCCGAGGCCTGCGGCAGCCGGCGCCCCGAGGACAAGGCCAGGGCCTTGCAGCGCCTGTCGGCCGCGGGCGTGAGCCTGGTGTGTCCCGAGATGGTGGCTTTCGAGTGGCTGCGCTCGTGCGAGCACCCGGCGTTTCGCTCGGTGCTGTCGCTCGTCAAGGCCGGGCCTTGAGGGCCTGGGGATCACCCCACCCGCGTTCGGGTGAAAGTGAGTGGGCGCGGTGCTGATTCGGACGGCGAGGGCGCGCACGGGCTCGCACTGGCTCGCATCATCGTGTTCAATGAATCACGTCACCGAGCACCTGCCAACGCCATGAACCCCACCCGCCGTCGTTTCCTCGGCCACGCCGCCTTGCAGGTGGCAGCCGCCTCGTCCATGTCCGCCTTTGGGCTCAACGTGGCGGCCGCTGGCGCCACAGACCTCAGCCGAGACCAGCGCTTCGACCCCAGCCTGGCCAAGCCCGCGATGCCCCTGGGCCAACTGGCGCAGCAGGGGCGCTTGCCCGCGGTGGTGATCGGCACCGGCTACGGCGGCGCGGTGGCGGCTTTGCGCCTGGCTCAGGCCGGCGTGCCCGTGGTCATGTTGGAGATGGGCCGCTTGTGGACCCAGCCGGCCGCAGATGGCCGCATCTTCGCCAAGACCACCGCCGCCGATGGGCGGGCCATGTGGTTCAAGTCGCGCACCGAGGCGCCCATCAGCTCCTTCCTGGGCCTGGACGTCATCAACCGCAACATCGATCGCTACGCGGGTGTGCTCGATCGCGTCAACTTCCCCGGCATCTCGGTCTACGTGGGCCGGGGCGTGGGTGGCGGCTCGCTCGTCAACGGCTCGATGGCGGTCACGCCCCGGCGCGATTACTTCGAAGAGATCCTGCCTGAGGTGGACGCCAGCGAGATGTACCAGCGCTGGTTCCCGCTGGCCAATGCGGTGCTGGGCGTCAACCACGTGGACCCGGCCTGGTTCGAGTCGTCGGCCGCTTACCGCTTCGCGCGCGTGGCCCGCGACCAGGCCCGCCAGTCGGGCTTCAAGACGATGTTCGTGCCCACGGTCTACGACGTGAATCACCTCGCGAAGGAAGAGCTCAACCTCGCCCCGCGTTCTGCGCTCGCGCAGGAGGTGATCTACGGCAACCACCACGGCAAGCGCAGCCTGGACAAGACCTACCTGGCTGATGCGGTGGGCACGGGGCGCGTGACGATCTACACCCTGCAGCAGGTGCGCCGCATCCGCGTCGGCCCGCAAGGCGGCTACCTGCTGGACGTGCGCGAGATCGACGAGCGTGGCAACGTGCTGGCCGAGGTGCAGATCGGCTGCCAGAGCCTGTTCATGGGCGCGGGCAGCCTGGGCACCAGCGAGCTGCTGGTCAAGGCGCGCGAGACGGGCGACCTGCCGCAACTCAACGAAGAGGTCGGTCGGGGCTGGGGTCACAACGGCAACGTGATGGCCGCGCGCGCCAACCACCTGTGGTCGCCCACGGGCAAGCTGCAAAGCACCATGCCGCTGATGGGCATCGACGACTGGGCGCACCCGAGTCGCCCGGTGTTTGCCGAGATCACGCCGCTGCCCACGGGCTTCGAGAACTGGGTGAGCATGTACCTGGGCGTGACGAAGAACCCCGAGCGCGCCACCTTCCGTTTCGATGCGGCCACCGGTCGGGTCGGCCTGGACTGGCGCCGCGAGCAGAACGCCAAGAGCGTGCAGGACCTGCGCGCCTTGCTGGACGTCATCAACCGCCGCCAGGGCACGGTCTACCGCACCGATCTGTTCGGCGGCGGCAAGGTCGTGGCCGACGACTTCACCTACCACCCGCT
>Ga0209300_1000948_pt1 | contig 12598 bp, 8 predicted proteins | sample Shrwel_input2_RT_FD_187535 | JGI IMG/M metagenome (GOLD analysis project Ga0209300, IMG submission 187535) | Subsurface microbial communities from deep shales in Ohio, USA - Utica-3 well 1 S input2 RT (SPAdes) (version 2) ... | reverse complement strand
TGAGCGTTCACGTTAAAACCAGAACGGGTGTTCACGATGGGCCGGAATCACTGTTCACGATGCTCCGGAATATGCACTTTAAGACCAATACCGCTATCTATTTCTACTTTGAAAACCCATAAAAAAGCCCCGCTTGTTTTTACACAAGCGGAGCTCCACACTAATTTTGTATCAATAAAAGCGCCTAAACTGCAGGCGCTTTGCATTATTGAATTTTATTGGTTAACCACGCTTTTAAGTGGATTAACTGGCTGTGCGTTGTCGTCTAGAATGTTCATATCGAAGTCGAACTCATCAACACGAATCGCTTTTTCACGTTTTTTGTTGTAATCACTTAACTGAACAAGCTCAGCGTCGTTAATTACTTTTGCAGCAAGTGCATTTTCAAGCGTGATTGAAAAGCGCGTACCCGGCTTAAAGGTTTTAGCACGTAGCGCTTTTTTCACTTTTGCTAATAACTCAAGTGATGCCATTTTAGCTTTGTAAGCTTGCTCGTTGATGTGATGACCATCACCTTTAATTGGCTTAACTAAATGGGTAATTTGCGCTTTAAATGCTGTATCAAGCTGAGCTTGTTTCGCTAATTCACGAATTAAATCATCGCTGATTTTTGGCATTTTAGTTGAGTAGTTCATGGTAATGAAACGAATGAACTTACGTGTACCACTTGCAGGGAAATTATCTAAGAACTTGTGCAATGCCTCTTCAGCACTTTGTAATGCAAAACGTGTTGCGTAATGGAAGTAAGGAGCCGCTTGCTCACGCTCGCTGCTTGCTACTTTTTGCTCGTAATACTTAATAGATGCCATAGCTGCATACAAGAAGCTCATTACATCGCCTAAACGTGCTGAAAGCATCTCAGCTTGCTTTAGTTTACCGCCAAGTACTAGTAACGAGAAGTCAGCATACACAGCTAATTTAGCTGATAGTTTATGCACTGCTTTTTCGTAGTCACGTACTTCTGGTAATGCCGAGTTTGCACCAGCAGTAAACGGTAATACACCTAAACGGAATGCACGTAAGCTATTTGCTGTACTGTAGCCAATTGTTTTACGTAAAATACCATTAAATTCTGCATCTGCGTTTTTGTCATCGCTGTGGATAGACTCAACCATAGATTGTAAGTATGGGTGACAACGCATAACACCTTGGCCAAATATCATTAGGTTACGAGTCAGAATGTTCGCGCCCTCTACCGTAATGGCAATAGGCTGCGCCACGTAACCACTCGCTAATGTATTTTGTGGACCGTTTTGAATCGCTTTACCTGCTTGAATATCCATTGCTGAATCAAGTACATCACGACCAAGCTCTGTCATATGGTATTTAGCGATTGCAGTCACTACCGATGGTTTTAAGCCCATGCCTAAACCTTCAGTTGTCAGTACTCGCATTGCCTCTTGTAGGTATGTTTTACCTGCAATGTCAGCTAGCTTTTCTTGAATACCTTCAAATTGACCAATTGATAAACCAAACTGTTCACGCACGGCTGCGTACTCAGAAGCTGATTTAAATGCAACTTGTGCTGTACTTACACCCAATGCTGGTAATGAAATACCACGCCCTGCGCCTAAACAGCTAACTAGCATTTGCCAACCGCGACCGATGTTTTTCTGACCACCGATAATAAAGTCCATTGGTACAAATACCTTGTTACCACGTGTAGTACCGTTGTAAAAACGGATACCCATAGGATCATGACGGTTACCAAGTTCTACACCAGGGTGCTCTTTTGGAATAAGTGCACAAGTAATACCTAGGTTTTCTTTGCCACCTAGTAGACCATCAGGGTCAACTACTTTAAACGCTAAACCAAGTACAGTAGCAATTGGCGCGAGTGTGATGTAGCGCTTGTCCCATGTAATTTCTAGGCCAAGTACTTCTTCACCGTTATACATGCCTTTAGTAACAGTACCTACATCAGGAATACCGCCTGCATCAGAACCTGCTTCTGGGCTGGTTAATGCAAAACATGGAATGTCTGTACCATTTGCTAAACGTGGTAAGTAATGTGCTTGTTGCTCATCTGTACCGAAGTGAAGTAGTAACTCACCCGGGCCTAACGAGTTTGGTACCATTACGGTTACCGCAACCGCTGAGCTTTTAGTAGCAATTGTACCTACAATTGTTGAGTTAGCGTATGGGCTGAACTCTAAACCGCCAAACGATTTAGGGATGATCAGCGAGAAGAAACGCTCTTTTTTCAAAAACTCTAAAATGTCGTTTGGTAAATGAATACCATTTTGAATGACTGAATCGTCAATCATGCCAAGTAATTCTTGTACTGGGCCATCTAAGAACGCTTGCTCGTCTGCGGTTAATTTTGCCGCAGGTACGTCGCGTAGCGCGCTGAAATCTGGTTTACCTCGATAGATAGACCCTTCTAGCCATACATCGCCAGCGTCTAGCGCTTCTTGCTCAGTAACTGAAATACTTGGTAATACTTTTTTTAATTTTGTACGTAAACTCATAGCGAACTCATCCGACCAGATAAATAATATCTACATTACGTCATAAAAATCGGTTTAGATCAATTACTCTATTCAATTAATTAACAGTTTTTTCAATTTATTTTCTTTACCTGAACGTAAACTGTTGAAATAAAAAGGCTTGCACCTGTACGCTGAATTATTATTTTTTTTGTTAAAAATTTAATAATTCTGGTTGTTGGCGCCGCAAATACGGATTTGGTGATAAAGTAGAAACAAAAAAACGCAGCCTAAAATTAGGCTGCGTTTTTTAATACGAGAATTTGGGTGAAATTAGCTTATTTTAACCACTTGTTTACCTGTAAACCCACCTGCAAGCTGTTTATTTAATGCAGCCGAAACAGCGTTTGCGTTAAAATCAACAGCTAGTACTTCTGGAGGAATTATTTCGCCATTTGCTACAGTTTCAAGCAACAAATTACCCATAAAACTCATGCGCTGCTGCGCGCATAGGCTATTGGCTAACCACGCGCCACCTAAGGATACAATACTAATATTGGGTGCTCTACGATACATTAGCTGCTGTTCGAAGTTAGGGAGTGGATTTAAACAAGCAATACGACCACAAAAACGCATCAGTTCGATATTTTTAATGGTCGATTCCCCACCCATAATATCAATAACGGCGTCAAACCCTTGTGGACCTAACTCTCGACGAATTTTGTCACATAAGGCTTTATCGTTGTAATCAAAGACCACATCGGCGCCGAGTTGCTTAACTAACTTATGATTGCGCTTAGAGGCGGTGGTAAATACATCTGCACCGCGCTGCTTGGCAAACTGAATAGCAAATTGCCCTACAGCGCCAGCACCACCTTCAACAAAAAGTGTATCGCCTTCAGTTACGGCTAATTTATCTAAGCTGATAAGCGCTGCCATTCCGGCGCAGGGCAAAGTTGCAGCTTTGTCACTGGCTAATTGCTTGGGAATAATAGACACCGCATAATTAGGCACTTTTGCGTATTCGCTCAACACCCCTTGCTCACCAATACTGGCGTGCCACATTACACGCTCACCCACGCCAGGAAATACGCCTTTACCCGCTTTAACCACTACACCCACTGCATCCAAGCCTAAAACATGCGGATATTTCCATAAACAAAAGCCAGATTTAGCAAATTGCGCATCCACCGGATTTAAACCAACATACTCTACTTTTACTAGCAGCTCATTACCTGTGCATTGAGGCACAGGTAACTGAGTATCCGATAAGTTAATATCCTCATTAGGCTCTATTAAGGCAATAGCCTGCATAGATGAAGGAATAGTATCTGGGTTTGTAACTACAGTATTAGGCATCAAAAACTCTACTAGTTAGTACTACTTAACGCGTAACTCCATCGTCCATTAAATGACTGGTAAGCATTTACCTTAGCCAGTAACGATGAAATAGTTGAATCAACGGCATTTTCTTGTGCTATTAAAACATCCTGACGTGCATCCAACAACTCTAAGTAAGGAATTTGCCCTTCTTCATACATTGCTTGTGCTTGTAAAAATGCATTATTAGCAAACTGATACCGCTGCTCAGCAAAACGCGATTGCTGTGCTTGATTGACCAAGTATTGCAATGAAAGTTCACTCTCGTTAATGGCTTTTAACACCACTTGCTGATAGTCAGTATACGCCGCTTGGCTTAAAAACTGCTGCGCATCGCGTTGTGCTAAAAGCGCAGGGTAACTTAATAATGACCACTGCAATTGCGGCGCTACTTGCCATTGCTGCTGGGTATCACTAAAACCGTTGCTCCCTAAACTTAACACGCCTGCAAAGCCGCTTAAGCTAATATCCGGCAATAAAGCTTTGCTGGCTGCTATACTCAGGCTATTTGCTTGGCTAAAATCAAATAAAGCACGACTTATATCAGGTCTTAATGCTATTGCATCATTAGGCTTTGCAAATGACACCGCAAAAGACTTAGTTAATATAGTACGTTCATCATTAATACTCAGTGATTGCGTTGGTTGTGCACTTAATACCGCCAAAGTAGATAAGTCACGGTACTTGGCATATTCAATCGCCGGAATGAGCGCTTGTTGCTGCCTAAGTTGCGCCATGGTGCGGTTTAAATCAAGCTCATTTGCCACACCTTCATCTACTTGCGCCTGAAGCACTTGAATGCTTTGTTCAAGCGCTTCTATTTGCATCTCAATAATTTGCTGCTTTTGCAGATTACCTTGATAACTCACAAAGCCTTTAATCACAGCCGACACCACTTCAATTTGCAATAACCTAACTTGCTCAGCTTGGCTCATTGCTTGTGAATTCGCGGCATCGACTAACGCAGTAATTCGACCAAATAAGTCGAGCTGCCAATCAAGTGCAACATTTGCACTTGATTGTCGGCTATTGGTATCGCCTAGTCCACTTCGTTTAGCTCCAACCTCAACACCGCCTTGCGGTAAGTATTGTGCTTGTTGTTCACCAAGACGCGCCAACGCACTTTTTAATACCAGCTGACTCGTTTGTAAGTCGTAATTATTAGCAAGTGCGTTGCTCACCAGCTGGTTTAATTGCGCTGAGCCTAGCTTGTGCCACCAGTTTTGCTCATCTTCACCCATAAACTGCTCTGCAGATATTGCCTTGGCAACAAACTCATTAATCTGTTGTTGCTGAGCGGCTGTGTCAATTTTACTCGCACAACCTGATAACACAGCAACCGCTAATGCAGAACTCAACCATGGCGATAATTTAAGAGCGCTTAAGTTAAATTTAGTCATGCGAAGGCTCCTCAACGCGCTGCTTTTTTACCACCAGCATATAAAACACCGGTGTAAATAATAGTCCAAACACAGTTACACCAATCATACCTGAGAATACTGCGTTACCCATTGCATGACGCATTTCTGCCCCAGCACCGGTTGCCAATACAAGCGGTATAACACCTGCGGTAAAGGCAATTGATGTCATTAAAATTGGACGTAAACGTAATCGACACGCCGCTAACATCGCCTCAAGGTGCGATAACCCAGTGTCATGCTTATCTTTAGCAAATTCCACCATAAGGATGGCATTTTTAGAAGCCAATGCGACCAGTACAATTAACGCTATTTGGGTAAATATGTTGTTGTCTGAACCTACAAACCACACCCCTAATAACGCCGAGAAAATAGTCATAGGTACAATTAAAATAATGGCCAATGGTAAACGTAAGCTTTCATACTGTGCGGCCAGTACCATAAACACCAGCAATACCACCAGTGGGAACACGTACACCATAGTATTGCCGGCAAGTACTTGCTGATACGTTACCTCAGTCCATTCATATTCAATACCTGTAGGTAGCGTTTTCGCCAATACATTTTCAATCGCTGTTTGCGCTTGGTCTGAGCTGTAACCTGGCGCTGGGCTGCCGTTAAGTTCAGCACTTGGGTAACCGTTGTAGTGCATAACACGATCAGGGCCTATAGTTGGCGTTACCGTAAGCACTGAGCCTAGTGGCACCATATTACCTGCACGATTACGTACTTTTAGGTTTAGTATTTGCTCTGGGTCTACCCTAAATTCAGCATCTGCTTGAGCATTTACTTGGTAGGTACGACCAAACAAATTAAAGTCGTTTACATACACTGAGCCTAAATAAATTTGCAACGAGTTAAACACTTCATCTAATGGGATGCCTTGAATAAGCGCTTGCTCGCGATCAATATCAATATCCATTTGTGGCACTTGAATTCTAAAGCTTGAAAACAGCCCCATTAATGCCGGATCTTTTTGCGCCGCAGCAATCACTGATTGCAAACTGTTAAATAAAGCTTCAAAGCCTTTGTTAGCTCTATCTTCAATTTGCAGCTTAAAGCCACCAGTGGTTCCTAAGCCTTGAATAGGCGGTGGCGGAAATACAGCCACAAACGCTTCATCAATGGCCGCAAAACGTTGGTTTAGTTGCGCTGCAATAGCCGAAGCCGACATACTCGGATCAGTACGCTCTGCAAAAGGCGCCAGTGGCGTAAATACGATGCCGCTATTTGGGCTATTAGTAAAACCATTCACTGAAAGACCAGGAAACGCTACCGTGTTCGCAAGCCCTGGGACCTCTAATGCAATTTGCTGCATTTGTTTTACCACCGCTTCTGTACGGTCTAAACTGGCAGCGTCAGGTAACTGCGCAATAGCGACTAAGTATTGCTTATCTTGTTGTGGAATAAACCCACCCGGTACCGCGTCAAACAATTTAATCGTACCGCCAACTAAAGCAATATACGCAACCATAACCACAACACTCATGCGAATAAGCTTTTGTACCAGCTTTTCATACCCTTTAGCACCACGGTCAAACACGCGGTTAAAAGGTTGAAATAACCAACGGCCAAATAATTTATTAAGCACGCGGGTAAACGCATCAGGCTCGGCATCATGTGATTTTAACAATAAAGCGGCCAGTGCTGGCGACAGCGTTAATGAGTTAAACGCCGAAATTACCGTTGAAATCGTAATGGTTAATGCAAATTGTTTATAAAACTGCCCTGAAAGCCCAGTAATAAAAGCCGTCGGAATAAATACCGCACATAATACTAATGCAATCGCAATAATAGGGCCGGTTACTTCCGTCATTGCCACGCGGGTGGCTTCAAGCGGTGATAAGCCATCTTCTATGTTTCGCTCAACATTTTCTACAACCACAATTGCGTCATCAACCACAATACCGATTGCCAGTACTAAACCAAATAGCGATAAGGTATTAATAGACACCCCAAGCCACTGCATTACGGCAAACGTACCAATGAGTGAAATAGGCACCGCAATTAACGGAATAATAGACGCGCGCCAGGTTTGTAAGAACACAATAACCACAATCACCACCAGCACGATTGCTTCGAGTAAAGTGGCGATTACCGCATCAATTGAACCACGCACAAATACCGTTGGATCATAAACAATGTCGTATTCAACACCTGCAGGAAAGTCTTTTGATAAACGTGCCATGGTTTCACGCACCTGATCAGAGAGCTCAATGGCATTTGACCCTGGGCGTTGAAATATTGGCATCGCTAAAGCAGGTTGATTATCAAGCTCAGCACGCAATGCATAAGAATCTTGGCCTAAGTCAACACGTGCCACGTCTGACAAACGGGTAAGCTGCCCTTGCTCCCCAACTTTAATAATGACTTGTTTAAACTCTTCAATGCTATTAAGGCGTCCTTTGACGTTTAATAAAATTTGAAATTGACTGTCATTTGAAATCGGTTGCGCACCTAAACTACCCGCTGCAACTTGCTGATTTTGAGAGCGCAGTGCATTGACCACGTCACTTGCAGTAAGCTCACGTGATGCTAGCGCATCTGGGTTAAGCCAAACTCGCATTGCATATTTACCGCCACCAAATAAACGAATATCACCCACACCAGGTAAACGCGCTATTTCATCTTTAATATTTAAATCTGCATAATTTGATAAATACGCGGTGTCATGGCTGTTTTGAGGTGAATATAAATGCACCACCATGGTTAAATCGGGTGATGATTTTTCAGCAACTACACCTAAACGCTGCACTTCTTGTGGCAAACGCGGCAGCGCACTATTTACTCGGTTTTGCACTTGCACTTGGGCACGGTCTAAATCAGTGCCTAACGCAAATGTCACCGTGAGCGTCATACGTCCGTCACTGGTTGCTTGTGAAAACATATACAGCATGTTTTCGGTGCCGTTTATTTCTTGCTCAAGCGGTGTTGCCACTGTTTGTGCAATAACCGTCGGGTTCGCACCTGGGTAACTTGCAGTCACAACCACTGTTGGTGGTACGACTTCTGGGTATTCACTGACAGGCAGCTGAAATAATGAAATGCTACCTGCAATTAAAATAATCAACGACAGCATGGCCGCAAAAATCGGTCGCTGTATAAAAAAGTGTGAAAATTTCATCTAATAACCTTATTGCTTAGCAACTAAATCGGCAGGGTTAGCACTTAGCGTAAATGCCACGCCTTGGGTATTAATTGCCACTTTATTTGGTGATATCGGCATACCCGGTCCTACACGAGCAGGGCCATTTACAGCAATAATATCGCCTTGCTCAAGTCCTGATGTGATGGCTCGTAACGATCCATAGCGCTCACCTACAGTAACCAATTTATATTGCAGCACATTATTTTCGCCTACCGTTAACACAAAGCGATTTTTTAAATCTGTGCCTATGGCTCTGTCTGGAATAATGACAGTTTCACGCACTGCATTAGCAGCTAACTTAATGCGTGCAAATGAGCCCGAACGCAGCTCGTTACTGCGATCATCAAATACCGCACGAACGCGTAAAGTGCCTGTAGATGCGTTAATTTGATTATCTATAAAGTTAATATGGCCGCTATAGTTAAAATCGTCTTGCCCTACTTTTTGCATTACAACAGGCTGTTTGCTTGCAGCTGTTACTTCGTCAAATGCGCTATTCCAAGTACGTTCATCGACATCAAAGTAAGCGTACATTTTGTCATTAGAAACAATTGAAGTAAGCACGCTTTGCCCTGCAAGTACGTTGTTACCTTTGGTAATATTTGCGCGAGAAATCACGCCATCAATAGGAGAAACCACTGACGTAAACTCTAAATCAAGCTTTGCAGCTTTAAGCTGCGCTTGCAGTGCAGCAAGTTGTGCTTCACGCTGACGTAAAGTCGATGTACGCGCTTGTGCTTGCTCAGTCGAAATGGCTTTTCGCTCAGTTAAGCGTACCGCACGCGATGCTTCGCTTTTTGCTTGTTCAAGTGCTGCTTGAGCACTTTTTACCTGAGCGCTTAAACTGTCAACGGTTGCAGCGAATGAGCGATCGTCTAAACGAAATAATACATCGCCTTGTTTAACGCTATCCCCTTCTTTAAATTCAATTTGCTCAATAATGCCGGATACACGCGGCATTAATGCCACTTTTTGTGGTGACTCTAAGCGTGTTGTATAGGTATGCCAACTTTGAACTGGCTTAACCAAGACTTCGGCTACATCAATAGCTTGTTGTTGCTGCGCGGGGGCTGATTGCGCTGTACTTTCATCGGCACAACCGGCCAGTGTGATTAATGCAACAGATAGTGCTGTAGCAATTAAGTGTTTGTTCATAACGACGCTCCTTTTAATTTAGCATTGCATAATACGGAACATACTTGATGACAAAAACAATAGATCTTTAAATTCATTAGTGCCAAAATGGCATCAATACTCACTAAGTGATGAAATAATGGATACAACCAGTCGACTATTAATGCTGCTTGAAGTGGTAGAGCAAGGCTCATTTGCAAAAGCAGCCGAAATACGAAATATTGACCGCTCAGTGATCTCTAAGCAAATTAGTCGGTTAGAGGATGAACTTGGGGTAAGACTATTAAACAGAACAACCCGCTCATTCTCTCTTACAGCAGCGGGCGCTGAAATGATAAAAAAAGCGGGTGAGCTGCGAAGCCTGCTTGGCGAAACGGTGCGCATGGCAGAAAACTACCACCAAGAGCCTCGCGGCGTATTAAAAGTGACCGCATCGACTTTAATAGGTCGACGCTACTTACAGCCAGTGATCAACGATTTCCAAAAACGCTTTCCACAAGTGGAAGTAGAACTGCGTTTAGATGACCGACTGGTTGATATTGTATCTGAGGGATTTGATTTAGCGTTTAGAGTGGGTGAACCCAAAGACTCATCGTTAATTGCTCGTAAAATTGCCCGTAATCGTTTGTTACTATTAGCCGCGCCAGCGTTTATAGAAACATACGGTATGCCAACAACAATCACTGATTTGGCACAATTGCCAGCGGCCAGTTATGCCAGCAACTCACTGCGGGTAGAAGGCATAAATTACTATAACCACACTGGCGAGCACTGCGAGCAAAAAATAAAAAGTGTGTTTAGAGCAAACGATGCAGAAGTATTACTGATGAAAACTCTCTCTGGCACCACCTACTTTTTAGCGCCGGCATTTATTTTAGATAAAGAAGTGATTGATGGGCAACTGGTGCCCTTACTTACCGATGTAAAATTAATGGAACACAGTGCAATGTATGCTGTATACCCACACCGAGATTTACCGGTAAGAACACGATTGTTTTTTGATGCCGTGCGTGAATACATTGGCAAAGAAAGACCGATTTGGGAAAACAGTATTCCTAATTTTGATCAAATGTATTAAGCCGCATCTGCACAGAGGTTAATATCAGAAAAAACCGCATTGCGCCCCGCATCTTTTGCCTTATAAAGCTGCTTATCTGCTTGCGCTATTAATTCAGCCAAATTTTGTTGTTGGTACTTAACTACGCCAACACTGGCTGTTAAATTTATGGTTATACCATTGGCTTCAATATATTGATTTGCAACGGCTTGTCTAAGATTTTCAGCCATTGCCAGCGCGGATTGTGCACTATCAAAATTGCTCATTAAAGAAAATTCTTCACCCCCTACCCTAAACACATACCCTTTTGCAAAAGTAATCCTAAATAGAGTTGCCAACTCAACCAGCACTTTATCTCCTACATCATGGCCGTATTCATCATTTATTTGTTTAAAGTGGTCAAGATCAATTAAAAACAAGTACAGCTGTGATTTGTCTTTTATCTCCACTTCAAAATAATGGCTCATAGATAAACGGTTTCTTGCGCCCGTAAGAGGATCAAGTAAAGCCAAGTTTTTAAGTCGCTTCGAAAATTCGGCCCTATTTTCTTCAAAAACATGAGAAATGACCCATATAATAATATAAATAAACAGTAAGTTGAGCGCTTGGTTAAAAGAGGAAAAAGAAGGGCTTGGTAATTTATAAAGCAATACTGATGATTGCATAACCAAAAGTATGGCCGATAACACAATACCGTATTTTCGACCAAGAAGTAGATAATACAAAATGGGTAAAGAAAACGCCCACAAAAACAAACCATTTTTAAGTGGTGCCAAAAAGGTTCCACATAATATAACGAGCGTTACAGTCATACAAACCGTTATGGCATACCAATTTCGTTACTTGTTTTTAACCAATGGTATAAAAACATAAAAACAAAGTGCGGAAATCACACTTCTAAGCCACCTACAATATAAAAATGATTTTTTGATAGGTTAAACACAGCAAAAATAAATGACAGCAAACCTAAAAATAAACACATCCATTTTAAGACATGCTTACGTAATATTTTTGTACTGTTGAGAGCGGCTATATCCATAAAAAACTTAAATCAAAGCTACTGGTTTAAATTAATCCTGAAATGCAATAATCACAACTTTACGCTTAACAACCACCTTTAAAATAAGTAAAAAGGACTGGTTAAATACAGCTATTCTGTAAGCAATTCACTAATTGTGCCAACCAAGTCAGCAAACTCTTCATCAACATGTGCAATTTGTTTAGGGCTTAAGGTTTGATTTAATTTAACCAGCAACTGTGCGTATGCCCTTAAATTTTCCTCATTTCTCTCAATGAGTTCAGCACTCATAAACAGCTCTCGTTCTGTAATGATAGTGCGTAACTGCTGCGCAAATTGGGCATCATCAAGGGTTTGCTGATTAAACAGTGCCTCAAGTGCACCTAACCGAGTTAGTTTATAGTCATACCATAAATTGCTGGTGCTGATATATTCACTGTTGGCTTGTGACACTAGCGTTCGCTGCTCTGAGGTGAGCTTACCAAGCCATTGTTCGTAGTAGTCTAGTTGCTTGTCTAAACGAGACTGCTGATGCTCCTCTTTGGTTAATGAAGCGTGCTCTTTTATTTCATCATTAATTTGCTCACGAATGTTTTCTACCATTTCACTGCGTTGTGATGGAGTTAACGTTTTTGCCAGCTCGATTAAGGGATCACTCGCGTACAAAAGTAAATTGCGCCAATGCTGCTTTACCTGCGTTATTTTTGCCATTAACTGCGCTGTATCGGCTTGTTTATCGAGCAACTGCCTTAAGTCGAGTAAATCGGCTTTATATTTTGGTAACTCAACCTCTCGATGCCAATCTCGGGTGTTATTAATAATCACTTTTAACTGCGTTGATTGGCTTTTGTTTAAGTCGACATAATCGTCTATCCAAAACGAAGACAGCCAACCAAGGTTGTTATAAGCAAAGGAGGTAGAACAACTGGCAATAAACAATAAACTGGTTATAAAAATAATTTTGCTTAGTTTTATATTTTTTAAATTATTTAACTTTAACAGCCCCCGTTTTAT
>Ga0209300_1000946_pt1 | contig 12610 bp, 12 predicted proteins | sample Shrwel_input2_RT_FD_187535 | JGI IMG/M metagenome (GOLD analysis project Ga0209300, IMG submission 187535) | Subsurface microbial communities from deep shales in Ohio, USA - Utica-3 well 1 S input2 RT (SPAdes) (version 2) ... | reverse complement strand
AGAGATTTCTAATCTGCTGGTCTTTTATTGAGTTTTTCTTTAGGATGCAATTTTTAATAAATAGTTTTAATTTTATTATATATAGTATATATACTATATATAACATGTAGTAATTAAAGTATAATATATTTAATTAAGCTTGTCAAATAAGTAATAACATGGTATAATTTAATCAATACAACCTAAATATCTATAAGTATTTATACTTATAGATATAATAAATGAGGTGAAAAACATGTCTAGAAGCAGATTTGAAATGATGAAAATCATAAAAAAAGAGTTAATCAATGAATTTGATGAAAAATTTAATAGTGGAGATATTGTTCTATTTAAAGATATCAACAATATGCTCAAATACAATAAATTATTTTCTGTCTTACCTAAGGTTACAAAGGTTAAAGACCTAATAAAATTTTTAGTTGAAAATGATATTCTGATTCCATTTAAACATCAGATATCTAAAAATCAATCGACTACCAAATATGCTTTTAGAGAAATCCATAAATACAAAACCCCTTTAAAATTAAGAGGAAAATCATTTTTAAGCCATTATACGGCCATGTATCTTCATAACTTAACTGAAAACATACCGAAAAATGTTTATACCAACCAGGAACAATCAAAAAAACCGTCAAATAAAAATTATGATCTGCAGCAGAAAAATATTGATAAAGCATTTTCTAAAGCAATGAGAAAGACCAATCATATAGCTTTCTTTAATGATTTTAATGCATATATGCTGAATGGAAAGAACACAGAAAGGTTAGGAGTAACTGAAATAGAAGTTGACGGCGAGAATTTACCAATAACAGATATAGAAAGGACTTTACTTGATGTAAGTATCAGGCCTGGTTACGGTGGAGGAGTAGAAGAAATATTAGAAGCATATATTAATGCCAAAGGTAAAATATCAATTAATAGACTTTTAGCTTATTTAAGAAAAATGGACTATATTTATCCATATCACCAGGTTCTGGGTTTTTATTTAGAGAAGGCAGGATATAAAGAAAGCCAGTTAAAGATTTTAGAAAGCATAGATATGAAATATGATTTTTATTTAAATTATAACATGGAAAACCCATCTTTCTCAGAAAGATGGAAATTATATTACCCAGACCATTTATAGATTTTCAGTTATCAATTCAACTTTCTCTAAAACATAATCGAAATAGAAATCATAATCTTTTAATTGATCTGACTTGAAAACTGTATCAATAACAGCTGTAAAACTGTCTCGGTGAAACTCTCTATAATTTTCTAATTCACCCAGTATTGAAAGAGGTACTTTCTTAATCTTGAAAATTTCTTTTAAATTACTAATGTTTTTTTTAGAAATTAAGTTTATTTCAGAAAAACTTTCTAAAATAACATAGATGTCAAAGAAATCCTGAGCACGGCCTCTTGGTTTATGAGTTTCGATTATTTCAGTATATTCTTCAGTTTGCTGGCAGATTGCCCTTAGTTTTTCTAAGACTATCATTATTGGAGAATAGACATATATGTAGTAATCGTCTAAAATTTTAAGTTCTCTTTCCTTAACATATTCATGGCGGCTAATATCTACCGTAAATTTACGCTTAAACTCCCTATTAAAGGGAATAGCCTGCCTGCTCATATCATTTGTAGTTGTATCGGTGTTCCCCTTTAATTTCTGCCATTTATTGAGTTCTAGAGCCTTAAATGATAGTTGGTATCCTCCCCAGAAACCTTCCTTATCAGAATCCATTTTTTGAGGTTTTTTCTCTAACTTAATATCAAAAGCCTTCAGATTATTTTCTTCAAAAGTCCTTTCAAAAGATTTTCTTAAAACACTTTCTACTTCCGTAAGTTTTAAATCGAGGTCTTCAAATGAGTTCTCCATAGAAATATCAATATCAATAGAGGATCTTTGGTTAAGATTATAAATATAGTTTAACGCATTGCCACCTTTGAGAGCAAAGAGCTCCATTAAATCATCAGAGGCAGCAAACATTGAAATTATGGTCAATCGTCTTATTTTATCAACTTTATCTTGATCGAAGTTTGGCATAATTAGATTACTCCTAATTGATTATAGTTTTATTGTAGTGATAATTATATAGGATTGAGCTTAAAATAAAAACAAATAGAAAAACAGAGCAAGCAGTCATAAGAATAATATGATTGCTTGCTTTTTTTATTCTGAAATCTTCCAATCCCACAAATAACTTATTAGAAAATAACAGGTGATTTCATTTCCGTCATATTTAATAACTTTTTTAATTGATCTTTTGTTTTGTTGATAATCATAAAAAGCATCTTTTTCCTTAATATAATGAATATTATCTTCTTCAATTTTATTGTATTTTCTTATTATTTTTTTAGCTTCGTCTAGTGAAAATAAAAACCTTCTTAGATTTTTTTTTGTAAAACCTTGAAATTCACCATATTTATTGGAAATTATTTTTGTTTTTATAAATGGGTTTTCTTCTCTTATTTTATAATTATGTATTCGTTTATAAAATTTATAATAATTATGGATTGATCCTGGAATTTTATAGATTTCTTTTTTCATTTGAGACGAGATAAATGGAGAAAGAAGAAATTTTTCATCATCAATTTTTTCTAAATTAAAAATAATCCTGAAATTGATTTCTTTATTTTTATTTAATTCATAATTCTTTTCAAAAGTTACTTTGATTTCTTCTTTATGATCAACAATTAATTGCATTGAATATAAATAATCTATCATAATTAAATCAATTGTTGCGAGTGTGCTGTTTAGAATATTTAGATCAATATTAAGTTTTTTAGAAAAATCTTCAACTGTAGTTTCAATGTAATGATCACTTAGAATATATTGAACTACAGATTTTTTCATTAAGATTGGGTTTAATTTCTTTAAATTGTCTTCATACTCTTCATTATCCCACTTTTTAACCTCTTCAAATAGTTCATTTATCTTATTTTCTGATAAATTAAGATTCAGCTCTTCATAATAAATATCTTTATTATCAATAAATCCTTTAGCAAAATAATTAGATAATCTTTGTGCCTCTTTTTCAAAAATTTCAGGGTTGTTAATTTCGTATTTCATTTATTTCAGTCCCTTTTATATTTAAATAGTTAAATTTACAAATGTTTTAATATATTTTATCATTTATACCATATTTCTCAACTAAATTTTTTTAAACTGATTAATAAGGATTTCCAGAATGATAGTCAAGGTAATAGTTTCTCTAGTGTTGTTTTCGTTAACAATAAAAGAATCTCCAATATTAATTCTAAGATCTATTTCAGGATATTCACCAATTGCTTTAAAAGTGTGATTAGCCTCAAATAGTATTATTGAGAAGTTATTATTTATTGACTTATCAATAATATCATTTATTTTTTTATCGTATTTATCTGTGGCCATAATAATAATTAGGTTATTTTCATTTGTTGAATCTCCAGTTTTCTTTTGGATGTCTCTATTTTTTCTTAAAAGATCAATTTTTTTAAGAGCTTTTTCATAGGAATCCACAAGGAAGTTAATAAAACCTAAATCAGTTAAATTATCATGTAGTAAATTGACAGAGATGTTTTGAAGATCAAAAATTAAAATATTAGCTGCATTTTTGATTAAATCACCAAAATTCTTATTAATACTAGAATCTTTATTCCCTAAAAATCTATAAATATTGCTTTCTATGCTGCTTAATAAAGAGGATACAGTATCAAGCTCTAACAAACTATTTTCTGGCTTATAAGAGTAAGAATTATAAGTTCCAGGTGAAAGATTTGTTAAAGCCTCTTGTCTTCCGAAATGTTCAGAAAGCATTTTTTTCAACTCAAGATAATTGTCAACATTTAGTTGGTTGCTAATAAAATTAGAAACAGTTGCAGTAGATACATCAGTTTTTTTAGCAAAATTTTCAATAGATAAATCAGAAATTTTCTTTAAGTTTTTCATAAGAAAATTGAACACTTTCTTTTCAGAAGGTGTAAAATTATTTTTCTCATCATATAAATTTATGATACTAAAAAATCTAGAAATTTTAAAACCTTCCCTATCTTCAGTATCTACTTGAGGTACATCAAGGTCATATCCATTAATTTCACTTTCGATCCTAAATACCAATTCTTTATAGCCATTTAGTCCAAATCCCTTCAGAAATCTAATAACTGTACTTTTGCTGGCATTTACTATATTTATAAATTCTTTTAGTTGCATGTCAGGTAAACTTTCATAGTTATTAAGAATAAAGTTACCTATTTCTTTTTGAGTTTTTGTAGAATTATCTGAATTTACATATTGTCTTATTTTTTGTAGGGTTCCTCCTGATTTAATTTGATTATTGTCTTCTATTTTCATTTGTTTTCCTCCTCTATAACAATTATAGCATAAAAGAAACTAAGTGTCAATAATTAAGTTTTGATAAAAATAAAAACTTTTTCTTGACACTTTTTAAATTTGGTGATACTATATATTTAGATTTTATAAAAAGTTTCACTTAAAAGTTTCAAAATAAAACTTAATGGAGGTTAAAAAATGTTTGAAATTAAAACTGAATTGTTTACTAAAGACTTTATCAATGAAATTAGGAAAGAAAATGTTTTAGAAGTTTCTAGGAGATTAAAATCTGATTATGTTTCTCTAGAGAAACACCAAAAAGAATATATGTTAAAAGGTTATAGTTCTTTAATAGAAGGAGCATCTATATTAAATGGTATGAATGAAATATACCCTAATAATAGAAATATTAAGATTGAAATCGATAGTTATGAGCTCTATAAGGAATTATTAGAAGTTAACGGTTTGGGAAATTACTATTACGAAGTAGCATTAGATGATCTAAAAAGGCTAGTTTTGGCCAAAAACAGAAATGAGCCCATAAGATATTCTAAAAATAATATTTATTATGGTGAATTTAAAAATGAGTTTAAAGATTTCAGTCTTGATAATTTTTTAGATAAATATTCTGTTGAGGAATGGGATTCTTTTGGAAAAGTCAATGAAAATATCACTTCAGAGAGTGCGATAGGCAAAGAGTTCAAAGAAATATTCTTGGGAGATTATTATAAAATTACTTGTCGCTTTAATATTCCAAATAAAGAGTTTTGGCCAGAGTTAAAGCACTTAAATGATCCTGATTTAACATTAAATTTAATTGAAAGTCATACTAATTGTTTGTTTAGTGATTCAATATCTAGTTATGGTACTAATGAAGAAAATCTTATATATTTTAATTCTAAAAAAGATGACTATATAAATCTGATTTTTTATGTTATTGCAAAGGTATTAAAAAACATCTGCTAAAAATATAGCCTCCATGATCATAAGAAATGGCATGGAGGCATTAAATAATAGAACTTAAGAAAGAGAATTAGATATTGAGCCCAAAAGGTTATATAAAAGATAATGTTTTAATTCTAGAACCAATTACCAATAAATATTTTCTATAATTAACAGATATGGAAGCTTAGCAGGTGGATTTCAAAAATTGAAATTTATCATGGATAAAGATAATTATTTGAGAAAATTGTCTCCCAGCTGTAATGAGAAGATTGTTAATAGATATTATAACAGAATAGAATTCTGTGAAAGTTATAAAGATGTAGTGGATTAATTTAGTTCAGGAAGTTTAATTATTATTAGAGGGGTTGATTTTAAACATTAGTTTTAAAGATCAAAACCTCTCTAATAATAGTTTTGAATAGTAATAGCTACAGAGTTTATTTATATCAGTAAGATTAAATTACACAATTACACTTTTTATTAGATTGAATGGTTAAAAACTATAATTAATTACACAATTACACTTTTATATGGTATCAGGGGTTAATTGTTGATTATTAGCAGGGTTTAGATAATTAAATCTAACAAAATTACACTATTACAGGTAAATAAGCATTTTTAGGTTAGTTATTTAATTAAAAGCAATATTTTAGATAGGAACCTATTTAAAAAGTGTAAAAGTGTAATTTCAATTAATAACTTATAGATTCATTATAAAATTAATTTTGGAGGTAATAAAATGGGTAATAATTTAGCTTTTAAAGAAAAAGATATTGATGTTAGAAGTAAATTGCTTAATAAAATTAAAAATAGTAAAAATTTAATTTTTGATCCTAGAGATTTAGCAAATAAAGTATTGGTTTCTCTATATAAAGATGAAAATGTTAGATATCTTTATATATTAAAAAAGAAAAGATTTATGAGATATAAAGATGGCGTTTGGACAGAAGAAAATGTTGATGAAGGCAGCTATTTAAGAAATTTTGTAACTGAATTTCTTAATGATATTTCACCAGCTTATAATAGGATTGGTAAGGTTAATGACGTTATTAGAAATATAATAACATTAACCAGTAAACTTAAAAACAATAATTTATTTGATCCAGCAAATCAAATAAAACGACTGATAAATTTTAAGAATCTGATGTTTGATGTTAAAAATGAAAAAAAGATAAAGCATACTCCCAAAGTTCGTTCAATCTATCAATTACCAGTTAATTTTTCAGATGAAGCAGAATGTCCGTTATGGGAAAAAAGTCTTAAACAATGGATTGATGATGAAGAAACTATAAAGTTTTTGCAAGAGTACACAGGCTATATATTAAGCACCTATACAAGCGGTCATAAATTCGTAATATTTTTGGGTAAAGGAGCAAATGGTAAAAGCGTATTCCTTAATATAATAAAAGCTTTATTAGGAGATAGTTATCATAGTATGGGTTTAGCAAGATTAGTTAATAATAATAGATTTGTTGCTCATTCTCTTGAAGGAAAACTAGCAAATTTATGCTCTGACATTGATCCAGTACAAATTAATTCTTCAGAGTTAATTAAAAGAATAGCTGGAGGTGATCCTGTAGATGCAGAAATTAAATGTGGTGGCACCTATACTTATGACCCAGTTATGAAATTATTATTTTCTGCTAATAAAATGCCTATATTAAAAAATGTTGATTATGGCTTTTACAGAAGATTAGAAATAATTAAATTTCCTAATAGGTTTTCACCTGGTATGAAAAATTATGATCCTCAATTAACTGAAAAATTAAAAGAGGAATTGGAAGGAATAGCATTGTGGGCAATTCAAGGATTAATTAGATTTCTTAAACAAGGAGAACAGTTTACCATTTCTGATTCTATGACAAGAGAAAAGTTTAAATATATGGATAAATCTAATATTTTCAAAAGTTTTACAGATGCATTTGTTAAAGAAACTAATAATAAAGAAGATTACATTCCTACAGAAAAACTTTATCAGCAATATAAAATATGGATAAAGCAAAAAGATTTAGCTTCAGAATCTAAAAACATGCTCACTAGGTACATTAATGAAAATGAAATTGGTTTAAATAAAAAAGATGACAATGAAAAAGGGGCTGGGATTAAAACGATAAATGGTAAGTCCACAAGATGCTATATAGGCTTAAAGCTAAAAAATACTGATGAAAAAGAAGTTATTAGTAATACTTTTGCAGGTGAAAATAGTAGTGGTAATTATGAATTTGAGTTTATGAAATAAAAAATCATCCAGGAACTTTAATCAGTTCCTGGATACAAAAAATATTGGAGGTATAAAATAATGAGTGTCAAAAAAATAAATAAATTAGAACTGGTCAATAGGTTAATAGAAAAAGATTATGAAAAATTAGAGTCATTGAAACTGGATGATATAACAAATTTCATGCTTAATTATCTCAAGTATGAAAATAATGAATTGATCAGGTATGTTACCGAAAAGAAAAGGTTTCGCTATTATCAGAATGGTGTCTGGAAAGATAAGAATGATTTGTATATTAAAAAGAGGATTAGAAAGATACTCTCTTTCTTGGGGAGAGACAGTTCCAGAGAGCAAATTTATAAGGTTTTTAGGGATCTAACTTTTGTTACAGCAGATCCTTTGAATGAAGAGTTATTTTTTGATTATAATCAAAATAGGAATTATATAAATTTTAAAAACGGGATGTTAAATCTCAAGACTATGCAATTAGAAAGTCATAGTTCAGACTATTTCTCTACTTTTCAGCTCCCACATGAGTATAAAAGTAAGGCTGAATGCTCTCAATGGAAAGAGCTGCTTAAAGAATGGCTACCAGATGATACGATAAGCTTTTTACAGGAATATATGGGATATCTCTTAGTGCCAGATAATAGTAAACAGATAATTCCGATATTATATGATGAATCTACAAACAAAAGCTCAGCTTTTATTAAAGTTATTGAAAATCTACTGGGCTATAACAATGTTTCAAACTTTGAATTATCAAATTTCACTCATGATAATAGATGGATAGATAGCAAGTTGGAAGGGAAATTAGCTAATATATGCACTAATATAGATGAAGAGCATTTTAAATCCTCACGTTTAATTAAGATAATAATGGGAGGAGAAACTGTTACTGCTGAAGTTCGGTTTGGACCGATTTATTCATATAAACCAGTAGTAAGGTTCTTATTTTCTACAAATAAACTGCCTGTAGTCAAAAAAAATGCAAGTTATAGCTGGTATAGAAGGCTAAAAATAGTTGGCTTTTCTAATAAATTATCCTCAGATAGTAAAGATTATGATCAACATTTAATAGATAGACTTAAAAAAGAACTACCTAGTATTGTACAGTGGAGTATTGAAGGGTTGATGAGACTCAGAGAAAATGGTGAATTTACAAAGTCTAAACAAATGAGCAAAGATAAAAATAGGTTTATTCAGATTAATGCTCCAATTAGCATCTTTTTTGATGAGCATTATGAGTTAGTAAATGATAGCGAGGAACTAATTCCAACTCACCTAGTGTATGCTAAATATAGAAAATGGGCAGAAGAGAATGGTTATATTGTTGAAAATAAAATGATTTTAACTCAGAATCTTTTTAACAGAGATGTTGAAGTCAAAAACAAGTCTTATCAGGGGAAAATTTGTCGTCATTATTTAGGAATTAAAGAAAAAAGTGCGACAATTGAAGATGAGTTAGATTCTGTTATTGACTTAAATGAATTAGAAGGCAGCATAGAAAAGAATAAGACTGTTGTGGCTAATAATGGTACAAAGTTAGAACTTTTTAGTTAATAAAACAAAAAGGTATTAGGTTACAGGAGGTTAAAAGATCTTCTGTAATCTAATAAATTTTCATGACAAGTATTAAAATTTAAAATATAAAAGGGTGGAGATAATTATGATTGAAGAAAAACTGGAAAACTATTATCAGGAAGGTCAACTTGTAGAAGTAGAAATAGTTAATGTAAAAGATTTTGGTGCATTTACTACAACAACAGATAAAAACCGTGTAAAAGGATTAATCCATAAAAGCGAAACAGCAAATGAATTTGTGGATAATGTTAAGGATTATTTTGAAGAAGAAGATGTGTTGGAGGCGAGAATTATTGGTTGGGATCCAGAGGAACGGCAGATGTCATTATCAACAAAAGAATTTAATTTAGAAAAAAAGCCAATTAATAATCATAAAAATAACAGACTACTGAAGTTTAAGAGAAAATTAGAACAAAAAGAAAATAGTACAGAGCAAAGAAGCCAGAAGAAAATCAGTAAACCTATTAAGATAAATGAAGAAGAATTTAACCAGATAGTTAAGTATCTTAATGGAAAAATAGGGGTTTTAACGCCAAAGGCAAAAGAAAAAATAGCAAGTATTATTGATAAATATGGAGTTTTTCATTTCACTCGCTCTTTGGAAAAAACATTGGATGACTTTGAAATTGATTTTGGAGTAATCTTAAGTGAACAAATCAAAAAAGACTTAGAAATGAATCGATTTGTGGGATATACTGTTTCTGATCACGCTGTTGAAAACTACATTAAAAGATCTGAAAAATACTTTGATAATCAGATGGAGGACAAGAATAGAGAAGATATTAAAGAATCTATAAAGGATATGTGCTATCACGGGCAGGTAATAGTGGAGACGGAAGATATTAAATATATTAAATACGGGAATTGGTTTCTACCCTGTAATAGGGTGAATAATAGTGAAGCTGAAACATGGATAATAAAAAGCATGTTAACCTGGGAAATGTTTAAAAATAATATGCAGGAAAAAGCAGATAAGTATATGTCTATGTAATTTAAAAGGTAGTGTAGTAATCTGACAGAAAAACTTTAAAGAGAATCTAATTGAGTTTAAATATTTTAATTAAAGAGATTGATTAGAAAAGTAGATTCTCTTTAAAGACTGCATAATTAGGATTATTGGATAGATAATGAGTGTTTTTGAGTGATAATAATAAAAAAATCATAGGTAAAACATAACTATTTCCAAATATTTCTTGACACTAAAGGAAATAAATGTTAAAATAAAGATGTAGTCAAATAAAAGTTATTTTTTTACCAATGCGTTTCCATATATTTCTTTTAGCTTTATAGTTTAAAATAATTGGATCGTAATTCATTAAATTGAAGTAAAGGAGGTTAGAAAAGTTATGAAAAAGAATAAGATGGGGCTTAATATTGACAACGGGGTTTATTATCAGTTTAAAGCAGCCTGTAATCTATATAATCTCTCAATTAGTGATGGAGTGGTATATTCCCTAGTTTTATTTCTGCAGGAAAATGATCTTCCGCTTGATCCAGGTAAATTAGAGGATACGCTGCAGAATATGGAAGATGTGTTTCTGCATGTGGAGATCAGCCCCAGGGAAAAACTTTATCAGAAGCAGAGTAATGTGGTTCAAATGGATAAGTGGGCAGAAAATGTTATTGATATTATTGCGAAGTATAATAGGATTCCCAAAAAAACGGTAACTGAAGAATATGCCTGTCATTATATTTCGAAAAAGTTAATTAATAAATTTCACAGGGATAAGTATTCTACCTGGGAAGAAGATAAGAATAATATTAACGAAAAGATTAATCTAATAAAAAATAAGGAGCTGGTTTAAGTGAAATTCAAAAGTTATGTTGAATGGTTTAAAAATTTAGAAGAAGGCAAGAAAGAGTATTCTCTTAACTATTTATTAGGAAAAGAAAAAACACATAGAGATTTATCTCATGAAGAAGGCGATAAACTTTATCACTTGCAGGCGGGAACAAAGAATCTGATTGATCAGGGTTATAGCAAAAGTGAAGTATTAAATAAATTGGTGTCCTACGGTTTAAATGATGAAATAGCCGAGATCATCTATGGTAACGCTGTAGAACACAGATCGTTGCTGGCAGATGCTCAATTAATTAATAATATTGACAGCCAATTATTTTCTGATTTTGTTGCTTTTATCATAGATGATTATTTACTGCCTGGTTATTATAATTATATGAATCCTGATTCTTTTAGTGATTTGAATAAATTTAAAACAGTAGAACATGCCGAGAGAATAATGATAGTTGTAAGGTATAAAGCACTGGAAGTTCTAAGGAGAGAAATTATTCTGCCAGAGTTATGGGAAGAATTAGTTGATCATTTTGAGCTTGAAGAGCCAAAAGCAAATATCTTTGTGAACCTGATCGATCAGAATTTAGATGAATTGGAAAAGACATTTATGGTAAGAACTCTTTTGAATATAGAAAGTGAGTTAAATAAAAACAATAAGGAGGAAGTTGCGTGAAGCCTGTAATAGATGGTAAATTATACGATACTGAAAAAGCATAATATATTGCTGTATGGGACAATGGCAAACTTAACTCTAATTTGGATATGGTAGTTGAAGAAATGTATCAAACAAAAGAGTGAAATAACAATAAAATGTACTGACCTATAGAGAGTTTTATGCTAAAGATAAAATATATCAAAATTATTATATTATTTGAGGGAGGTGAAAAACTAATTATGATAGAATATGAGGAGAAGTTAGATGAGAGAAATAAAAAATCGTTCCAAAAGCTTGTTGAATTTCAAGGAGTTTCAGCAAGAAGAGTAATTGGAAGTATTATTAGTAAACTTGAAGAATACCAAGAAGCTGGAATAAAACTTGAAATTGAAATTATTGAAGAATACCGCGATGATTTTGAAATAATTATAATGTTTCTTCAGAAAATACAAGAAAAAATTGGGGTGCCAGCTTTTTGGATTACTGAACAAGCTATTGAAAAAGAAAAAAACTTCAGATATTAAATAGAAATAAAGAATAAAGTTAAAGCTTAAGTATTTTTATATCCACTAAAAGAAGGGTTTAACTAAAATATTAGTTCAAAAATATTTAATCTTTAACTATGAAACCTCCCACTTTTGTGAGAGGTTTTTTGCTTTCTAATTATATATATTTAAATCCTGGCAGCAATTCTTCCTCCAGTGATTTTTTGGAGAAGATTATTTTAGTTTTATCTTTAACTTCATTCTTAGTTTTATCTTCAACTTTATTTTTGGATTTATCAGTTTCTTCCCAACCACGAATATAAGACTTCTCAAAATCAAAGTATAATTTTACTGAACCCGTCTCACCATGCCTGTTCTTATCTATGATCATCTCCATTTGGTCATTATCTTAGAGATTCCTTTTTTTAAGCTGATGATTTTTCAAAGATGATTAAAAAAGTATTTGAAGAAGCAGAAAAGAGAGAAGATGATTGAATTATTATTTTATAAATCTTATTATTCATGATAAGATGTAACTATAAATAAATATTTTATTCTTATTAAGAGTGGTGGAGGGAACAGACCCTGTGAAACCCAGCAACCCCTATTAAGGAAGGTGCTAATTTCTGCAGCA
>Ga0209300_1000945_pt1 | contig 12610 bp, 21 predicted proteins | sample Shrwel_input2_RT_FD_187535 | JGI IMG/M metagenome (GOLD analysis project Ga0209300, IMG submission 187535) | Subsurface microbial communities from deep shales in Ohio, USA - Utica-3 well 1 S input2 RT (SPAdes) (version 2) ... | reverse complement strand
CCATGGTGCATGGGTGCATGAAAACCGACACGTTTAGCGCGCTGTCGACACCCCGCCCCGCCTGCGCGCTAAACGTGTCGGTTTTCATGCACCCATGCACCATGGCGCGAACCCGCGCCGTTACTGGGCTCCCGGAGCCTCACAGGGGTGCAAGGAATTATGCGGATTCATGCACTTTTCGGCGGCACACAGCCAGCCAGGGGGAAGCGTTCGCGGCTCATCGGCGCGATTTTCCGCTATCCGAGGCCTGAGGTGGCATTTTCATGCCTGTAAGTGCCTGAGAGTGCATGAGATCAGGGGAAAAGTCGGGAGGCCCCGGCCGTCGTCCTGCTGCCCGACTTGCCCGACCTTGCCCGACATGGGGTTTCCCATTGTCGGGCAGCCAGAACCCGCATGGTTGAGCGTTTCAAGGCCCTCCTGCCCGACTTCCCGACCTGCCCGACAAAATTTCAGACACGTATATAGGTAATCCCGAGGGAGTGGCCTATATCCGGTGAAACCTCGCGCGAACCTCTATTTCATGTCGGGCATGTCGGGCAGACCCTCTTAGTAGTAGGTTATGGAATGGAAAACACATACATATCATATAGATATAGCCTCAAAAGCTGCCCGACAATGGCTTTTGAATTGTCGGGCAGGGGTGGGGAGAGATGACCGCCTTCCCTGGCTGGAGGGGGTGGTTTCCGCCTTTCAGCGGCGTCCGCTTCCCCGGGTGGCAGGGGATCTTTGTCGGGCAGGGCCGGCGCCGCCCTCGCCGGGCACCGGCGTGCTTGCCGGGTCTACCTCAACCGGCACGCTTTGCCCCCGGAGATCCCGGGTGCGAATTTCTGGCGCTGCGCCCCCGGGGTGGTACGCTCTCGACACACGACCCTAATCCGCACAGGTTCCCCACTATGCTGATTCGCGCCTACCTCCGCGCCTCCACCCAGGAGCAAGACGCCCACCGTGCCGCCGAGGCCCTGGAACGCTTCGCCCAGGAGCACGGCCACCCGATCGCCGCCCGCTACGCCGAGAACGCCAGCGGCGCCCATGCAGACCGGCCGGAGTTGCTGCGGCTCCTCGAGGACGCCTTGCCCGGGGACGTGCTGCTGGTGGAAGGCGTGGACCGGCTGTCGCGGATGCCGGCAGCGGACTGGAAGCGGCTGCGGTCCGAGATCGACGCCAAGGGCCTGCGGGTGGTTTCGCTGGATCTTCCGTCCAGCCATGCGGCGCTCAAGGCGCCCGAGGGCGACGAGTTCACAGCCCGGGTCCTGGACGCGGTGAACGGGATGCTCCTGGACACCCTGGCCGCCGTGGCACGGAAGGACTACGAGGACCGAAGGCGCCGACAGGCGCAAGGGATCGCCAAGGCGAGGGAGGCCGGCAAGTACCAGGGCAAGCCGCGCAACCAGGAGAAGCGGGAGAAGGTGGCCGCGCTCCTGGAGGCTGGCTTCAGTATCCGCAAGGCGGCAGAAATCGCGAGCGTGAGCCCGTCAACGGTGCAGAGCGTGAAACGCGAGGGAGCGTGACGCTGGACGCCAGGGGCGTCAGAGGGTTACAACATGAAGCGATCCGCCTGAGGCGGAAAAGACAACGCCCCCACCCCGGAGATCTTGGCGGATAGACGGGATGAGGGCGCCACGTAACGTGTGAGGGGATTATGGCTCAGCCCGCGCCCGGCTGCCAAGTGGCACCGGGGAACACCTTCGATCTATTTCGCGACCGGCTACCCCGGGCGCCCTACCATACCGACGAGCTGTCCGAGGGGCTGCGCATCGCCTACCGCCACCAGGCGGAGGCATCGCGCTATATCCAGCCCAACGGCCCGACCCATCGTTACTGGCTGGTCTATGACGTAGACCGCTCCGGCGCCGCCCTAGACTGGAGCGACCGCAACGCACCGCCGCCGTCCATCGTGGCTACCAATCCGACCAACGGCCATGCTCATCTCCTGTACGGCCTCCAGGTGGCCGTTCGTACGGCCCCTGACGCGAAATCTGGCCCACTGCGCTACCTGGCCGCCGTGGATTGCGCGCTGAGGGATGTGCTGGAGGCAGATCCAGGGTACTCCGGGCTGATATGCAAGAATCCGCTTCGCTCCGACGCCTGGCGGGTGGCCAGTTGGGAGCCGAGGCTTTACGAGCTGGGCGACCTGGATAGCTGGCTGGACCTGAGCGCCTACAGCGACCGTCGCCGCCGCCTGCCGGACTATGGGCTGGGCAGGAACTGCAACCTGTTCGAATCACTGCGGCGCTGGGCTTACCGGGCCATCCGGCAGGGATGGCCTGACTATCGGCGATGGCTGGAGGCGGTCCACCAGCGCGCCCGGGCCTACAACGCCCAGTTTCCCGAGCCGCTGCCGGCAAACGAGGTGCGCCACACCTCCGTGAGCGTGGCGAAGTGGACCCACCAGCACATGAGCCCGGCAGGCTTCTCCGCTGCTCAGGCTGCACGCGGCGCCCGCAAGGGCGCCAAGCGCCGCGAGGTGTTGATGCCGAAGGTCTTGGAGCTTGCCCAGGAGGGTAAGACTCAGCGGGAAATCGCCGAGAAGTTGGGACTCAGCAAGACTACCGTGAACTCATGGCTCAAAAAGGCTTGTACCAAAAGCCATATCAGATAATAGAGCCCTGGGGGCTTTCGGCGGTATGGTTCTAGTGGTCGTACTTGTCGAACACATGGGCCAGCCCCTCCAGGGCCAGGGCTCTCATGCTGGTTCCTTGGCGGGCCGCTAGAGCCTTGAGCGCTGCATGGATCTCGGGGGAGACCTCCACCGGCACCCGTTTATCTCCTTTGCTCGCCTTTCCCTGTGACTCTTGGATCTCGTGACGCAGCTGATCGCCGACCTTGCTCATGTGAATTACCTTTGTTTGTTTACCGATAAGTACATTCGCATAAATGTTAGCATGTGGCCACAAGCCAGCACTTCGTGAGGGCGAGGGCAGGATTCGCCAAGTGCTGGCCGTTGCCGGCAATGTCTTTCGTGTGCACGAAACCGTGACGCTGTCCCGCCTATGGAATGAACCAAAATGCTGCAAAGTGCCACAGAATGACCCGTGTCGGCATGGCAGGATGTGCAGCGTACCCCTACGCCACAAGTGGCGCCGGGATCGCTGCGGGTGTCCTGCTCTGCGAGGCTGACACGCTCCGCGTGTCTGATGGCTACGGGTATTCCTGACGAGCGTGGAGCACGTCGACGATGGCGATGTGGTCGGTGGCGATGCGGTAGATCACCAGGTAGTTGGGGTGGACGACCGCCTCGCGGGTTCCGGCGACACGTCCCGGACGATAGAGGTAGGGATGCTGAGGCAGGGCCTCGGTGGTCTCGATGATGGCTTGATAGAGCGCTTCGGCGGCGTAGGGGTTGCGTTCGCTCAGATAGGCTGCAATCGCCTCAAGCGCGTCCAGCGCCTGAGGGCGCCATTCAACCGGAAGCATGACGAGGCTTCCGTGCCTCGATCACAGCCCGAACGCGGGCCATGGCTTCATCGTGGGGGATGTTGGGGCGCGGGTCGTCCAAGCTGCGCTGGACACGCTCACGAAACCAGCGGTCGTAGCTGTCCGCCTGCTCCTGAGTCTCGAACTCGCTGATGATGGGATCGAGTGGGGTGCTCATGGTGCCCCTCCTGAATGACTTCCCCCTAGTGTAACGCTATCGACCTTGGCATGCCCAAGCCCTGCCTTGTGCTTGGGGGTGAGGTGCGCCCGCCGTAGCCGGGCTTGTGACGCGAGCGTGCCACCGGACTGATGGCTCTCTGATCTTGAAGTGCGCCCTGGTTCCGGCCTGCAACCCCGGACAAGGTATGCCGACGTGCGTACACGCACTATCGCCAGACTCAATCGCTTCGCTCTCTCGCCTGGCGGGCACCTTGCTTGTTCGCTGCGCTCACGAGATCTCCACTCGAGGAATTGCCGGTGGGAGGTTGACGCCTCTGCTGGGCGTGCTATGTTAACACGCAAACGCGCAAACAGTTTTGAGAGGATAAGCCAGTGTCTGATCGAGTAACCGTCGCGGCGAGAGTCGATAAGCGGGTGAGTGATGCCCTGGAGGAGATCGCCCGCCAGCGCCGGCAGAAGACCGGGGACGACGTTCGCAAGGCTGACGTGATTCGTGAGGCACTGGAGGAATGTGTCAGGCAGAACCTGCCGAAGTGGCAGGGCTGACATGAAGCGCCCCCGCGACTGCGCCAACAGTCCGGGAGCATGGCATCGCAACAAGTCTGAGGAAAGCCACGATGCAGATCTATTCTAACGCAATCGGCGCCATGACACGCGCCCAGTTTGCCCGCCTGCTCGAGATCCTCGAGCCCTTCCGCAATGAGCCCCTGACCCCTGCGGTCATGGCCCTCGCTGTGCGCCTGGTGCGTCAGGAGGTGCCCCATGCCGCATGAGGAACTACGCCCCTACAGCCTTCAGGACTGGCACGCCCTGGACGACGCGAGCATGTCGCGCATGCAGCAGGCCCGCAACGCCCTGGCCCTGGTGCAGGATCTTGCCGTCGGTCAGAAGCGTACCACTCCGCCGACGATCGAAGTCCACCAGGACGAACTCGGCGACTTCCTGTCGCTGATTGTGGAGCAGCTGGACACCGTGGCCGGAGAATCCCAGCCCATGCGCCCCTTCCTGAAAGACCATGCCGCCGAAGTGCGGTTGGAGGTAGCGTCATGAGCCAGTTCACTCCGCTGACCTACCAGCTTGGTGACGAGCCGGCCCTGGTGATCGATGAGACATGCAGTGCCGAGGCTCTGCACGACAATGCCGAAGCCCGTCTTGAGGCGGCTCGCGGCATGCTGGAGACGATCGCCAGCCTCGAGGTGGCCACGCAGCTGCACCGCCACGACCTGGCGAACGTCGCGCAGGCGGCCCAGATCCTGGCCGCCGATGCGTCAGACCTCTACCGGGCTGCCCGCACCGCTGGGGCCCACGGCCCCCACGGTCGGCGCCGCTGAACCACCCACCAGGAGGCCGCGGCGACGTTGCCGCCGCGGCCCAGGAGACAAGATCATGCCCCACGGCAGAGCACCAGAAATCGACTTCCGGGCCTTGGCCCGGGAGATCCGGGCCCATGGCATCGCTGTTGGCTTGGAGTCCAGTCAGGCCCTCGAGGAAGGCCGCGACGAGCGAGCTGCAACCTTGGGCGAAGCCGCTGATGGGCTTGCCGCCATCGCCGGGCGGCTGGAGGAATGGCGACGGTATGAGGCCATCACCCTGCGGGAGCTGGCCCACGCAGCCACGACGCAGCGGGCCGCCCTGGAGGAGTTTGAGCGCAAGGACGGGCCGGACATGCGCCCGCGCGAGAAGGTCCTGTTCCACAAGGCGGCGAACATCACCCAAGGCAACGCCCAAGCGCTGGCATCGATCGCCCAGCAGCTGGACCCGCGAGAGGAGAGCGAGCAGTGAAACAGCACATCCTGGAGGCGCCTTCGACCGTCGTCTATGAGTGGCGCGAGTCCCACGACCGTCGCCAATACAAGCTCCACGCCTACCTGGACGGCTGGGAGATCGCCAACCCCTATGCCATCCGCTACCTGGACGGTGCGGAGCTGGAGGAACACGTGGAGCTCGAGCAGTTGGAGCCCGGCACCGCCCCTGACTGGTACGTCAAGGACGACTGCGGGGACATCTTCCCCGAGCCCCTGGCCCCGGAGGAGCCCCGTCCCCTTGACGCCTTCCTGTGGCGCGAGATCGCCGACAAGCTGGCCGCCCTGAGGACTGGGGAAGCCGCCTCGAGCACCAGGGTCCTGCACCGTATCGATCGGCCCTGGTCGCCTGGCGTGATCGAGGTCTATGGCGAGCCGGACATGGGCTGGTACGAGTGGCGCATCGTGCAAGGAGGCACTGTGCTCCATGACAGCGGCAGGCATGGCAGCTATGGCATGCAGTACGGGGCGGCCGGTATCGCCCTGCGTGACGCCCTGATTCACGACACGGAGGACTGACCTTGAGCAAGATCAGCATCGAGCACAACGCCGAGAAGTTCCGCCACTACCTCGCCCTTCACCTTGGCGATCCCGAGCACGGTGGCGTGATGGGCGCCGTCGACGTGATCAGCCGTGATGAGCATCCCGGCGAGCTGCTGCTGGTGGTGCGCGACCACATCGACTGGGATCGCTGGTACGCCAGCGGCAAGGTCTACACGCGATACCAGCATGCATTCGCGGCGCTGGGCGCGGCGCTGGACGGGATCAACCCGCAGCACGCGCGACTTAGCGACATATGGGAGCGCTAAGCGATGGGGCGTTGGGGTGTCAGGCTTTGCACGAGCTGTGGCCATGAGTTGAGCGCCGATGGTGGGACCCGCTGGTCCTCTCCCGGCGTGCGGGAGGTGTCCTGGCGCTGTGGCAGCTGCGGGACCCGGTTCAAGAGCGTCGAGGACGCCTTTGACCCTCGCTATCACGCCGCATGGGAGTGGGGCGCCGATGACCAGGGCCGGCCCTTCCTGGAGGTCGACGTGGAAGGGTGGCCGATCACTACGCGCCTAGTGGTGCAGCACCTGGAGAAGGCGGGCCCTCACGCCCCCTGGCAAACCGTGACGCCTGACGGGGAGCGTCTGGACAGGCTGAAGGCCGAGAACGGCGGGCCCGTGGACCGGCTGGTGGTGGACCTCATCAATCGCAACCTGGCGGCCCTGAATCGTGGCGAGAGGGACGACGCGCCGCCACGGGCGGAGATCACGCTGGGCAGCAAGGTGCCACAGGTGGTGTGGAAGTGGCAGCCGTTCGGCTATGGCCTGCACCTGCTGTCGCTGTGGGCGGATGGCTGGCCGGTCCAGGTCGACGCCAGGCTCGCCGGCATCGAGCGGGACCCGGAGAGCGGCGACTGGCACGCCGTCACTCACGATGGCCAGCGCCTGGAGGAGGTCGACGAGACGTTGCCGGGGACCATCGGTGATGTCGTCACGGGGCTGTTCAATCAGCGCTTGGCGTTCCTGCGCGACAACGATGCGGCGCTGACCCAGCGGAAGCCCCGGAGCGGCTGATTCAGTGGCGACGCGACTCGAAGCGGGCCAGCACGTCCTCCATGGAGTGGACCTTGGCCGGGGGATCGCCAGGAGGGTCGTCGCGCGGCGGCGGCGCGGGGGCGACCTGGTCAGGAGCGGGGAGAGCGAGCTGTTGACGCAGCTCTGCCACCTCGCGGCGCAGCGCCTGGAGCTCCTCGAGCATCGCCCGCCAGACCAGTGCCTCACTGTCGCGTGTCACCCCTGCCGCCTGAGGCGTGTCATTTCCGTGTCGCTGGGCTGGGGGCTCCCCATAGACGCGTACCAGCTCCGAGAGATCCAGGGCGCGGCGCCCTGACCCGAGAACCTGATAACTGAGCCTTCCGGCCTCCATGTGGCGGTACAGCGTCTTGCGCTGTTTGCCGTAGAGCCGGGCTGCGTCGGCGACGGAGAGTTGCATGTGGCGAAGTGTAGTCCTTGCGTGTCAGTGCGCAGTGTGTCGCGTCTTTTCGAGCCGCGCCAGTGACCAGGTGCGGGGAGAGAAAACCGGCTGGGACACGAGGGCGGTAACCAATTGTCCTGAAACCCCCGGAATCCAGGACATCCCGCCACCACGGCCCCGGCGGGAAGGCGCACCATAGCGGAAAACGCCCCGAGACACCGAGGAGGAGACATGGAGGAGGCCCCGAACACGCTCCGCATCCTGAAGGACGACGAGGTGGCCCGCATCACCGGGCTGTCTCGCGAAACCCGCTACAGCATGACGGCCCGGGGCGACTTCCCTTCGCCTGTCTGGCTCACCGGCCGCACTCGCGGGTACATGAGCGACGAGATCGACGCCTGGATGGAGAGCCGGCGCGACAAGCGCAGCATCCGCCAGGTGAAGCCCTGGACTCCCGACACCCGACCCCAAGGAGCCGCACGATGAAGACCATCCAGCTGACCCACGGCGACAGCCGCATGGAGATGAGCGAGGAGGAGGCCGTCAGCCTCTACAACGCCCTGAGCGATGCGCTGGGCAAGGCCGGCATCGACGCCGAGCACCACCGCACCCTTCAGGCCCCCAACGGCGTGCAGAACTTCACCCGGCAGCCGGTGGGCGCCGAGGAACTGACCGACTGCTGAGGAGATACCGATGGCCACGAACACCCACAAGATCCTGACCCTGAGCCGCGCCGGTGGCGGCAAGCTGGACATCCACCCCGACGAGTGGCCGGCCCTCGTCCAGGCCGTGACCGATGCCCTGCAGCTGGACGCCGATCCCGCCGTTTCCCTCGAGGACCTGCCGGCCGCCAAGCACTACGCCGCCTCCCCGCTGGGCAACGACCGGAAGCTGGTCGCGGAGTTCTCCATCTTCGGCGCAACGCGCCCGCTGTCGGGCCATCACCGGGCCAACTTCGGGAGCGACTGACCATGAGTGATCGCGTCATTGCCCTGAGCGTCGGCAACGCCTCGATCCCGATCTATCGCGAGGACTGGCCGGCCGTGAAGAAGGCCGTGGAGAAGGCGCTGGACAGCGCCGAGGGCCGCCGCCACCAGGCCAAGGGCGACAGGGAGCTGGTCGCCGCGTCCTGTCACACCGTGGCGAACAGAAGCCGCCTGACGAAAGGAGCCGGGGGCTGAGCCCCAGACGCAGAAAGGCCCCGGGCACCACCCCGAGGCCTCTCCAAGAATCCGGGCCGCAACGCCCGAGGACACACCACAACGCCACCGAAAGCTGAATGCGTGTAGCAACCAAACCAGTCGCCCGCGTGCCCAGCGCCCAGTATATCGCAGATTGGGCAACCTGCCACGCGGACGGCCTCAGACAGAGGACGACACCGTGAACTACGCCAAGATCCCCGCTGCCTACGGACGTGCCCACCTCCTGACCCAGCTGCCCGCCAGCGCCCAGGGCATCGTCAGCGATGGCGTGCAAGCCGCCGATGCCTGGATCGCCAACGACCATGGCCGGACGCACGAAGAATACCTCCTCCTGCACCTGCGCAACCTGGAGGAAAGCCAGCAACGCGCCTTCTCTGACGGCTATTTCGGCCGCATCCACCAGCGGCTCAAGTCCGTCGAGGACTTCGATCCGTCGTCCGTCATCGCGGCCGGCTCCGAAATGACCCAAGCACTCCTGGAGCTGGTTCGCGAAGGGGTAAAGCTGGCCCGCAAGGGCAAGCTGAAGGCGAAGAGCTTCGAGGCGAGGGACTACCTCGTGAGGCTCGAGCGCCTGGAGGCTTCCATCACCGAGATCCCGCCCGCCGACGATATCCACCAGGGAGGGGCGAACCATGAGTGAAATCCTGCCCTTCCCCGCCCAGGACCCGGAGCGAGCGCGGGCCGCGCTCTGGGCACTGGACCCGGGCGTCGATCGTACGGCATGGGTCCGTATCGGCTGTGCCGCCAAGGCGGCGGGGCTCACCCTGGAGGACTTCACCGACTGGAGCGCAGGCGGTGGCAACTACCAGGGCCCCCGCGACGTGCGCAGTGCCTGGACGTCCTTCCAGGTGGAGAAGGCGGGCGGCGTCAATGCGGGCACCCTGTTTCACCTGGCCCGGGAGGCCGGCTGGCAAGATACCGGTGCCCAACTACGCCAGGACGCCACGACAGGAACGAAGCGTAAGCAGGCCGACCCCCGCAGGCTGTGGGAAGGCGGCCAGCCGGCGCCCGCCGATCACCCCTACATCAAGCGCAAGGGTGGCAGCCCCGAGGGCCTTCGGGTGGTGGCCTGGCCCCTGGAAGGCTGGGGGCCCTTCCGGGGCCACAATCTGGAAGGCTGGCTCATGGTCCCCGCATGGGCGCCCAACGGGCGGCTGGTGTCTATCCAGTTCATTGGTCCCTCCTCGAGCAAGCCCACCCAGAAGCTCAACGCCCCCGGCTGCCCGATGGAAGGCGCCTTCACCGTGGGAGTCGTCACCAGCGGACAACCGGTGGCCGTGGTGGAGGGCATCGGCCACGCCTGGAGCGTTCACGCCGTGACCGGCGCGGCGGCCATGGTCGCTTTCGGTGCCGGCAACATGGAGCGGGCCGCTGTAGCGGCTCGCCAGGCAGGCGGCGAGCCGGTGATCATCCCTGATCGCGGCAAGGAAGACCAGGCCAGCGCCGTCGCGGCCCGGCTGGGCTGCGCTCTGGCTCCCCTGCCCGCCGACTTCGGCGGTGAGGAGGGCGACGACGTCAACGACCTGCACCAGGCACGGGGCGACGCAGCGGTCCAGGCCGTCATGGACGCTGCCGCCGTTCCGGCAGCGGAGGACGGCCCCGAGCCTCTGTTTCCCCTGGAGTCGGCCAGCATCGCCACGATGCTGGCGACGGCGCCCAAGGCGCGGGAGTACATCATCGAGCCGCTTCTCCCTCGAGGTGTCACCGGGGCCCTGGTCGCGCCAGGCGGTACCGGCAAGTCCTTCATGCTGATGCAGCTCGCGGTGGCGGTGGCCTCGGGATCGCCGCTACTCGGGTACGCGGTGCCCGAGCCGGCTGGCGTGCTGATGCTGGCCGCCGAAGACGACCGCGACGAGATCCACCGGCGAATGACGGCCATCGTCGGCAGCTTCCACGATCGCGAAGCTTCGGCGGAGGAGCTGGAGACCCTGAACCGACTGGCCGCCAACCTGTACATCCAGCCCCGCGTAGGCGACGAGAACCGCCTGACCATGCGGGGGCCGGACGGCAACGTGATCCTGTCGCCGCTGGTAGACCGCATCATCGCCACCGCTCGCCAGATCAAGAACCTCAAGCTGATCGTCCTCGACCCCGTGTCGCGCTTTCGCAGTGGCGACGAGAACTCTAGCGAGGACGCTACCCGGCTGGTGGAGGCGTGCGAGCGCATCCGCAAGGAGACCGGCGCCACCGTGCTGCTGGCTCACCACACTCGCAAGGGCGCCGCCGGGCTCCAAGACGACATCCGTGGGGCCAGTGCCTTCGTGGACGGCCTGCGCTGGGCCGCCACGCTGCACCGCCTCAATGCCGACGACGCCAAGGAGTTCGGCATGGACAAGGACGAAGCGGCCAAGCTGCTGCGCTTCCAGCTGGTGAAAGCCAACTACGTCGCGCCCCAGGAGGCCGTCTACCTGGAGCGCGGCGAGGGCGGGAAGCTGATCCAGACCGAAGCCCCCACGCCTGCCCGTGAGAGCAAGCACCAGGCGAAGGCCGAGGAGCGCTATCGCGACGTCCTCGATCGGCTCAAGGGGCTGATCCGTCAGAAGAGCGAGCAGGGTGAGCAGCTGACCAAGAACGCGCTTCGCAACTACGCCGGCGCCGAGGGTCTGTTTGGCGTGGGTGACCAGGTGCTGAGGGGCATCGTCGAGAAGGCCATCGTCGAAGGCGAAATCAAGACACGAAGCATCGGAAAGCGGGGGGAGGCGCTGTCGCTGTGGTGACTCAAGCCAGCCTTTCTACCAGGTCGGGTGATCCGGGTGAAAACCCGGGTGACGGGTGTCGGGTGAATCACCCGGGTTCGAGCACCCGACCCGGGTCAAAGCCGCGCCATACGGGGCTTTCAGCACGCAACCCGGGTGAAATACCAAATCACCCGACACCCGACCCGAAACCCGCGCCACACGGGGCTTTGACCCGGGTGATTTTCCACCCCCCTACGGGGGGAACGGGTCGGACCACCCGACCCCCCTTGGGGAGGCCCGAAAAGGGCCTTCGCCGCGAGAGTTTTTAACCACCAGGAGCACCACCGATGGAAGGCATCAACTTCATGCAGTACGTAGAGAAATCCCGCAACGAATACCTGGAACTCCGATCCCAGCTCCAGGATATGGCCACCGAGTACCAGCGCCTGAAGAAGCAGCGCCAGGCCACTGAAGGCACGGGCGTGCAGGCCGGCGAGAAGTGGCGAGAGATGTTCAAGAAAGCCCGGGGCAAAGTCGACGGCGAGATCCGTCAGCTCCAGACCGACGAGCACGCCATGAAAGCGGAAGCGCAACAGCTGGATGAGCTGATCGCAGAGCTCGAGCCGCAGCTGGAGACACTGAAGGTCAAGACGGCCGGAACCCGGGCGGCTTACCTGTCCAACCTGCGCCGCGCGAACCAGCAGTACGACCGCGACCGACTGAAGGAGAGTGCGGACACGCTGCTGGCCACCGAGGAGGCCCAGCCTTTCCTCGCGGCTCTCGCCGATCGCCTGACGCACTGCGAGCGTGAAGCGCTGGACGACAGCGCCTTCATGGTGACAGCCGGATTCGATACCCCCGTGCAGGATGGCTGGTACGCCTCCATCGCCCACTTCCCGAACGACCTCCAGGGGGATCTCCGCCGCAAGCTGGAGGCTCGTGAGAACGAGATGATCGCCAACCTGGTTCGCCGCCACCTGCCCGAGCCGAGCCGTAACGACCGGCCCGAGATCCTCAAGCCGATCGAGCGCTTGGCGATCGAGGCTCCCGAAGGCAGCTACAAGTCTGGCCTGGCCCTGAAGATGAGGCTTCGCGAGATCGAGGAGGGAAAGCTGCGTGATGAGCCTGATCCTCGAGGCGATGGATGGGGCCATAGCCAACGCGCGATGAGGAACCTTCACATCGCGAACGCTCAAGGCGGATAACCGCCTCCAGAACGTCCACAGAAGCCGCGCACGAAGCGCGGCTTTTTCGTGGGCGATTCATCGAGCAGGAAGCGCTTCGCGCTGTGTGGCGGCTCCCTGGCGGTCCTACCCCCACCCCCACCCCGTGCTGACCCGGCGCGCGCTGTCGACACCCCGCCCCGCCTGCGCGC
>Ga0209300_1000943_pt1 | contig 12615 bp, 8 predicted proteins | sample Shrwel_input2_RT_FD_187535 | JGI IMG/M metagenome (GOLD analysis project Ga0209300, IMG submission 187535) | Subsurface microbial communities from deep shales in Ohio, USA - Utica-3 well 1 S input2 RT (SPAdes) (version 2) ... | reverse complement strand
CGTCTTGCCCGCCTTGGGAGGCGAGACGATCAGGCCGCGCTGGCCCTTGCCGATGGGCGCCGTCAGGTCGATGATGCGCGACGTCAGATCCTCGGTCGAACCGTTGCCGATCTCCATCACCATGCGCTCCTGAGGGAACAGCGGGGTCAGGTTCTCGAACAGGATCTTGTGCTTGGCGTTTTCCGGCCGGTCGAAGTTGATCTCGTTGACCTTCAACAGGGCGAAATAACGCTCACCTTCCTTGGGTGGACGAATCTTGCCGGCAATCGAGTCGCCCTTGCGCAGGTTGAAGCGACGGATCTGGGACGGCGAGACGTAGATGTCATCGGGACCGGCGAGATAGGAAGAGTCGGCGCTGCGCAGAAAGCCGAAGCCATCCTGGAGAATCTCCAGTACACCATCGCCGTAGATGTCCTCGCCGCTCTTGGCGTGCTTCTTGAGGATGGCGAAAATGATGTCCTGCTTGCGCGAGCGGGCCAGATTATCGATCCCCATTTCTTGGGCGATATCCAGCAGTTCCGGCACGGTCTTTTGCTTGAGTTCGGTAAGATTCATCGGTTTGATCAGAAATAGCTCGTGTCAGCGTGGCAACGAAGCCGGAAAACGACAGGAGGCGGTGACGATGCGCCGCGTGGTGCGTTCAGAGCCCTGGGACATCCGCTCTCGAGATATGATCAGCCGACCGCTGCTTGCGGGGAAGCCATGGACGATATCGAACTAAGAGGGAAGCGCTGTTCATGTAGCCGTATTCGTATCGCCTGAATAGCTAGTCATGATGGCGAAGCGTCATCGTAAGGAATCAGCGGGCTGACTGACGACTTGGAGTCTGACCGCGGCGTGAGATGCCGTTTAGCGGTCACCGTGAAGCAGTCGGGAAGTATTCGGAACAGGCGAACGACTCGATGGTAGTCAAGCGAATCGGCAAACGCAAGCCCCAGTAGCGCTTCGCCGCGATGGCGGCGATTGACAACCCCCGGGGCGGGCCGCAACCTTGGGGCCAAGTGACATCAGGGGACCTTTCATGATCAACCATCCGGGCTTCGGCGACACGCCTGACGACGCACCAGCGCCGCAGCGCCTGGCAGCCATCGATCTGGGCTCCAACAGCTTCCATCTCCTGGTCGCCAATAACGTCAGCGGCCAGCTGCAGGTCGTGGCCAAGCTCGGTGAGAAGGTCCAACTGGGCGCCGGCCTCGATGACGAAGGCGCCCTGACCGAAGACGCCATGCAGCGCGCGCTGGACTGCCTGGCCCGCTTCGCCCCTTTTCTCGAAGAAACGCCCAACGCTCAGCTCAGAGTGGTAGGCACTAACGCGCTTCGCGCGGCGACCAACAGCCAGGTGCTGATCGAGCGCGCCGAGGCACTGCTCGGCCATGAGATCGAGATCATCGCCGGACGCGAGGAAGCCCGCCTGATTTATCTGGGCGCGGCCCATGCCCTGGCCGAAGTTCACGGCAGGCGCCTGATCGTCGACATCGGCGGCGGCTCCACGGAGTTCATCATCGGTGAGAACTTCGAACCCCTGGCGCTCGAAAGCCTGGAAATGGGCTGCGTGACCTTCACCAAGCGCTTCTTCGCCGATGGCGATATCTCCGAAAAACGCTTTCGCAAGGCAGAACTCGCCGCCCTTTCGGAGCTGGCCAACATCCGCCGCCCCTTCGAGGAACTCGGCTGGGCCGACCCGGTGGGCTCCAGCGGCACCATCAAGGCCGCTGCGTCGGTGCTGGCCGCCAGTGGCCAGGCGCCCGATGGCATCATCGATCGCAAGGGCCTGGCCACCCTGCGCAAGCGTCTGATCAAGATGAAGCGGCTCGACAAGGTCGCCATGGACGGCCTCAAGGAGGACCGCGCCAGCGTCTTCCCCGCCGGCATCGCGGTATTGTCGGCGGTCTTCGAGGCTTTCGGCCTCGAACAGATGCGCTATTCCGACGGCGCCCTGCGCGAGGGCGTGCTCTACGACATGATCGGACGCAACACCGCCGAGGACTCTCGCCTGCAAACCCTAGAAGGATTGCGTCGCCGCTACCAGATTGATCCGCGCCAGGCCGATCAGGTTGCCGCCAGCGCTCGGCAGTGCCTGACACAGGTGGGGGCTGCTTGGCAGCTGAGCGCTAGCAACGCCCAGTTCCTCGACTGGGCGGCCCAACTGCACGAGATCGGCCTTGTCATCTCGCACAGCCAGTTCCATCGCCACGGCGCCTACCTGCTGGCCAACTCCGACCTCGCCGGGCTGTCACGCCCCGAGCAGCAGGCCCTGGCCTTCCTGGTGCGCGCCCACCGGCGCAAGTTTCCGCTCAAGGAACTCGATGCCCTGCCCGCCGCGGTGCGACCGACGCTTGGGCGCCTGGCCCGACTGCTGCGGCTAGCGGTGATCCTCAACCACTCCCGCCCAGAGCACCCGCCGACGGCCTTCCGCCTCGACGCCGATGGCGAACAGCTGTCGCTGTCGCTGAGTGATGAACTCGCCGAGCAGGCGCTGCTGGTCAATGACCTAGAACAGGAACAGGAATATCAGCGCGCCGCCGGTTTTACGCTGGCGATCGAAACGCTGGACACCGCCACCGTTTCGGCGCGCTAGTCGATGCCGGCACCGTCTTCGGCACAAGAGCCCTCAGCGCCCTCTTCGGCATAAGGGCCCTCAGCGCCACAAACGCGATCTTCGGCCCAGTAGCCCGCTGAACAGGCCAGCACGGCCTCCTCTAGCGGATCGAAGACCGCCGCCACCACCTCGCCGTCCCACACCACCAGCAGGGCCTGTCGCCGCCAGGGCGGCAGGCCCACTTCCTGCAAGAGCCGCTTGAGGTCCCGCCGGCCGCGTCCGGCCAGATGCAATACCTCGCCGCCCTGACGCGCACGCACCCGGTAGCCACCCCTCTTTCCAGAACGACCGGCCTCAAGGCGCCTCTCAAGCTGCATCGAACGCCACCCTAGCGGCGTTTCAAGTACCGCCCGGCCATCCCAGGCGACCTGCCAGTCTGCCGGCAGGTCGGCCAAGGGGCGCTGCAGATAGAGCTCCTCACGCCAGCACCGCGCCTCTGCGCCTGGCCAGGCTACCTGGACCTGGGCATCGCTTCGGGCATGGAGCTGCTCATCGAGAGCCGACAGGCGCGCTGTCGGGGGTGTAGGCAACCCAAGACACTGGCAGGCGTAGCGGATCAGCAGGCGCCGACGCGGTGCACTCAAGGCCTTGAGTGCCGGAAGCGCCAGCCGGCCGGGATCGCTGCCACAGGCGGTCAGATCAAGCGCCGCCAGCTCACCCAGGAGCCCGTCCGCCTCGCCGGCAAGCGTCGCACTGCGGGCTAAGCTCGCCTCGGCGCGGGGCCAGCGAGACTCGAGCAGCGGCAGCACACGGTGACGCAGAAAGTTGCGATCCAGGGTCTCGTCGACGTTGCTTGGATCCTCGACCCAGCCAAGCCCAATCGCCTCGGCTTCACGTTCAAGGCGCGCCCGGGGCAGCTCCCGCAGGGGGCGGACGACACGACTGCCTGCCCAGTCACGCTCCCTGGGCATGCCAGCCAGCCCGCGCATCCCACTGCCGCGCAGGGCGGCCAGCAGCCAGGTCTCGGCCTGATCGCGACGATGCTGGGCAAGCCACAGGGTGTCACCCGCGCTCAGCCGGGCGGCGAAGGCGGCGTAGCGAGCCTCCCGGGCGGCGCCCTCGAGCCCGCGACCGGCCGTGACGTCGACACTCACCCGCTCGATGAACAGCGGCACGCCAAGACGGTCGCAGAGCCGGTGACAGTGCCGAATAAACTCGGCTGATGCCGCCTGCAGGCCGTGGTCGACGTGCAAGGCATATAGCGGGCGGGGATGACGATGAGCCGCCCGGGCGGCGAGCGTCAGCAGCAGGCTCGAGTCGAGCCCGCCGGAGAGCGCCACCCAAACGCGACGCCCCGGCGGGGTCTCCGCCAGGGCGTCGTCGATCAACCTTTGCACATCCTCGATCATAAGGATTCCACCGCGCTGACGGGGCCGCTTTGAACGCAGCGACCTCTGACCGATCAGACCGGGGCGCCGTAGCTCATCAGGCGCGCATAGCGGCGCTCGAGCAAGGCATCGGTATCCAGGCCCTGCAAGCGATCGAGGCTATCGAGCAGCGAGGTCTTGATACGCTCAGAGGTCACCGCCGGATGGCGATGGGCACCGCCCAGCGGCTCCTTGATCAGGGTATCGACGAAGCCAAGCTCCTGCAGACGCTCGGCGGTGATGCCCATGGCGTGGGCCGCTTCCGAGGCACGCTCGGCGCTCTTCCACAGGATCGAGGCGCAGCCTTCCGGCGAAATGACCGAGTAGGTCGAGTACTGCAGCATCTGCAGCTCGTCGCAGACGCCGATGGCGAGAGCGCCACCGGAGCCGCCCTCGCCCACCACGGTGGAGATGATCGGGGTCTTGAGCCTCGACATCACCGCGAGGTTGTAGGCGATGGCCTCGGACTGACCGCGCTCCTCGGCATCGATGCCCGGGTAAGCGCCGGGGGTGTCGATGAAGGTCAGCACCGGCATCTTGAAGCGCTCGGCCATCTCCATCAGGCGGCAGGCCTTGCGGTAGCCCTCGGGGCGCGGCATGCCGAAGTTGCGGCGCACCTTCTCCTTGACGTCGCGACCCTTCTGATGGCCGATGACCATCACCGGCTTGTCGTCGAGGCGCGCCACGCCGCCGACCAGTGCCGCATCATCGGCGAAATGACGATCGCCGTGGAGCTCGTCGAAGTCGGTAAAGACGTGCTCGAGATAGTCGAGGGTGTAGGGGCGCTGCGGATGACGCGAGAGCTGCGAGACCTGCCAGGCGGATAGATCCTTGAAGATCGACTCGGTGAGCTTGGTGCTCTTCTCCTGGAGCTTGGCCACCTCTTCGCTGATGTTGATCTTGCTGTCGTTGCCGACCAGCCGCAGTTCCTCGATCTTCGCCTGCAACTCGGCAATGGGCTGTTCGAAATCCAGATAATTGGGGTTCATAGGCTTCAGCTTGTTAGCAATCGGGGCAGCCTGGAGGCCACGGCTGTCGCGGAAACGTTAAAAAAGGAACGATCAGAAATATAGCCGCTCATTATCGCAGCTTGTCAGTCCGGCGCAAGGCGCCTCCCCGCCTTGCCCTGCGTACCGGCGCCTGCCAGGCGAGCTAGCGCCGGTACTTGAGGCGCACGCCATCCTGGCCCTGCACCTCGCGCAGGGCGATCATCAGCTCGTCCGAGGGGGCCACCTTCCACGCCTCGTCAAGCTCCAGCCAGCCGGAGGCCTCGGCATTGCGGTACTTGAGCCGCACCGGCAGGCCGTTGGCGTCACGGTAGGGCGTCAGGCTGTCACGCAGGCTGTCGACCAGTCGCCCGTTGGCTGCCGCGCCGTCGACGGCGAGCTCCACGGCCTGGCCGAAGCGGGCACGCGCCTCGACCATCGGCGTGACGTCCTTGCCGCGCAGGCGCAGGCCGCCGGAATAGTCATCGCTTGAGACCTCGCCCTCGACGATCATCACCTGATCGGCCTCAAGGCGACCCCGCAGACGCTCGTAAAGCTCGCCGAACAGGGAGGCCTCGATGCGCCCGGTACGATCATCGAGGGTCACGAAGGCCATGGTGTCGCCGCGCTTGGACTTCATGGTCCGCATCGCCACCACCAGCCCGGCCACCCGCTGGGGCTCCCGGGACGGCCGGAGCTCGCTGATGCGGGTCGAGACGAAGCGCGCAAGCTCCTGCTCGTACTCATCGATCGGGTGGCCGGTGAGATAGAGCCCCAGCGTGTCCTTCTCGCCGGCCAGCCGCTCCTTGTCGCTCCAGTCGCGCACAGCGCTGTAATCGGCATAGACGTCGCCCGCTTCCGGCTCGCTGAAGGCTTCGCCGAACATGTCCATCATGCCCTGGTTCTGGTTGGCCAGATTCTGGGAGGCCGCCTTCAAGGCCGCTTCCATGGAGGCGGTGAGCACCGCGCGGGCCGCGCCCAGGTTATCCAGCGCCCCGGAGCGGATCAGCGCCTCGAGGGTGCGCTTGTTCATGCGCTTGGGATCGACGCGACGGCAGAAGTCGAACAGGTCGCTGAAGGCCCCGCCCTCGTTGCGAGCCTCGACGATGGCGCCGATCGGGCCCTCGCCGACGCCGCGAATCGCCCCGAGGCCGTAGACCACCCGGCCCTCGGCATCGACGGTGAACTTGTAACCACCGACGTTGACGTCCGGCGGGGTCACGGTCAGCCCCTGATGGCGGCACTCCTCGATCAGCGGCACCACCTTGTCGAGGTTATCCATCTCGGTGGACATCACCGCCGCCATGAAGGGCGCCGGATAATGCGCCTTGAGCCAGGCGGTCTGATAGGAGACCAGCGCATAGGCCGCCGAGTGGGACTTGTTGAAACCGTAACCGGCGAACTTTTCGACCAGGTCGAAAATGTTGCCGGCCAGGTCCTTGTCGATGCCGTTAGCCGCGCAGCCCTCCATGAAGCCGGCGCGCTGCTTGGCCATTTCCTCGGGTTTCTTCTTGCCCATGGCGCGGCGCAGCATGTCGGCCTGGCCAAGGGAATACCCGGCCATCACCTGGGCGATCTGCATCACCTGCTCCTGGTAGAGGATGATGCCGTGGGTGGGCCCGAGTACCGGCTTCAGGAGTTCGTGCTGATAGTCCGGGTGCGGATAGGAAACCTCGGCCCGGCCGTGCTTGCGGTTGATGAAGTCATCCACCATGCCCGACTGCAGCGGGCCGGGGCGGAACAGCGCCACCAGGGCGATCATGTCCTCGAGGGAGTCCGGCAGCAGGCGCTTGATCAGCTCCTTCATGCCGCGGGATTCGAGCTGGAAGACCGCGGTGGTCTCGGCCTTCTTGAGCATGTCGAAGGTCGGCACGTCATCGAGCGGGATGGTATCGATGTCCAGCGGGCCCTGCCCCTCGACGGCACGCACCTTGTCGACCATCTCCAGCGCCCAATCGATGATGGTCAGGGTGCGCAAGCCCAGGAAGTCGAACTTGACCAGTCCGGCCTCCTCGATGTCGTTCTTGTCGAATTGCACCACCAGGCCATTGCCATCCTCGTCACACAGCAGCGGCGAGAAGTCGGTGAGCTTGGTCGGCGCAATCACCACCCCGCCGGCGTGCTTGCCGGTGCCGCGGGTGATGCCTTCGAGCCGCTGGGCCATCTCCCATATCTCGGCGGCTTCCTCGTCGGCCTCGAGATACTCGCGCAGCGGCTCCTCCTGCTCATGCGCCTTCTCGAGGGTCATGCCGACCTCGAAGGGAATCAGCTTGGAGAGCTTGTCGCCCAGCGAATAGGGCTTGCCCTGGGCGCGGGCCACGTCACGCACCACCGCCTTGGCGGCCATGGTGCCGAAGGTAACGATCTGCGACACGGCATTGCGACCATAGCGCTCGGCCACGTAGTCGATCACCCGGTCGCGCTTCTCCATGCAGAAATCGACGTCGAAGTCGGGCATCGAGACACGCTCGGGGTTCAGGAAGCGCTCGAACAGCAGGTCGTACTGGATGGGGTCGAGATCGGTGATCTTCTGGGCGTAGGCCACCAGCGAGCCGGCACCGGAACCACGACCCGGCCCTACCGGCACGTTGTTGTCCTTGGCCCACTGGATGAAGTCCATGACGATCAGGAAGTAGCCGGGGAAGCCCATCTGCAGGATGATGTTGAGTTCGAAGTCGAGCCGCTCCCGGTAGCGCTGCTCGATGGGCGCCCAGTCCGCGCCGTCGCGGGGATAGCGCTCCCGCGGATAGAGCGCGTCCAGGCGCTCGGTGAGGCCGTCGTGGGAGACCTTGCGGAAGAACGCCTCCTGGGTCATGCCCTCGGGAATCTCGAATTCGGGCAGAAAGATCTCGCCTAGGCGCACGTCGACGTTGCAGCGCGCGGCGATCATCACGCTGTTCTCGAGCGCCTCGGGGATGTCCGCGAACAGTTCGGCCATCTCCTGCGGGGTCTTCAGGTACTGCTCCTCGCTGTAGCGGCGCTCGCGGCGCGGGTCATCCAGCGCCTTGCCCTCGCCGATGGCGACCCGCGTCTCGTGCGCCCAGAAGTCCTCGCGGGCCAGGAAGCGCACGTCATTGGTGGCGACCACCGGGGTGTTGGTCTCGGCGGCAAGCGAAACCGACAGATGCAGACACTCCTCCTCGAAGGGCCGCAGGGTGCGGGTCAGCTCCAGGTAGAAGCGCCCCGGGAAGTGCCGATTCCACTCCTCGAGCAGCGAGCGGGCCGTGTCGCCGTGTTCGCTCAACAGATGACGGCCGATCTCGCCGTCGCGACCGCCGGACAGGGCGATCAGCCCCTCGCTCTGCGCGAAGATCCAGGCCTTGTCGAGAATCGCCCGCCCCTGGCGCTGCCCCTCTACCCAACCGCGGGAGATCAGCTCGGTCAGGTTGCGATAACCGTCGCTGTCCATGGCCAGCAGGGTCAGCCGGTAAGGGTGTGCGTCATCATGCGGGTTGTTGAGCCAAAGATCGGCGCCGATGATCGGCTTGAGCCCGGCGCCCTGGGCGGCCCGATAGCCCTTTACCAGGCCAAACAGGTTGGCCTCGTCGGTCATTGCCAGGGCCGGCATGCCCGCCTGAGACGTCTGCTTGACCAGCGGCTTGAGGCGCACCAGGCCGTCGACGAGGGAATACTCGGTATGCACGCGAAGGTGAACGAAAGAAGGGGTCATGGCGAACTCATGGCTTGGCTAGTTCAAGGGCGGTGTCGAGGACGGTATCAAGAGCGGTGTCGAGGACAGCGTCGACGGGCAATATAGGGACGCCGGACCGACGCGCAATGGCTGAAACAGCAGCGGCCGTCGGCTAGAGAAGGTCGAGCTGCTTCTTGACCGGCGCGAAGGAGCGGCGGTGCTCGGGCAACGGCCCCAGGCGTTCCAGTGCCGCCAGGTGTTCCTTGGTCGGGTAGCCCTTATGGCGGGCGAAGCCGTAACCAGGATGCCGGGCATCCAGGTTCACCATCTGGGCATCCCGAGCCACCTTGGCCAGTATCGAAGCCGCGGCGATGGCCGGATGGCGGGCATCGCCCTTGACCACGGGCTGGCCGGGAAGATGATGCCCCGGCAGACGGTTGCCGTCTACCAGCAGGTATTCGGCTTCTGGCGCCAGGCCATCGATGGCACGGCGCATCGCCAGATGGGTGGCATGGTAGATGTTGAGTCGATCGACTTCCAGCGGCGAGGCTTCGGCCACGCAGAAGGCCAGGGCCCTGTCGCGAATCTCGGTGTCCAGAGCCTCTCGACGCCGCGCGGTCAGCGTCTTGGAATCGTTCAGGCCCTCGATGGGTCGGGCCGGATCGAGGATCACCGCCGCCGCGACGACCGCGCCGACCAGCGGACCGCGACCGACCTCATCGACGCCAGCCAGACGCTCGCCCTGATAGTCGATATGCAGCGGGGGCAGGGATTTGGCACTCATGACGTCTTTCCCGAACCGGTGCCCGAATCGACTCCCGAACCAGTGTCCGAACCGGATGACGCATCATCCTGATCCTGGCCCTGCTCCAGGTGAGCGACGGCCGCCTCGGGTGCCACACTCGCCGGTAGCGCCCGCCCCGCGATCAATGCCTCGACGGCTGCGGCAGCCCGTTCGCTGGCGCCGCGCTGCAATCCCGCGTGCATCGCCGCGAAGCGAGTCTCCAGCGCCTGACGCATGGAAGCATCGTCCAGCATGTCCGTCAGCTGTTCGGCTATCGCCTCAGGGCTGGCGGCCTCCTGAATCAACTCCGGCACCAGCGCCTCGCGGGCGATCAGGTTGGGAAGCGAGATCCACTCGGTCTTGACCAGGCGTTTGGCGAGCCAGTGGGTGGCCGGCGCCATCTTGTAGGCCACCAGCATCGGGCGATGGCAGAGCATGGCTTCAAGCGCCGCGGTGCCCGAGGCCAGCAGCACGACATCTGCCGCAACCATCGCCTCCCGGGCCTGGCCGTCGAGCAGCGTGACGCGCCCCGCCAGGGTCGGATAGCCGGCCAACAGCGCTTCGAGCTCTTCCCGCCGGGCCGGGGTCGCCGCGGGAATCACCACCTGAAGATCGGGGCGCGCCTGACACATCCGCTCCGCGGCCATGATAAAGGTCGCGCCCAGAAAACGGATCTCGTTGGCCCGGGAGCCGGGCAGCAGGGCCAACACCTCGGCGTCGTTGGCCAGCCCCAGGGACTGCCGAGTGCCGGCGCGGTCGTTGTGAAGCGGCAGCTCGTCGGCCAGCGGATGGCCAACGAAGGCCACCGGCACTCCGTGACGCTCGTAGAAGGCGGCCTCGAAGGGCAGGAAGGTGAGAATGGCATCCACCGACTTGGCGATCCCCTTCACCCGCCCCTGGCGCCAGGCCCACACGGAAGGGCTGACATAGTGGGCGGTGGTCAGACCCGACTCACGGAGCTGACGCTCGAGGCCCAGGGTGAAGTCAGGGGCATCGATGCCGATCATGATATCCGGGGCCCAGGCCAGGGCGTCGCGCTTCAGCGCCCGGCGCACCTTGATCAGCTCGGGCAGATGCTTCACCACCTCGACCAGCCCCATCACCGACAGGGTTTCCAGCGGGTAGCGGCTGTCGATGCCCTGAGCAAGCATACGCGGGCCGCCGATTCCACGGAACTCGACCTCGCCCAGGCGGGCGCGCAGCGCCTGCATCAGGCCCGAGCCGAGTATGTCGCCTGACAGCTCACCGGCGACCAGATAGACCCGCACCGGGCGCTGATCCTGAGGGGCGTCTGACATGATCTAGCGCAGGATGCCGCGAGTGGAAATGCGGATAGAATCGGCGAAGACCTTGGTTTCGGGCAGCGCGTATTCGGCATCGATTTCGGCGAGCGCCTGCTCGACGGTCAGCCCCTTGCGATAGACCATCTTGTAGGACTCGGTAAGCGCCCTGATCGCCTCGCGGGAGACGCCGCGACGCTTGAGACCCACCAGGTTGAGACCATGCGGCTGAGCCGGGTTGCCGTTGATCATCACATAGGCCGGCGTGTCCTTAGTGATGATCGAGCCGCCGCCTGCCATGGCCTGAGTGCCGAAATGGCAGAACTGGTGAATCGCCGACAGCCCGCCGATGATCGCGGAATCGCCCAGCGTGACGTGACCGGCCAGGGTCACCTGATTGGCCAGGATGCAGTCGTTGCCGACCACGCAGTCGTGGCCGACATGCACATAGGCCATGAACAGGTTACGGCTGCCGATGGTGGTCTCGCCGCGGTCCTGAACGGTACCGCGATGCAGGGTCACGCCCTCGCGAATGACGTTGTCGTCACCCATTACCAGGCGCGTGGGCTCGCCGGCGTACTTCTTGTCCTGGCAGTCCTCGCCGACCGATGCGAACTGGAAGATCCGCGTACGCTCACCGAGCACCGTCGGCCCTTTGACCACCACGTGCGGGCCAATCACGCTGCCGGCGCCGATGTCGACGTCGGGGCCAATCACGCTGAACGGGCCCACTTCGACGTCCTCGGCGAGGCGCGCCTTTGGATCAACGATAGCAGTGGGATGTATCAAGCGACCTTCCTCTCGGCACAGATGATCTCGGCCTCGCAGGCCACCTCGCCGTCAACGCTGGCGGTACATTGAAACTTCCAGATACCACGCTTCGCGCGAATCACGTTGGCTTCGAGGCGCAGTTGGTCGCCGGGCATCACCGGGCGCTTGAAGCGCACGTTGTCACTGCCTACGAGGTAATAGACGTAGCCATCGGCGGGCAGCTTGTTGACGGTCTTGAAGCCGAGAATACCGCAGGCCTGAGCCAGCGCCTCGATGACCAGCACGCCCGGCATGATCGGGTGATGCGGAAAATGACCATTGAAGAACGGCTCGTTGATGCTGACGTTCTTGTTGGCCACGATGCGCGCACCGTGCTCGAGCTCCATGACCCGGTCGACCAGCAGGAAGGGGTAGCGGTGGGGGAGATACTCACGGATCTCGTTGATGTCCATTACCATCGATGCGACCTCTGAAATGACAAAATGCTCGACCGGAGGCGAGCATGCTGGGGCGGCAGGGCCGCCGCCATGATTAGGGTGGGCGGATTATAGCGCTCGCCGAGGGCGACTCAACGCCTGGTTATTGCTTTTCCAGGCGGGTCACCCGCTTGGCGAGCTCATCCAGCTGCTTGAAGCGCACCGCATTCTTGCGCCACAGGGCGTTGCGCATCGAACCGGTACCGGAAGAATAGACCCCGGGCTCTTGAATCGAATTGGTGACAAGGCTCATGCCGGTGACCTGCACCCCATCACAGAGGGTCAGGTGACCGGAGAGTCCGACGCCGCCACCGAGCATGCAGTGGCGGCCCACCTTGGTGGAACCGGCGATACCCACGCAGCCGGCCAGAGCGCTATGATCGCCGATCTGCACATTATGAGCGATCTGCACCTGACTATCGATCTTGACGTCGTTGCCGATCACGGTGTCGCCGAGCGCGCCACGGTCGATGCTGGAACAGCTGCCGACCTCGACATCGTCGCCCAGCACCACGCCGCCCAACTGGGCAATCTTGTGCCAGCGGCTGCCGTCATGGGCGAAGCCGAAGCCATCACCACCGATCACGCAGTGGCTATTGAGCACCACCCGCTCGCCGATCACCACGCCATGACAGACGCTGACATGCGCATGCAGACGCGAGCCGGCACCAATCACGCTGTCGGCCCCCACCACGCTGCCCGGGCCGATGACTACGTCATC
>Ga0209300_1000938_pt1 | contig 12654 bp, 7 predicted proteins | sample Shrwel_input2_RT_FD_187535 | JGI IMG/M metagenome (GOLD analysis project Ga0209300, IMG submission 187535) | Subsurface microbial communities from deep shales in Ohio, USA - Utica-3 well 1 S input2 RT (SPAdes) (version 2) ... | reverse complement strand
TTGGATTTAGTATTGATGAAGAAGGTAACACTAAGACTGAAGTGGCAGTATTAATAACAGAAAAAAGTGATAGGGAAAAACAAAACTATCTTTTTAACATAGCAAAATATGTTAGAACAGATTTTGCACTTTTAGCTATTGATCAGGGTAATGATAAATTTGATTATTACTGGTTTGATGTTGAATCTTCATTACCAATAAATGAAGTTCCAGAATTCAGTTCTTCTTCAGAGTATTTTGTGAAATCTGAAGATATAGCAGGAGTTTTCTGGCAGGCAGCTAATATTTTAAGGAATGTATCGTCTGCTGATGACTATTATGAATTTATTCTTCATTTGTTACTAATAAGAAGTTATCTAGATGAAAAAAATGAAATAAGTAATTGGTTTGATCTAGATTTAGATCAGATAAATAAAGCTTTAGAAGAGGCTTTAAATCATTATGAAATTGAAAGTTCATTTAAATTTAAAGATATAAAAGATGAGGACCTAAAGAGATTATTGTATAAAATGAGTAATCTACCTCCTAAATCAAAGGTATATACTGATGCTGTTTTATCAATAATGGCTAAAGGAAGAGGTTCTCAAGGAAATGAACATGGTACAAGTAAGAAGTTTAAGGATGCCTTAGTTGATATCGTTAAATCAATAGATATAAATCCAGATAAAATAGCAGATTTAACAGCTGGTTATGGGTTTACTTTAAGAGATTTAGCAATGATACATGATAGCAGTAAAGTTTTAGGTGTAGAGATTAATGAAGGAGTAGCTAATTATAATAAAATATTAAATGTAATCACTGGTTTAGAAAATATAGATGTGTTAAATGAGGATTCTTTAGCCTATGATTTTAAAGATAAATTTGATTTAATTTCTATCAGACCTCCTTTTGGTATGATGGGTAAAAAGGATAACAATTATGATTTTGAGGTATTAAATAAAAGTAGAAGAAATCTAAGTGATGCTTTTATTGAGCAAGCAATTAATTTAACTAAAGAGAATGGATATATAATAGCTGTAGTAACAGAAGGTACTTTATTTACAAGAAGGAGTAAAGTTCTTAGAGAAATAATATTAGAAAAAACCAATGTTAAGGGATTAATTAGACTACCAAACAGAACCTTTCCTGAAACTGCTATTAAAACAACTGTTTTAGTGCTCCAAAAAAAGAAAAAAGGTAGTAAAGAACCTGAAAAATTCTTTGCTGGTGATATAGAGGATTTAAAAGAGACTGATGAACTAATTAAATCTTTTCAAAAATTTGTTAAAAAAGGAGGGGAAGCTTAATGAGTAATAAGATACTGTCATATCAAATCATTAAAGAATCAGATGATTGGACTGTTGATTATTTAAGCATTAAAGAGGATCTTAAAAGTGATAATAGACTTCCTTTAACTGAACTAGTAGAGATTAATCAGAAAAGCTTAAAAAATTACAGTTTATCTTCAGAAGAAAACAAATATATTACTGTTTCCAGTCTGGATAAAACAATAAATATGTTAGATCAAGAAAATATTGAGTATAAAAAGAAGGATGATTTACCCCAAAGAGCTAAGTTGGTTGCCACAAAAAATGACATTTTAATTTCTAAAATAAGACCAGAAAGCAGTGGTATTGCTTTAATTAATGATAATAAAGAATATGTAGTATCCAATGCAATAATAGTTTTAACTCCAAAGAAAAAAAGCCTGGCTAAACTGCTATATTTCATTTTAAGTAATGAAAAAGTTATTAATGAGATCTCTTCATTAACAAGAGGAACAACTAATAATCTGCCATTAAAATTGCTTAATGAATACAGGCTACCAATAAGTAAAGTATCAGAAGAAAAAATAGAGGAAGCAAATAGAATATATAATAACTACTATAAATCATTTCAAAATGAACAGGACTTAAAAGAAACTATAGATAAAGTGTTTAAAGAAGAATTAATTTCAAGTGATTTTAAGGCTTCAGCTGAAGAAAACCAATTTCTATTAGCTGATTATAAGAAACATCTTTTAAATGATCAGTTTAGCATTGAAAAAATATTTTATGAAGAAAATAAAGAAAAATGGAATTGCAAAGAAGAAAAACTTAGAGATCTAATAGAATTTAGAAGTGTGAGAGATAAGCCTGGGAAAAATAAATTTTTCAGAAAAGAAATACCCAGGGTTACTATTAGTGAAATGATAGAAAATGATATTTATGTTGATGAAAGCCAAATTGAGTTTGTCAAATGTGAAGAAGATGTTGAAAATGAGTATTTAGAAGAGAACAACATTATACTACCTAAAATGGCAGCAAGTTTGAAGAAGGTAAGTATAATTGGAAAGAGTTTAAATGGAGCTATTGTAAACCAGAACCTATATGTAATTGATACTCATGAGAATTTAGAGCCTGAATATCTAGCACTATTTTTAAAATCAAAATGGGGACAGAGAAAGCTGCAGATAATGGCTTCAGGAACAACAATCCAAACAATTAATAGAAAAAACATTGAAAATTTATCTATTCCGTTTCCTGATAAAAGTGTTCAGGAAAAAATAGTTGAGAAAATTAAAGAAGAACAGGAAAAAAACAATTTAGAAGTTCATCAGAAGAGAATAAAAGAATTCCAGGAGAAATTAGTCTAAATTTAGTCATCACAAATCAGGAGGGGTATTTATTAATAATCTTCGCAAAGATATTATCTTATTAATGCTATCTCAAGATTCATGATGTGTAATTTGATGCAGGGGAAGTTTTTGCTGATGAAGATGCTGATATTTATACAGCAAGTATTTATGGTATGGTTGATGAACTAATATTCTTCTGGCGTTTTAACTTAAATGAGGATGGGTTTAAGATTCAGGGAGAAAAAGACTACTCAAAAGGAGAAAAGATTGCTTTCAAAGAAAGAGTTAATAACTTCTTTGGAAAATATAGCAGTGAAATAAGAGAAAGATTTTTAAGAGGATATAAAAACACTCCAAATGCTTCTAAGGATGTTTTTGATTATGTTAATGAAACTTTGGTACTGGAAGAGGATAAAATAAAACTAGTTGAATTTAAATAGTCAAAAAGCTAAATATAAACTTTATCTTGAATTCGGCAAGTAAAAATACCGAATCCAGTTATTATAGTCTTTAAGCAATGAATCTGGTTCAAATTTTTTTGAATAAAAAAATAGAATCTCCCTTAAAGTTTGTGGTAAAATGTTTTTAGGATAAAAAACTATACCAAAACCAAAAAGGAGATTCTGATATGAGTTTACCACAAAACAACAGTAAAATAAATAGTTTTAACAAATTAAATGTCCCAGCAAAATTTGACAGTAATACAGTATCTAGTTGTCCAGCTTTTTCTTATCTGGAAGCTGCTAAATCCAGTATGGATTTTAAATCTTTGATTTCAGATAATATTAGCTATCAAAAAGCAGCTAATGCAACCTATCAGCCTGCTGATATCATTGATTTTATGGTTGATGCATCTATCCTGGGCTATTCTCGCTTTTCTCATTATGAAAACCTTAGAGAAGATGCAGGTTATCTTCAAATTAAAAATTTTAATGTTCCCAGTGAGAAAGTATGTCGTGATCTTCTAAAAGCTCTTCCTGAAGAAAGTGTAAATGAACTAAGAGAGCTCAATAAAAACCTTCTTGCAACAATTGCTAAAACACAGCCAGCTAGAGAAGTGATGCTTGATTTTGATGATACAGTCTGTACAGTCTTTGGTAATCAGGAAGGCTCTGCAAATGGATATAATCCAAGATATAAAGGCAGACCTTCATTTAAAGAAAAGGTTGGTATCATCTCTAAAACTGATGAGCTACTTAACCTGACACTAGAAGAAGGTACTCATCACAGCAATCATGAATTTCTTAGTTTCTTAGAATCCTGTATTGAGACTCTGCCTGAAACCTGGTATCTAAAAAGAATCAGAGCTGACAGAGGATTTTTTGATCAGAAAAACTTCAGATACTGTGAAGATAACGGTATCGAATATGTCATCAAGGCTAAAATGCAAAATGGTGTCAAAAAGATTATTGATTATGTCAATGAAAATCCAGATCAATATCCCTGGGTTAAAATAGATAATACATTTAGTGTTACAGAAATTAGAGTACCTCTAAAAAGCTGGGATAGAGAGCGTAGATTTGTTTTAATCAAAAAATCATTGCCAAAAAGCAACAAAAATGGTCAGCTTCTTTTTGAAGAATTCGCCTATGAATATCAGGCTATAGTTACCAATGTTGACTATCTAACAGCTGAAGAAATATTTAATGACTACAATCAACGCTGTAACATTGAAAACAAGATCGACGAGCTAAAAGAAGGCTTTGCCTTCGACCAGAACACTCAGATTAATCGCAAATGTAATGAGCTGTATTTACTGATTAAAATGATTGCTTTTAATCTTAATAACTGGTTTAAAAGAACTTTTTTACCTGAAAATATGCATCATCACGAGATAACAACGATAAGAAGAATATTTTACAAAGTAGCAGGTAATATCTGCGGCAGCGGCTGGTATAGACACATCCGTTTTGCCCCAAATAAACTGCTGGAAAAGACAATTAAACACATTAGATCAGCTTTAGTAGATTTTAGAAAGAAGGTGGTATTAAATTAAAACCACCAGTACAGTTTAGACTGATTTTTAGGCTATGAAAACCATAGTTTAGTTAAGTGCGTCTAAAATCTGGAAGCTGGATAATTTATTAAGTAGTTATTTAAATTAAGACTAAATATTTAATTTTTAATAGACTGAAATGATTTTTTAACGGCAAAAATCTAAAAAGAACTACTTTAACTTTTTACTTGCCGAATTCAAGTTTATATTAATTGGTTCAAAAAGGTAAAAGTAATTATTTATAGAATAATATTAATTGGGATGGAATAGTTATAAAATTATTTTTGATTACAAAATTTGAAAGAAAATAAACTTAATTTAAAGAGGGAGGATTAAATTGAAAGCTAATATTTCTAAACTTGAAGAAATGATTAAACAATTAGGGAATACTTCTCTAAATTCACTAAAAACCTGGTTCCCAGATCTTGCTAAAAAAGATTTGATTTCTTTAGTTGAAAAATCAAATAATTTAATTTTAATTGATAATGAGGTAGTTTTAAAAATAAATGATAATTCTTTAGATATTGAAAATCTTAGTTTTGACGAAGTAATAGATATTATTGATAGTTTTAATGATAAGGAAGAAAAAAAATATAATAAACTTAATTCACAAAAAAGTGTTTTAAAAAGAAAAATTGATGCAATAAAAAAACATTTAAAAAATTATTATACGATATCTCCTATTAACAATCATGATTTAAATAAGATAAAAATATATAGTTTAAAAAAAATTGATAGTAATATATTAACTTCTTATGCGATAATTGTAGATAAATTTACTAAGGAATCTTTAAGAGAATTAGAGAAATTATTTAATAACGAAGCTATTTTTATTTACTATATATCTTCTTTTAATGATAATCTTGATTTAAGTAAATGTAATAATGACTATTATCAAAAAAATGCAGAAAAGTTATTGAAACAATATTTAGTTAAATATCAACTTGAAAGAAAATCACAAGATATATTGAAAATCACAACTACAAAGGGAGTTGAATAAATATGACAAATGTTTTAGAAAATAAAGAAAAAACCATTACAAATGAATTAGCAAATAAACAAATGGGTTTTGTTATGAATGCTGTAAAAGGATTAAGACAAGATCTATATCAAAATGATTATTGTACTGGATCTGCGGCTTATAGAGAAGTTGTAAGAATGTTATTTATTAAGATGGTTTTAGATAAAGAGGTAATTGAAAATAAAATTACAGAAAAATTTCATGTCATGAAACGAAATAATTTAAGGGAGGTTCTTAAAGAAGAAAAAACTATGTTCGGACATGAAAATTATACAGAACAAGACATACTTAACGATGTATTTAAAGAGGATATTTTAAATTTAAATGGAGACAGTAGATATCCAAAATATTCAGATTTATTTAGAAAAAACGAAGAAATTGTTTCAAGTCCAGAAATGATATATAAATTTATAGATAAAATTGAAAATGTTAATTTTATAGATTTAATGGAACATGGCAAAGATATACTTGGAGTTGTATATGAGCAATTTATTTATGAGGTTCAAAATCCAAAAGCTGGTCAAATTTTTACCCCAACTGATGTTGTAGAGTTTATGACAGATATTGCTGAAATTTCTAAAGATGATGTTGTTTTAGATTTTTGTTCAGGTAGTGGTCGATTTTTAACTTCAGCTATGAGAAAAATGATCAAAGATGTTGATGAAAAAAATGAAAAGCTAAGCCAAGATAAGATAAATGAAATAAAAAAAGATCAGGTGTATGGAGCTGACATTGGTTCTGACCCTACCTTTAACTCTAAAAGAAATATGGCTTTAGCAGGTGATGGCTCTTCAAATATTGCGAATATGAATAGTTTGCATATTTCTGTTGAAGATTTAGGGGAGAATCATATTGCTACTTTTAATAATGGAAAAGGAGTTAATGAAAGAGAAATTGTTGGAGATAAGAATTATAAATTTGATATAAAAAATTGCTCTTTAATACTTACAAATCCTCCATTTGGTGATTTAACATTAAATGCTAGAAACTATTCTAAAGATTGGATAGATGAAATGCGAGAAACATTTAATAAAGCTAGCTGGTCTGAATTAATGAGATGGAAGTCTGATTTTATAGAGTTGTTAAATCAAGCCAATAAATATAAAGACGAGAATATTAAAAATGAACTTGAAAAATTAATAGATAAGGCTCCAATTGACCGCAAAAAATCTGTAAAAAGAATAATCAAAAAAATTCATCAAGATATAGAAAATGGTGAATCAAAAAATCATGAAAAAATGATTAACAAAATGTTTAATAAGGGAAAACGAACTGTAACAACCAAATATGTTGAAAAAAACGAGCAAGATAAGTTGAGAGGTAGAAAAAATTTCAAAGGTTGTTTGATGTTTTTATATAAAGCCTATCAAATTCTAGAAGTAGGAGGCAGAGTATTAATTGTTGTAGATGATGGATTATTAAATACTGATACCTATGCTTTTGCTAGAGATTTTATTAGAAATAAGTTTTATATAAATGCAATAATATCATTAAGTGATAAAACTTTCTATGCCTATTCAGAAAAAACTATAAAAACAAGCATATTATATCTTGAAAAAAAAGAAGAAATTGTTAATAGTGAAGGGGATATTTTTACAAAACCTCAAGAAACACCAGTTTTTTATGCTCATGCAGAAAAAGTAGGTATAAATTCAAAAAGGGGTAAATATGAAAATCACTTACCTAAGATCAAACAAGGTTTTTTTGATTTTCAACAAAAAATAAATGATAATATTAAAAGAAATGGGAAGTTTGATCCTGATAGTTTTGATTTTGTTGAGAATCAAATTGGGGGTAGTTTTAATGAATAGTTTATATTTCAAATCTGATATTTCTGAACTAAATGATGTTTTGTCAGTCGAAATGGTTAATTATTTTAGAAATAGAAAAAAATTATTTGATGAAGAAAAAGTAGAGAAGTTAAAAAAATCTTTAAAAGCATTTACAGGTTATGCGTTCAGTAGTAATTTGTGGGAAAAGAAATATAAAGAAACCTTATCAAAAGAGTTTGTACCAGTTTTAAAAATTTCAAACATTAAAGATGAAATCAATAATTATAAAGGGTTTGATTATATTAATGTTGATTCATTAAGTGCTTCAATTGATAAATTAACAGTATTGGAAAAAAATGATATTGTTATTGCTATGTCTGGAAGTACAGTCGGTAAAATGGGTATAATAAAATCTACAAAAAAATGTTTTGTTAATCAGAGAGTTTTGGTATTAAGAGTGAAAGAGGATGTTGAATTATTATCTGAATATCTAAAAATGCTCATTGAAGTTTGTACAGAGGATATTGTTGCAAGGGCTACTGGCTTAGGATTAAAAAATATTAATAAAAATGATTATTTAAACTATAAGGCATATATACCATCAATACAAGAACAAAAATCTACTATTCCAAAAGTAAATTACAGAATAAGTCAATTGAATAAAACAATTAAGCTTTTAAAAGATAAAAAGAAAAAATATAAAGTTGATCAAATAATGAATAGAGTATTTCATAAAGAGTTTGGTATTGACTATCCTAATATTTATGATTTTACTAAAAGCTTTACTTTTAGTAAAAAAATTGATAAGTTAAATGAAAAATTAAGCATACACGCAAATGTTGGTGATTTATCTTATCTCAATATCACAAAAAATAAAAAAAATATTACAACGATCCAAAAACTATTAGATAAGAATTTAATTAAAGATATACAAGATGGTTCTCATCAACATTCGCCTAAAAATTCTGATTTGGAACATAAAGGATATAATTATATCATGGTTTCTAATATTTCTCCTTTAGGTGTTGAAATGGAAAGTGTAAAAAAAGTTAATGAAAATTTTTATAATAAAGTAAACCAAGGATATATTGAGAATAACGATGTTTTACTATCAGTAATGGGATCAGTAGGCATATCTTGTGTTTATAAATCGAATGAACCAGCAATCATTAATGTAGCTTTAATGTATTTGAGGTTAAATTCAGATAAAATTGATCCTAAATATATTAGTTATTGGTTTAATTCTATATTTTTTAACTACCAAATAATGATAGACAAAACAAATATGAGTAGAGATCAGATTTCATTGCAAAAATTACTACGAACTAAAATTTTACTCCCATCTATTCAGAAGCAAAAAGAAATTGTTAGAAAAATAGATTATGAAATTGCTAATAAACCAAATTATTATAAAAAAATAAAATTTATTAAAAATAAAATTAAAAAAGATTTATATAGATATGTATTAAAAGGATATAATGAAAATTTATTTAAAATTGATATGATTGGAGGTGAATAGTTTTGAATAAATATGAAATAATTGATAATATTGATGTTCTTATGGGGGATAAGTTAAACCAAATGATTCAAAAATCAACAAAAAAATTATATGCAGGTATAGGGTATTTTTTAAATTCTGGATTCAAATCTATTCAAGATAATATAATTGATATTTCAAATGTAGATTCAGATATAAAAATAATAGCAGGAAATTTATATATAAAAAACAATTCAGGTCAATCAATTATTAATCCTAATTTAGATATGGATACCTGTGAATTAATTGTAAATCTTTATGAACAAGGTAATAACTCAATTGAGGTCAGAAGTGTTAAAGATCGTTTTTTTCATGGTAAGTTTTTTCTTGGTGTGGGTGCTGAACATTCTTATCTCATTGGTGGCTCAAGTAATACTACTTTTAGTGGTATAAGTAGTAATGGTAATATAGAGTATAATTTATATGCTGAAGATGAAAATAATTCAGAAATAATTAATATTAATAAAGATTGGTTTTTAAAGATTTGGAAACAAAAAGCACTTCCTTTAAACCAAGACGATATAGAAAATTTAAAGTTTTTAATTAATAAGTACAAGTTTAATATTGATGTTAAAGAAGAAATTTTTGAAGGTGGTCAAAAAGAAAACAAATCAAAGCGTGAAATACAATGTGAAATCATAAATCAAATATTAAAGAATATTGGATTTAATACTGTTGATGAACCATTAATGAAAGATGAAAATGAGCCCAAAGATATTTTCATATTATCTATAATATATCTTTACGATCATAAAGATGATGATGTTATTGATCAAAATAGTGTTAATGGATGCTTGAAAGTATTGCATCATAGAATGAAGAAAGAAGTAAAAGAAGTTGCAAATGTTTTAACTGATCAAATTGATAAAACAACAATTAGAGATTATTATTATGAAATGTTGGATCGAATTTTAAATAAAAAGGTTACAAACAGAAATAAAAAACCTGATTATTCAACTTTATTAATAAATGTTCGAGATATTTTTGTTGAATACTATGAAGAATATCATAATAGATCATATAATCGAGGTTCTTATGGAAATGGAACTAAAACTGGAAATGAATCACTTAATACTGAAAAAACTAAAAAGAATTTTAATTATAAAAAACCTTATAATGTAATAGACAACAGATTCGAATATTTATTAAAATTAGTTTCAAAAATAAAAGGAAACTACGAAGACGATTGGTTGTTTCAATATCAGTCTTCTGATGCTAAAAAAATAATTAATAAATATAATCTAAAACAAAATGGGGTATATTTAGCTCACGAAGCTGGCATGGGTAAATCTCCAATAATGTGTAAATTTATAAAAGAAGCCCAAAAAGAAAAATGGGATGTTAGAACTCTAATTGCTGTACCAGCATCATTATTATATCAATGGAAAGATGAAAACTTATTAAGAGATTTTGGATTATCATCGGAAATAGTAGATAATAAAAAAATAAAAGATGAAGGGTCAAAAATTTGGGAAAATAGAAAAATAAATATTGTGTCAATTGATTTTCTGAAAAATGTAATCGAAAATAAAAAAAATGAAAAAGAAATAGAATCAATTAGTCCTGATGTATTAATAATTGATGAAGCTCATAATTTAAAAAATGATGATGCGATTAGATATGAAAATATTTCGAAGTTAAAACCTAATTTTGTTATTTTGGCTTCTGCTACTCCTTTGCAAAATAATATTAAAGAATTTCTGGTACAATTATCTTTAATTGATAATTCAGTTGATATTGAAAGATATGATGATATAGAATATGTAAAAAAATTAAGAGATAAATATTTAATTAGAAAAACACGAGAAGGTGAACTTGTTGAATTTGAAACTATTGATCAAGCATTAAGAAATGTGCAAAAGGTTGAAATACCTTCAGATTCTAAATTTAAATCTATTTATAATGAATTGGAAGAAAGATTAAAGTCTGGAGAATTATATTATTATAATTTTTTAGGAGAAATTAAAGACATGTCTAAAAAATATAATAATATTGATGCTATGACTTCTTTTATGATACTGCAACAAATAACAAGTAGTGGTGCTGCTTGTATTCAGGGATTGAAAAATATAAAAAAGAAAATAAAATTGATTTTAAATAGTGATTTTGAAAATTTAACTGAAGATTTAATTTCTGAATATGGCACAGGTGAAGAAAGAGAAGTTTTGAGAGAAATTTATGAAAACCAAGATAAAATAACACCAAATAAAATATCAAAGTTAAAAAAAGATTTAGATTTTATCAATGAATTTATAGATGAAGATAATGGCAAACTATTTGAGGAAGGAAAACCTTTAAAAAATCCAAAAGAAAAAATGTTAATAGAAACTATAACTGAAAGATGTGAAGACAGTCAAGCTATAATATTTGTTAAATATATAGCAACAGGTGAAAGCATCACAAACATTTTAAATAATAACGGAATTAAAGCAGATTTTTATTCGGGGGGATTAAACAAGAAACAAAAAAATGATCTAATTAATAATTTTAAAAATGAAGAAATTCAAATTCTTGTTGCAACTGATTCAGCAAATGCAGGTTTAAACTTACAAAACACTAATTTTTTAATTAATTTTGATTTGAATTGGAATCCTCAAATTGTTGAACAAAGAATAGGAAGAATTCACCGAATTGGACAAAAATCAGATGAAGTTTTAATATTGAATTTATTATTAACTGAAACACTTGATAATAGAATTTTTGAAAAAATGGAATCAAAAGTGGATGAATTTACTTCCTTATTTAAAATATCTGATGAGATAATTGGAGAAATAACTAAGAATTATATGAATTCAAAGAAATTATCAGATTTCCAAATACCTGATATTAAAAAAGAAACAAATAAAAAAGTTGATTTAGTTTTAAAAGAAGATGTTAAAGAAACTAAAAAATTAAATGATGAATATTATTTTACGAACGAAGCACTTAAAGAAATGTTAATGTGGATTATTGATAAATATAATATTGACTATTATACTGAGAATGAAGAAGATTATTATTTAAAACTAGATAATGGGGAAACTTATAAAATTAAAATAAATCAAATATATAACATGATTGAAAAAGAACAAGAATTTTTTAAAGATTTTTATGTTAATAATTATATAAAAAACAAAAAACATAAAGAATCTGTAAATAATTTAGATGGATTATATTTAACAGAAGAAAATATTGATTTAGAAAAAGCTATACAAAAAATAAAAGATTTTCCATTAAAAGACTACACAAAAGGTAAATTTTTAGATTTATTAAATAAAAACAAAGGAAAATCATTATTACAATTAAATATGAATATAGAATATATTTTAGAAAAGAACAATGAAGTTTTTGCTCAAAAAGAAATTAGACCTGTAATAATTAACCCTGACAATAGTGTTATATCTAATGAAAAAATAATAAGGTTATTCTCTATCCTACCCATTAATAAACATGATAAAATTAGAATAGATAATGTGAAAAATTATAAAAAATACATGTATATTTACAATAATTTATTAGAAGACTATTTAAATGAAGAAAAAATTAATGAAATTGAAGAATATAATATTACAATAAAAGACATCAATATTTCAATATTTAATGGAACATTTTATAAATTATAAAATATAAAGATGAAGTAGCTTTTTATGATGCTCTTGGTGTTAATGATGCTGCTGTAAAAGTAATGGGAGACGAAATCCTTAAGAAAATAGCAGTTGAGCTAACTGAAACAATTAGAAATAGTACGACTAT